>Ga0209724_1003033_pt1 | contig 13963 bp, 11 predicted proteins | sample grotaG_FD_184143 | JGI IMG/M metagenome (GOLD analysis project Ga0209724, IMG submission 184143) | Glacier valley bacterial and archeal communities from Borup Fiord, Nunavut, Canada, to study Microbial Dark Matter (Phase II) -... | ecosystem: Environmental > Aquatic > Freshwater > Ice > Glacier ...
TACAGCGGCCTACTGCATTCTCGAGACCGACGCTGAACTCGAGGGCCACGGTCTGACCTTCACCATCGGACGCGGCAACGAGCTGTGTGTGGCCGCGATTCGTGCCCTCGAGCATTTGGTCGTGGGACGCACCCTGGAGAGCTTCACTCAGGACATGGGCGCGTTCTGGCGTCATATGACCTCGGATTCTCAGTTGCGCTGGGTCGGCCCCGAAAAGGGTGTAATTCATCTAGCCACCGCGAGCGTGGTCAACGCGGTGTGGGATTTGTGGGCCAAGCTCGAGGGTAAACCACTGTGGAAGCTGCTTTCCGACCTATCGCCGCTCGAGCTGGTGAGGTGCGTGGATTTCAGGTACATCACCGACGCGATTACGCCCCAAGAAGCGCTCGAGTTGCTCACCCAGCTCGAGGGGGGAAAAGCAGTGCGGGAAGCGGAGATGCTCGAGTACGGCTATCCGGCCTACACCACCTCGGCGGGCTGGCTGGGCTACCCGGACGACAAGATTCGGCGGTTGTGCCGCGAAGCGCTCGAGCAGGGCTTTAAGCACATCAAAATCAAGGTGGGCCGCAGTTTAGACGACGATGTTCGGCGCTGCCAGATTATCCGGGAAGAGATTGGAAACGATAACTTTTTGATGGTGGATGCCAACCAGGTCTGGGACGTGAACGAAGCCCTCGAGTGGACAAAAAGTCTCGAGCGCTTTCATCCGCTGTGGATTGAAGAGCCGACTTCGCCCGACGACGTGCTGGGACACGCCACAATTGCGCGGGCGCTCGAGGGCACGGGCATCGGGGTGGCCACCGGGGAGATGGTGCAGAACCGAGTCGTGTTCAAGCAACTCTTGCAGGCCGGGGCCATCTCGTACTGTCAGATTGACGCTTGCAGGTTAGGCGGGGTCAACGAGGTTTTGAGCGTGCTGTTGATGTGCGCCAAGTTCGGCATTCCGGTGTGTCCACACGCGGGTGGAGTGGGGCTGTGCGAGTACGTGCAGCACCTCAGCATGTTTGACTACATCGCGGTCTCGGGGTCGCTCGAGGGTCGGGTCACGGAATATGTGGACCACTTGCACGAACACTTCCTCGAACCGTGTGTGATTCAGAATGGACGCTACATGCCACCCCTCGAGCCGGGGTACTCCATCGAGATGAAGCCCCAATCGCTCGAGCAGTACGCCTTTCCACACGGCCCGGTGTGGGCTGCGCTCGAGGAAGGTCATGCCTAGAGCCAGTGACCTCTCCCCTCTTGGACGCGCTGGACTCGAGGCGACGCAACTCGGCTTCGGAGCGGCCACTCAGGGCGGACTGTTCGAGGCGGTCTCGGAAGATGACGCTCGAGCGGTGTTCCAGGCAGCCTGGGACGCGGGCATCCGCCACTTCGACACCGCCCCGTGGTACGGCTATGGGCAGAGCGAGTCCCGCCTGGGCGCATTCTTGCGGGATAAATCCGGTTACACGCTCTCGAGCAAGGTGGGCCGTTTGCTCGAGGTGGGCATCCCACCCCATCCCAGTCAACTGGAAAAGGATGGGTCTCGAGGCTTCAAAACCAACAGTCCCTACAACGTGGTTTATGACTACTCTTATGACGGGGTGATGCGCTCGTTTGAAGCCAGTCTCGAGAGGTTAGGACTCGAGCGGATAGACGTGCTCTACATTCACGACCCTGATGTGATGAATTTGAGTGTGGGGGAAGTGCTCGAGGGCGCAGGACGTGCGCTGGCAGAATTGCGGGACCAGGGTTTGCTGCGGGCCATCGGAGCCGGAATGAATGGGTGGGAGATGCCGCTCGAGTTGGCCAGAGACGGACGCTTTGACGCCTTTTTGCTGGCGGGGCGCTACACCCTGCTCGAGCAAGATTCGCTCGAGTTCATGGATTATTGCGCCCAGCACGCCATTTCGGTGGTGATTGGTGGGGTGTACAACAGTGGTTTGCTGGCCAACCCAAGAGTGGGCGCACACGACAACTACGCTCCAGTTTCAAAGAAACGACTCGAGCGGGCTTTTGCCCTGCAAGCGGTATGTGAGCGTTACGGGGTTCCCTTGCGTGCGGCGGCGCTGCAATTCCCTCTCTTTCACCCCGCCGTCTCGAGCGTGCTCACTGCGACCCGCACGGTCAGTCAGCTCGAGGACAATGTGAAGCAGTTTGAACTCCCGATTCCACTCGAGTTATGGGAGGATTTAAAACGCGAAGGACTGCTCGAGGACAGGGTTCCTACCACTCGAGTTTCACAGGAGAACGCATGAATCAGGAAAAAGTATGAAACGGCTCGAGGGAAAAACCGCGCTCATCACGGCGGCAGGCCAAGGCATCGGACGCGCCATCGCCCAGAGATTTCTAGAGGAAGGCGCAAACGTCATCGCCACCGATGTGAACCCCAGTCTGCTCGAGGGTTTTACGGGACGCATTGAACATCTCGACGTGCTCGATAAAACCGCCATTTCCAATCTGATTTCGTCGCTCGAGTTGGACATCTTAGTCAACTGTGCCGGTGTCGTTCACAGCGGGACGGTGCTCGAGGCCACCGATGAACAGTGGCAGTTCGCCTTTGACCTCAACGTCAGAAGCATGTTCTGGACCCTTCAGGCCGCCCTGCCGGGGATGCTCGAGCGAGGTGAAGGAAGCATCGTCAATATCTCCAGTGTCGCCTCGAGCGTTAAAGGGGTGCCCAACCGCTTCCTGTACAGCACCTCCAAGGCGGCGATTATTGGCCTGACCAAAAGTGTGGCCGCTGATTTTGTCACCAGAGGCATTCGCTGTAACGCTATTTGTCCAGGAACGGTGGAAAGTCCCTCGTGGATGGACCGGGTGCTCGAGCAGGCTAGAAACAACGGTGAAGATGAGGCAGCGGTGCGCGCTCAATTCGTGGCCCGCCAACCGATGGGCCGAGTTGGAAAACCCGAAGAGATTGCGGCTCTGGCAGCGTACCTCTCGAGCGAGGAAGCGGGCTTTACCACTGGGCAGGTTCACGTCATTGATGGCGGCTGGAGCAACTGAGATGAAATTATTGAGATATGGAAGTGTTGGACAGGAAAAACCCGGAATACTCGATGGGAATGGACAAATAAGAGACCTCTCGAGCGTGATTCCCGATGTGGGCGGTGAACATCTCTCGTCCGCTTCACTCGAGCGGCTGTCCCACCTCGACCCTTTGACCCTACCCCTGGTTGAAGGGTCTCCCCGCATCGGGGCGTGTGTTTCTGAAGTGGGCAAGTTCATCTGCATCGGACTCAACTACCGTCAACACGCCCTCGAGACCGGGGCCAGTATTCCGGGTGAGCCAATCCTCTTTCTCAAAGCCACCTCGAGCATTCAGGGTCCTGATGATGACGTGTGGATTCCTCGAGCATCTCATAAGACCGACTGGGAAGTGGAACTCGGCGTGGTCATCGGCACTCGAGCTAAGTATGTGAGTGTCGAAAACGCCCTCGAGCATGTGGCAGGTTACTGCGTCATCAACGACCTTTCGGAAAGAGAATTCCAGCTCGAGCGCGGGGGACAGTGGGATAAGGGTAAGGGCTGCGATACTTTTGGCCCCATCGGTCCGTACCTGGTGACGAAAGACGAGGTTTTAGACCCGCAGAATCTCCATCTGTGGCTCGAGGTGGACGGCAACCGATATCAGGACTCGAGTACCAAAGACATGATTTTTGGGGTAGCTGAAATCGTGAGCTACGTGTCCCAGTTCATGACCCTGCATCCTGGCGATGTGATTTCGACGGGTACGCCGCAGGGTGTGGGCTTGGGCATGAAACCTCCGCTGTACCTCAAAGCGGGTCAGACCATGCGACTGGGTATCGAGGGATTGGGTGAACAGACCCAAAAAGTCCTGGACGACCCCGAGGGTCTCGAGCGGTGAGGATAGACGCCCATCAGCACTTTCTGTTTCCTTCTCGAGTGCAGTATCCCTGGCTCGAGGGTGAAGCCCTGGAACCCCTAAAGCGCGACTTTGTTCCAAAAGACTTGAAAGGTGAACTCGAGCAGAACACCATCTCGCACACAGTTCTGGTGCAGACCCGCTCGAGCCTGGACGAGACGCGCGAGTTCCTCGAAATCGCTCAAAACACGCCCTTTGTGGCGGGGGTGGTGGGTTGGGTAGACCTGACCGACCCGGCAGTGGGAGGCGTGCTCGACGCACTGCTCGAGGGAGCAAACGGACGTTTTCTGGTGGGGATTCGCCATCAGGTACACGATGAAGCCGACCCGATGTGGCTGCTTCGAGCCGACGTGAACCGGGGTCTCGAGGCGTTGAGCACTCGAGGGCTGAGTTACGATTTGCTGGTCAAGGCCAGAGAACTTCCCGCTGCCCTTCGAGTCGCTCGAGCGCACTCTGAGTTGACCTTCGTGCTCGACCACGCCGCCAAACCGGATGTTCAAGCTGGGGACCTCGAGACCTGGAAACGTTCGCTCGAGCCGTTTGCTGCGCTCGAGAATGTGTTTATCAAACTTTCTGGACTGGTGACGGAAGCCGAATGGACGACTTGGACCGCAGAGCAAATCGTGCCTTACTTCAAAGCTATTCTCGAGCTATTTGGCCCCGAGCGCTGCATGTACGGGAGCGACTGGCCGGTGTGCCTGCTGGCCTCGAGCTATGCTCAGACCCTGGAGCTGGTTTTGAGCGCGCTCGAGGGCTATGACCCCATTGCTCGAGAAGCTGTGCTGGGGGGGACTGCCGCTCGAGCCTACCGCTTGAGGGAACACGGTTTATGGCCAGAGTAAAAATGTTTCTCGGCTCTCCCGCAAAAGCTGGGGGCTAAAACAGAATCAAGCTGATTTCCAGCTATGCTCCACTACGTTCATCTTGGACAAAGCGGCATCTACTGCGCGTCTTGGCGAGAACGGCACCCCGTGGGGCCTCGCCGCGTCTTGGCGAGAACGGCATGTCTTGAGCAGAACGGCACTGTCTCGGCCTAACTACAGCACCAAGCGGGCCTGTCCGCCTCACGGGCTGGGCCGCCTCACGGGCCTGCTCGCCTATCGGGCTATCCCGCCTTCCGGGCCAGACCGCCTGTCCGCCTGCAACTTTTGAAGAATTCTATTGGAGTAAATTGGTGTGGATAGCGCAGAGTGATGTGGGTAGGTCTACAGTGGAACTTGACCCACGGCATTTCCTGCCCCCACCTCCAGCACCTGAACTTCGTCCCCCACCCTGAGAAAGCCCTGTTGTACGTGAACAAGATTCTGACCAAACAAAATCTTTCGCCCACGACGACGATACCCCGCCAGGGTCCGCAGTGGCTCGGGCATCATCTGTCCGTGGGTGATATTGACCATTCCGCAGCGGGCCGTGGCCTCGACCACACTGCACTCGAGCGTTCCTAGAACGACCCGCTGCCAACCATCTTCAGCAAACGGTTCGGAGCCGTGAACCACGATGTTGGGACGAAAACGCAGTGCGGTAACGGGTAGAGCCAGCCTCGAGTTCAGGTCTATCAGCGACGATTCCGAAAGCAGGTGTATCGGGTTGCCGTCAGGGAAGGAGATGGGTGCATTCCCATATTCAGGGTTCATCCGGCGGCTCGAGCGGTCCGAAAACTTGACCAGTTTAAAGGCCCCGCCCAGATAGCTCGAGAACCACTCGCTGACCTCAGCACTGACCTCAGCGGCCTCGAGCGGCTGGGTCCACAGCGTAATCGGACCCACCTCAGCTTGCGGTTCATACGGCACCACGACGTCTGGCATTCCCGGCGCACTCAACCCTAAACCTTGCGGCTCGAGGGTTATTTCAATCAGGGTGAGGCGGGGAAACTGCCGCCCGGTCACGCCCCGTCCGTGCGCGTCCACCACCATCCAGTGTCGGTCCAGGTCCAGGCCGTAAGCTCCCACCTCGGATTCGAGCAGGGAAACCCCTCGAGCGGATTTGATGGGGTAGGTGTAAAGCGCGGAAAGGGTGATGGGGGACATGGGGTTCCTCAGAACGTGAGAGGGATTACGACGAATGGAGACAGGGTTAGCAATGAGCTATGATGTCTGACACGTCCCGCACTTCGTAGAGTTCGGACTTATGAAACAGGATGCCTTTTATTTTTAGCAAAAAATCATGAAAAGTGGATAAAATCTTGCACATACTTGTACGGGTGACGGCTCGAGCATTCACCCAACCCTTCCCACCCTAAGTTTCAAACAGCGCGGCAGGCGGCAAACTGCCCTCGAGCACGCTATACACTTCGCTCGAGACCGGACCCAGAGCGTCCAGCGCCAGCAGAACCGCCCCGACCACTGGCTCGAAACGGCTTTCCACTAGACTCACGTCTGGAAAGTCGCGCCTGACCCGCTCGAGCAGATGGTGTTGCAGCAGTTTTGAGTGGTGACGCATCACCCCGCCTGCCGTGACCAGGGGGAAAGTGTGCTCGAGGCCCACCCGACGAGCCGCCGCCAGCGCGTAATCTCCCAGGCTCGAGGCGTGTTCCCCCACAATTTTGAGCGCGGTGGGGTCTCCCAGAGCCGCCTCGTCCAGCAGCGCTCGAGCCAGCCGTCCGGTTTGCAGGCCGATGTTTAGCCCCGCGTTTCTGTGGGTCTGAGCGTGAAGAACTGCTTCCACACTCGAGGCCGCGAAATGCGTCAGGACCCTGTGGGTGAGCGTGGTCGGTGGGTCGATGCCCAGCTCCGCCCGGTACACCGCCCGTAGGGTTTTCTGACCCAGTTGCTCGGCTCCCTCACTTTCCTGCCAGTAGCTCGAGTGCCACACCGCTCCGCTCGAGTTCCGGGCCGCAGTTCCGGCGCTGGTGCCGCACACCACCATCACCCCACTGAAGTCGGGTGAACCCGCCCGCAGTGCGCCCACCGCGTCGTTGACCACCTGAATCCTTTCTCCCCAGGCGTGTTTCTCGAGTTCGGCCCGGAGCAGCACAAAATCCTCGGGCCAGTCGGCTCCGGTGGCGCTCAACACGCTCGAGCGCAGGAGGTCAGCCGACACACCTGCCATCGAAACCGCCTCGAGCACCGCTTTATCTATCGCCGCCAATGCGCCTGTTTTGCTGACGTAGATGTTGGCCTGTCCGCCCCGTCCCCAGCCCAGTACCTGACCGCTCGAGTGGGCTATCAGGGCGATGGTTTTGGTGTTCCCCGCGTCAATACCGAGAACCAGGTTTTGAGTTTTCTTGGCTGAGTTTTGAATTGGGGAGGGCTGCATCACTTCAGCCCTCGAGCGGCTTCAATATCGGCCAGAACGGTTAAATCTGTGTCTCTGAGATATGAGGCGGGAAGGCTCGGGGTTTGCGGTCCCTCGAGTGCTCGAGACAGAACGTCGCGTTTGTGCGCCCCTGAAACCAACAACAAGACGCGCCGTGCTGCCAGGATGAGGTTCATTCCCGCCGTCAGCGCGTGTGTGGGTACGGGTAATTCTCCCCAGTACGCGGCGTTGCTGCTCAGACTCTCTGGGGTCAGCTCGAGGGCGCGGGTCACAGATTGGGGGTTGCTGGGTGGCTCGTTGAAGCCCAGATGTCCGTTGGGGCCGAGGCCCAGAACCGCGAGGTCAATTCCGCCCGCTCGAGCGACTTCCGCCTCAAACTGAGTGCAGGCGGGGTCTGGCTCGAGATTTGGGTCAAAGCGAATCACCTTTGAAATGCCCAGTGGCTCGAGGAAAGAGCGATTCATCCAGCCGTATAGGGAACGCGGGTCCGACTCAGGAAGGCCCAGATATTCGTCCAGTTGCACGGCGGTCAGGCTCGAGCAATCCAACTCTTGACGCTGGACCCGGCGCTCGAGTTCAGCGTAGGTGAGCATTGGGGTGTTTCCGGTGGCCACCAGAACGGTGAGCTTAGGTTTGCGCTCTAGTTCGGCAGTGAAAAAATCTGCCGCTCGAGCCGCCAGGAGTTCCGGGGAAAGTAGCACCTCGAGCTTCATCCGAGCACGCTCCTCGCCGTTACCACAGGCGCTCCGGCAGGTGGGCGCGGTGGGCGTGACTCAAAGCGTCATACACGGTCTGGGCCAGCGGTAGCGTGGGGACCAGCGGATTGCTGGCCAGCGCCTGAATCGCCTGCTTTCTCGAGCCACTCCAGGCCGCGTTCGCCGCCAGTTGCTGATACTCGCCCAGATGGTGCAGCAGTCCGCGCACCGCCGCCGGAACCCGGTAGCCCGAAAGCGGACGCACCCCCTCGAGACCCACCAGACACGGCACCTCAACCACCCTCGAGTCTTCAAAATCTTTAAGTGCGCCGTTGTTCACCACATTGCAGGGCCAGACCTCATTTTTATCGTTGAAGAAAGCGTCCATCACGTCCACTGCCACCTCGAGTTCAAAAATTCCTCCCCTCGAGCGCAAAGGGTCCAGGGTGGGGTTTTTACTCTCGAGCTGCTCCCGGTAATGCGCCCAGTAATCCGGCGAGTCCGCCAGAATGTCCTGCCCTCGAGTAGTGGGTTTGGATTGGAGGTCCTCGAGCATTTCGCGCTGGAAATAGTAATACTTCATGTAGCTGGCGGGCAAACTCTCCATCGCCACCGCCAGCTCGAGCAGGCGTCGCTCCCAGGGGTCTTTCATTCCGCGCTCGAGGGCCTGTTCTAAAAGTGGAATCATCGGCTCATTGTCATAAAGTGCCTCGACGCTCCAACAGGCGTGGTTGAGACCCACCATCGGCGCACGCACCCGGTCTGGGTCCAGGCTGGCAAACTCGGCCAATTCACGCGGAAAAACAATCGGCCCTTCGCACAGGGAAACAACCTTTACGCTAGAAAAGTCTGCCACCGCCTGCGCGACAATATTGACCGGGTTGGTGTAGTTGAACAGGGTCGCTCGAGGGCAAACTTTCTCCATATCCTCTACCAACCCCTTGGCTACATTTATGGCCCGCAGCGCCATAAAAAACCCGCCCGCTCCCTGGGTTTCCTGCCCAATCAGTCCATGCTCGAGCGGAATGCGCTCGTCTTGCATTCGGGCCTCGAAACCGCCGGGTCGGTAACTCGAGAGCACCGCGTCCGCCCCCATCAGCGCAGCGTGACGCTCGAGGGTGGCGCTGATTTTGAGGTCTGCGCCCTGCGCCTGGGCCATCTTCACACTGAGGGCGCGAACCAGCTCGAGTCTTTCCGGCTCGAGGTCGTGAAGAACGATTTCGGAACCCGCAAAATTAGCGGCCTGCCGAATGAAAGAAGCGACGGTTCCGGGCGCTCGAGTGGAGCCGCCCCCGATGTATGCGATTTTGATTTTGGCCATAGTTTTTGTTTTGGGTGGTGAGTTTTGAGTGGTGAGTTTTGGGTGGTGAGTTTTGGGTGGTGAGTGGTGAGTTTTGAGTTTCGTATTCCCTTTCAGCGGGGTGTAATTCAGATTTGCGAGTTGGGGCGCGTCTTGGTCTAAACGGCACCTCACGGGCTAGACCACTCGAGTGCAACCGGGCGAATCCCCCTTCGGAAGCGCTACACTTTTCCGAAGACCCCCTTGTTAAGGGGGTACTAAAAGACGGTTTGGCTCGAGCGGCCTAGCCCGGTAGGTGCTGTTCAGGCCAAGACAGCGCCGAGCCGTTAGTTCCCCCTTAACAAGAGGGAAAATCTTTTTGAAGCGAAGCGCTAAAAAGAGCAGGTTCGCGCAGCTTCCCGAAGGGACGGATTCGGTCCGTTTCCGCTCCAGCGAGACAAAGTTCCTCAAACACCCCCTTCCCCATAAAGCACACACCGAGCCATCGTCCCACTGGGCGTTTGGCGAAACTCGGGAACCTTGGCGTCGCACAGGGGTCGATGATGAGGGCAGCGCGGCGCAAACGGACACCCCGGCGGCAGGTTGCTCAAATCCGGGACCTCGCCCTGAGCCTCGACCCGCTCGAAAGTAAGCCCCATCTCCGGCTTGGGCGCGGCCTGCTTGAGAAGCTGGGTGTACGGATGCTGTGGGTTTTCAATCACCGCCCTCGAGTCGCCGATTTCTACGATGCGACCCGCGTACATCACCGCAATTCGGTCGCTCATGTAGCGTGCACCCGCCAGGTCGTGGGTGATGAACAGCAGGGCCACCCCGTCACGGTCTCGCAGCTCGAGCAGCAGATTCATGATGTCGAGTCGAATGCTCACGTCCAGCATGGAGGTGGGTTCGTCGGCCAGAATCAGGTCCGGTCCTGCTGCCAGCGCCCTGGCGATGCCCACCCGCTGCCGCTGACCTCCTGAAAGTTCGTGGGGGCGCTTCTCCAGGTAGGTTTCAGCCGGGGAAAGTCCTACCTTTTCCAGCAGCGCACTCACGGTCTGCCTAAGGTTCGCGCCCCCCCGCCCATGAATTCTCAGCGGCCTCGAGACGATGTAACTCACGGTCAGCAGCGGGTTCAGGCTCGAGAAGGGGTCCTGAAAAATCATCTGCACCCGGCCCCGAAAACGGCGCAGTCTGGCGCTCGAGATTTTGAGCGGAATATCTTGCCCCGAAAGGCGCACGGTTCCGCTCGAGGGGGTGTAAAGCCGCGAAATCAGGCGGGCGATGGTGCTCTTGCCACTGCCGGATTCGCCCACCAGCCCCAGCACCTCACCGCGCCCAATGCTGAAGGTTATGTCGTCTACGGCCCGAATAGTTTTTCTGCCCTGGCCCACCGAAAAAATTTTGGTCAGGTTTTGAACCTCGAGCACCGGACTGGCCGAAAGCGGACCGCTGACCGTAGATGGCTCAATCTGCGCTGAGTGGGTCACGGTTCACCTCTTCTCTCCCTTTGAATTCATTCGTTTGAGGGTCGTGCAGGAAACAGGCCACCTTGTGGCGGGGTTCCACCTCGAGCGAGAGGGGTTTTTGCAGGTCGTACAGTCCCGGCATTCTCGAGGGGCAGCGGTCAAAAAAGGGGCAACCTACCAAATCTACACTGAGCGACGGAGGCCGTCCCGGAATACCTTCACGCCGCTCTCTGGGGCCGCTGAGCGGGGGGAAAGCGGTCATCAACTTCTGGGTATAGGGGTGCAGGGGTCGCTCATACAGGTCTCGAGCGGGCGCTTCCTCCACAATTTCTCCGGCGTACATAATCGCCACCCGGTCCGAAATCTCGACTAATAAGCTCAGGTCGTGAGTGATGAAGATGATGCTGAGGTTCAGGCGGCGGCGCACCACGTCTATCTCCTGAAGCAACTGTCGCTGCACCACCACATCTAACGCAGTGGTGGGTTCGTCCATTACCACAATTTTCGGCTCGAGCGCCAGGGCAATGGCAATCACCACCCGCTGCTTCATGCCCCCAGAAAGCTGGTGAGGGAAGGAACCCAGGAAATCCTCGCGGATGCCAACCAGCCGGAACAGCTCGAGGGCGCGGTTCTCGAGCGCCGCTTTGTCCCCAATCCCGTGGGCCTGCATCGCGTCGTAAACCTGTTCACGCACCTTGAGCACCGGGTTGAGCACGTTCATGCTGGCCTGAAACACCACGCTGAATTCTTTCCAGCGCTCCCGGCGCAGCTCTTCCTCGGACAGTGAGAGCAGGTCTTTGCCCGCCAGCAAGACCTCGCCGGAGAAGATGGCTCCCGGTGGCTCGAGCAGGCGGGTGGCGGCAAAGGCCAGGGTGCTCTTGCCACAGCCGGATTCTCCAGCCAGTCCCACAAATTCTCCCGGCGCAATCTCGAGCGAAACGTTGCGAACCGCCCGTACAGGCCCGGTGGAGGACAGGTAGCCCGCTTCCAGATGGCGAATGTCCAGGGTGGCGCTCGAGGGCATTGGTGCGGTTTTAGCCTTGCTCGAGCGGGGAAGGCGCTTCATTTTTTGAGCGTTCAGGCGGGGATTGCTGATGGCGTCCACCGCAAAGTTGAGCAGCGCAAAAGCGGTGCCCAGCAGCGAGATACACAGTCCAGGAACCGCCACCCACCACCACGCCCCGCGAATCAGCGCTTGGTTGGCCTGCGCCCAGTACAGCATGGTTCCCCAGGTGATTTGGCCCACATCGCCCACCCCGAGAAAAGACAGGCCCGCCTCGGCGAGCACCGCAAACAGCGCGGCCCCAAAGAAGTTAGCTGCAATCAAACCCGCCAGATTGGGCAACATCTCCACGAAGATGATGCGCCCCGCACCCTCGCCACTGGCCACCGCAGCCTGCACGAAGTCGCGGTTCCGCAGCGCCAACGCCTGTGAGCGCAACACCCGAGCGCCAAAGGCCCAGCCGGTAAATCCAATCACCAAAATGATGGGCCAGACCCCGCCGCCACGCAAAAATGCACTGGCCACAATCAGCAGCGGCAATCCGGGCAACACCAGAAACACATTGATGATGGTGTTGATGACCTCATCGGTGCGGCCCCCAAAATAGGCCGCCGTGACCCCCAGAGTCACCGAAATGACCGTTGAGACGATGCCTGCCGCAAAGCCGACCAGCAGGGACAATCGCGCGCCGTACAGCAGTTGCGCCCAGATGTCCTGGCCCAGCGCGGTGGTTCCCAGCGGGTGTGCGCTCGAGGGTAAAACCCAACTGCCGAACTCGAGCGAGGTGGGATTGTACGGGGTGAGCAGCGGTGCAAGCAGGCCCATCAACAGCAGCAGCAGCAGCACCACCGCCCCAAACAGTGCTTGAGGACTTTTCAAAACGGTATTCATACTCTTTCCCTCGAGACCAGACAAAAGGCAAAACCTGTTGAAAGGAAGCAGCTAAGCTTCCTTTCAAACTTCCCCACTCGGGGTCTTCTGTTTCCCCCCCGCACCCCGGCCCCCCATTTCCCCCTCTCCCCCTCAAAGCCCACGCACTCGAGGGTTCCACTCCCACGCAACCCCCTCACACCCCCCTCCCATCGCGCACTCGAGGGTCTAACAGCACATAAAGCGCGTCCACCACAAAATTGGCGAGGAGTACGGCTGCTGCAATGGCCAAAAAGATACCCTGCATCAGCGGATAATCCAGTCCTACCACCGCTTGAAACAAGCGGTAGCCCAGACCCGGATACGAGAACACATACTCGGTGAGGATGCCGCCGCCCACCACGAAACCCAACGACATGCCAAAGGCGGTAAAACTGGGCAAAAGCGCGTTTCTGAGCACATAACGGTTCAAGATTCGCCTTGGTGAAAGCCCTTTGGCCCTGGCAAAGGCCACATAATCCTCGCCCATCACGCCCACAGCGTTGTTCCGCATGGTCATCAGCCAACCTCCCGCTGCCGTGACTAGAATGGCCATAGACGGCAAAAAAGCGTGTTTGAGCAGCGACCCCCACCAACTCGGGGAGTAGGCTGGAGCGGGAAAGTTATCCAGTCCGCCACTGGTAGGAAACCAGCCCAGCCGGAAGGCAAACACGTACAAGATGAGCAGTCCGAACCATTGGTAAGGCATCGAATTAAGAAATAGCGCTGCGGGAGGTAGGGCGTCTGCCACGCTCGAGCCACGTTTCCAGGCGCTGTACAGGCCCAGGCCGCTACCGAAAAGGAAGGCCAGAACCGTGGTAATCCCAATGAGTCCGAGGGTCCAGGGCGCTGCCTGTCCGATGACCTCAGTGACCGGCGTGGGAAAGAGTGAAATAGAGCGCCCAAAATCGAAGCGTAAAAGCTTGCCCAAATAGATAAAATACTGCTCGAGCGGGCTTCCCAAGTCGTTCAGTCCGTAAGCAATTTTGAGCGCGTCTATGGCCGAGGGGTCCAGTCGGCCTTGATATTTGGCCAGCATCGCACCCACCGGGTCTCCAGGAACCAGACGCGGCAAAATAAAGTTTAGCGTAGCCGCGACCCACAGCGTAAAAATTAAGATGAGCACTTTTCGCAAAAGGTAAAGCACACAACCTCCTCGAGCCGAAAGAGAAAAATCGAGCGACCCGTTAGGAGTTCGCTCGAGCCTTTGAGGATGGGGGGTAATAGAGAGGCTAAAAGATTGCGCCTCCGGCGGGTCCTTAGTCATTGGTATTAGGTCGGTCTGTTCTCGAGCGCCTAATATCAAACCAACCAAGAACCAAAAACCAATGACCCGCGAGCAGGCGGCGAGGCCCGATAGGTGCTGAAGTTGGGCCAAGACAGACAGCCGGAGGCGTTCTGTCTACTTCGCCTTGACGTTCAAGTACATCAGCCGCGCCCCATTGGTGTCATCGGGGCTGCCATCGTTGTAGGGGTTGGCTTCGC
>Ga0209724_1003034_pt1 | contig 13960 bp, 10 predicted proteins | sample grotaG_FD_184143 | JGI IMG/M metagenome (GOLD analysis project Ga0209724, IMG submission 184143) | Glacier valley bacterial and archeal communities from Borup Fiord, Nunavut, Canada, to study Microbial Dark Matter (Phase II) -... | ecosystem: Environmental > Aquatic > Freshwater > Ice > Glacier ...
GCGCCCGGCTGATGCAAGCAAACCCTCAGACGCGCTGAACACGATCAACTACTTCTTCCGCGAACCAATCATGGCGATTTGCTACAGCGGGCTGCTGCTGGGGGTAATGCTGGGCTGGCCTAGGTGGGCGCGAGCCTTGTCGGGACGGTTCCTGATCTTCATCGGCGGTGTATCATACAGCCTCTACCTGTGGAATGAGCCGATTACTCGCAAGCTAGTCGTGCCGTTGGCCTTGCAGATGCCAAGCGAGGGGTTGGCAATCCTGGCAGCCATCGGCCTCACCATGCTTGTTACCCTGCCTCTAGCCTTCATCTTCTACACCTTGATCGAGCGGCCCTTTATCCGCATACGCCTGCGCCAGCAGTTGCCTGCCCCAGCGAAGTCAGAGCCAATGCGCGAGGCAGCAGTTCATAGCCATCAGGAAAGGAACATACAATGACATCAACGACGATGCCGGGTACACGCAAGGTGCGCGTGCTGATTGCCAAACCGGGGCTGGACGGCCACGACCGGGGAGCGAAGGTGCTGACCCGCGCCCTACGCGACGCGGGCATGGAGGTGATCTACACTGGCCTGCACCAAACCCCGCAGATGGTAGCCGAGGCTGCTTTGCAAGAGGATGTGGACGCGGTTGGCCTCAGCATCCTCAGCGGCGCGCACATGGCCCTCTTTCCTCGCGTGATGGCCGAGCTACGCCAGCGTGGGATCGCGGATGTGCCAGTTTACGCAGGCGGGATCATCCCAGATGAGGACATGGCGCAGATTCGGGCCTGGGGCATCCGTGCCGTGTTCGGCCCTGGCGCGACGCTGGACAGCATCGCAGCCCTGATCGCCGCCGACGCACAGGCCCGCCACGCGGCAATAGAGCGCGGCGAAAGCTTCAGCCTTGCCAGCCTACCAGCGGTAGAGACGATCCTCGGCGAAGTGCCGGGCCTTGCCACAGCAGGCAACCCCGCCCTGGCAGGTGACGAGACGGGCCACCATCGCAATATCGTCAAGCCCAATGCGATCCACGAGCCGAACAGCAAGCTCAACCAGGCTAGCGGGGCGGCGGTCGAGCCGGGCAGCGTAGCGACCTCGCACGCCGAGCCGGGCGAGCAGCCGGGATGAGCGAACTGGTCGAGAAGCTACAGGCGGGCGATAAGCTAACCCTGACGCGGGCGATCAGCACGGTGGAGAACGGTGGCCCCCGTGCCGCTGCTGTGCTGCGTGATATCAACCTGCACCTGGGCGGGGCGCGAGTCCTGGGCGTGACTGGGCCACCGGGAGCAGGCAAGAGTACACTGGTTAACCAGATGATCCACTTCTACCGCAATCTTGGCAAGCGGGTGGCTATTGTTGCGGTCGACCCCAGCAGCAGCCTCAGTGGCGGTGCCGTGCTGGGTGACCGCATTAGGATGCAGGAGTTCTACGGTGACGACGGCGTGTACATCCGCAGCATGGCGAGTCGCGGCATGGTCGGTGGCCTCAGTGCAGCGACTAACGACACCGTGCGTGTGCTAGACGCAGCGCGCTTTGACCTGATCGTGATCGAGACAGTCGGGGCGGGCCAGGATGAGGTTAGCATCGCTAAGGCGGCGCAGACTACCATCCTCGTCGAAGTGCCGGGGCTGGGTGACGACGTGCAGAGCATCAAGGCAGGCATTCTGGAGATCGCCGACGTGCTGGTGGTCAACAAGGCCGACCGCGAGGGGGCTGATAAGCTAGCTACCCACCTCCGCACCATGCTCAGCTACTCGCACTACGACTGGAAGCCGCCGATTGTCAAGACGATAGCCAGCCAGGGAGATGGTACCGCGCAACTGGCGGCGGCGGTGGCCGACCACTTCACCTACCTGCAAGGGTCGGGCAGGCTGCAAGAGCGCAACCGCCACGCCCTGCATGACGAACTGGTAGAGCGGGTAAAGGCCGAGCTAGCTACCCGCGCCCTACAGCGGCTAAACAGCGCGGAGGGTAGCAAACTGCTGGACGACCTCCTCAGCCGCGAGACCGACATCTCTACGGCGGCCCAGCAACTGATCGCCGAGGTCAGCCACTAGCGTTGGTTAGCCGCTGTCGCTTGTGGTAGAATGAGCCAGCAACTTCACCGTTCGCAGCGACAGCTCTGTAGCAACCACAGAGGTTTATTCATCTTGAAGCTCAATCGTAATCTGCTCCTGGTCGTTGGGTTGCTGCTGGTCGCAGCGGCAACCCTGGCTGCGCTGTGGTTCAACCAGCCTGCGCCGGTGCCACGTACTATAGCGGGTGTAGCTGTCGCTGCCACCACCTGCCCCACTTATCGCTTCCGTGATGTGGCGGCGGATAGCAAGTATTACACTGCCACCCAGTATGTGGTCTGTCACGGTATCATGACTGCCACACTCAACGCCGATGGCAGCTACGACTTCGACCCCGACAGGATAACCCGCCGCGACGAGTTTACCGCCGTACTGCAACGCGCCTACAACATCCCGATCTACAGCCCAGCCGACAACACCTTCTACGATGTGCCAGCCAGCGACCCCTACTTCGTTGCCATCGAGTCGGGCGTGCGCGATGGGGTGCTGACCGGCTACATCCCCGTGCGCTGCGTGATGGCAGCTACACCAGTGCCAAGCAAACCCTGCTTCCGACCATCCTGGGAGGTGACGCGGGGCCAGACCGAGCGGGTAATCAAGAAGGCGCGGGGCTATGCCGACCAGTTGCCGCCCCAGCGTGTCTACGCCGATATTTCACCGGGCAAGACCTGGTACACGGACACCTATTCCCTCGCGCCGCTGGGCATCTTCGAGGGCGGCCCTTGCCCCACGCCGATCCCAGGGCGGGTGGATCGCTGCTTCCTACCACACGCGCCGATCAGCAAGGCTGACTTCGCGCTGTTTGTGGTGCGCTCCTTCAACACCCTCGCGCTGCCTTTTGACTTTGAACGCGGCCCGCAAGGCTGGTGGGTGTTGGACGAGGCGACTGGCGCAGCCCTGCCAACCTACACGCCACTCACCGCCGTCAGCTTCACAACTACAAGCGCACTGAAGTTCGCTGGCGAACGTGCCTTGCAGATCAGCGTGGCGGGTGGAGGATCGGAACTGCTGATCGTCGGCGTGCCAGTAGTAGCTGCTAGCGGCGTGCTTACCGCCGAGGTCAGCGTGGCTGCGGGCGATGGCGGCACCAGCAGCGCAGTGCTGGAGGTGCTAGAGGGCGGGCGCAGCCACCGCAGCCCAGCCGCTACGCTCAAGCCTGGTCAGTGGTCAACCCTGAACCTGACTCTACCCAGCGGCTACCAGTCCCCCTACAGCCTGCGCCTACGTCTCAGCCGCAGCAACCCCACTGCGCCCAGCACCTTCTACGTAGACCAGGTAGAGTGGCCGCGCTAACTGATCCTCGGTGCAACTGATCGCTACGGCCAGCTAGTAAGGGCGGTTAACCGATCACTTTGCCTACCTGCAAGGGTCGGGCAAGCTACAAGAGCGCAACCGCCACGCCCTGCACGACGAACTGGTGAAGAGGGTCAAGGCTACGCTAGCCGCCCGATAGCTAATCGAAGAAGTTGACCGCAGGTCAGGTACAACCAACCTTACCAAAACCTTACCAAATACCACCTGTCAAAAACCACTTCCAGCAGTTGCTCTACAAAGGTATTGACAGGCTGGTGTCTTCATGCTATAATGGTGATGTAGCCAAGCAGATACTCGGCTGCAAGCAAGTACCTTAACAACTGAATAGGAAGGAGACAAGGTAGCAGACAAAGTTTGTACCTAAAGCTATTACTAAAACAACTCATTTCATCAATCTATGATGAATTAAAGAGAAAGGTAATGAGCTTGATCAATGACATCGATGTAATCGGAAAGCGGCTGATTGAAAAGCATTATACTAATGGAGACCAAATGAAACGGTGCTACGAACTTGGGTATTACCTAGCAGTACCGGCTCTTGCAGGCCAGTCTATAGATGCTCTTTTTGGCCGCTTCGCACTAGAAAATCTCATGAAAATCATCAAGGATTACCCCAACTTCGAGGTTAGGTTTGGCACTTTGATACGTATTGTAAACGGCGACTCAGTAGATGTTCCAGGAGGCAAATCTAGGTCGTTCCCAAGAGATTATCGCTTTACCAACCAGGTTATACAGAATGCTTGGACGCTGAACAGCGTTCGAGTCAGTACCACCCATACCCTTAAAGGAGCTATCAACCGTCCTCGTGACGCGAAGGAAGCTGCGCACATGGCATTCTCTTCGTTTGTGGAGATCGTAAACGTTCTTAACGTATATATCTTTAGGTGAGAACTACCATCTACTATCTTTCTCCTTGCTAAGCTTAAATGAAGGGCGCACCTTTTCTGGGTGCGCCCTTTCTTTTTGCCTCACTTCACCCTGATCAACTCCCGTGCGGCGTTGTTCAGCCGCCGCCCACCGCTCGCCTCGCACACCACGATGTCTTCGATCCGCACGCCAAAGTGACCAGCCAGGTAGATGCCTGGTTCGTCGCTGAAGGCCATGCCTGCGCTGATCTCCTGCACATTGCCCTGCACCAGGTAGGGCGGCTCGTGGCCGTCCAGCCCAATACCGTGGCCGAGGCGGTGCAGGAAGGCGGGGCCGTAGCCAGCGGCGGCGATGTGGTCGCGGGCCACGCGGTCTAGCTCCTGGGCCGTCACCCCCGGCCTGACCGCCTCAAAAGCTAGCTCCTGCGCCTCGAACACGGTAGTATAGACCTTGATCTGCTCCGGGGTTGGCTCGAAGCCCTCTGCTGCCCCCGCGACGAACACAGTGCGGCTGATATCCGAGCCGTAGCCGTGGAAGCCGGGGCCGCCGAAGTCCAGCACCACAAAGTCGCCTGCCTGGATCACCCGCTCACCCGCCGTGTGGTGCGGCGAAGCCCCGTTTGGCCCGCTAGCAACGATAGCGAACTTGACGTTCTGGTGGCCCCGGTCGCGCAGCATATGGTTGATCACGTCGGCGATCTCAAGCTCCTTGCGCCCGCTAAACTGGATCGTGATCAGCCGGGCGAACACTTCGTCGGCGGCGGCCCCAATCTCGGCCAGAGCTGCGATCTCGGCGGCGGTCTTGATCAGGCGCAGAGGCCCGGTGATCGGCAGGGCCGGGTACCAGATCGCGTGCGGCAACTGCTGTTGCAGGCGGAGCAGGAAGCCCGCCCACATCTGCTCACCCACTGCCAGGCTGATCGGGGTCTGCTGGTTGCCGCTGTCCGTCTCACGCCGCAGGGCAGCGCGAGCAAAGAGAGCAGTCGCGTCCTCATCCTCCTGCCAGACGATCAGGTTGAACAGACCATCCTGGGCCAGGGCCGCCGGTTCCATCGCTTCTAGGGCAGGGGCGTAGAAGGCGGGCTTGCCCTCGCGGGGGACGACGAACAGGTTGAGCCGTTCGCTCACTCGTGCATCCAGGCCAGTCAGGTAGCGCAGGTCGCTGGACGGAGCCAGCAACAGATAGTCCACATTCTGTGCTTGCAGACCAGCCTGGGCGCGCTTTATGCGTGCAGCATACTCAGCCAGCGGCAATCTGGCGGTCACTTCCATTGCGGTTTCGCTATCCATCATTCACCCTTTCCCACAAAATCGGCACGTTCAGTGGCTCAACCCATCTCTCTGAGGGAAGGAGCCAAACAAGTCTTTGGAGGCATTATAACATGGAAATCCCCCCGATGCACCGCTGGGATGTCAGTTTTGAGCAGGCGGTAGCGATCCAGCAGCAGTTGCGCCAACAAGTTAGCCTGGTGGACGACCCGATCCTGAACCAACCTGGGGGCGTACGTTGTATAGCAGGTGTAGACATGAGCGCGAAGGGGGTGGCACGGGCCGCTATCGTCGTCCTCAGCTTCCCAGAGCTTGACCTGCTAGAGGCAGTCACGGCGGAGCAGCCACTCGACTTCCCCTACGTCCCTGGCTTCCTCTCCTTCCGCGAGGCACCAGCAGTATTGGCTGCGCTGGCGAAGCTGACCGTCACACCCGACCTGATCATGTTCGACGGACAGGGGATCGCCCACCCCCGTCGGCTCGGCATCGCTGCCCACCTGGGTGTGTTGCTCGATAGGCCGACGCTGGGCTGCGCCAAATCTCTGCTCAGTGGCAAGCCCGCCGCTGAGCTGGCGCAGGAGCGGGGCGCGACTGTGCCACTGATAGACAAGGGTGAGGAGATTGGAGCGGTAGTGCGAACCCGCAGTGGTGTAAATCCCGTCTACATCTCGCCCGGCCACCGCATCAGCATCGCCACGGCGGTGCGCTACACCCTGCTGTGCAGCAGCGGCAAGCTGCGCCTGCCAGAGCCAACCCGCCTGGCCCACAACGCCGCTGCTTAGCGGTTGCACTACTGTGCGACAAACAGGCCTCTACTGCCTGGTAGAGAGCCATTGTGATCTGCCTGCCTCTGCTCGCCAGCTACCGGAGGCAGAGCCGCTGGGTCAGTGTGATTTCGGCCAAAGCTGCCAATTGACTGAACCCTTCTCCGCAAGCACTTGTATAGATTATATAGAACAAACGTCACTGCTGCTGAGCTAACACCTTAGTAGCAGAATCGCCAGTACCCTTGTTTGCTTTTCCTGCTCAAGGCCTATGGAACAAGTTGCTTGTTTGCAAGTTGTATCCTTTCGGTCAGCCATGCTGTGTTTTATGCACTGGTGGTGCGAAAATGCAGCCCTCGTGCAAGGGCTGGCGGCCAGCAAGAGTAGCACAAGGCGTGGTAGACGGCTTCGCTCTATGAATGGTTCCAAGTTCCTGTCCTCCTTCAACCTTCTCTGTCCTGTATGGCGGCAGTCATGTAGGGTAGCCTCGACAGCCGACCGCTACCATCGGGCGGCTGTTGCCACACTAACGTATTAGCGGCGGGGTGGTAACTCACACCCCAGCATATCCAGTTCAACTGGTTCTTGAGAGGAGATTCAAGATGTCTAGCACCCTCAAGTTTGGCCGTAGCGGGCTGTTCCTGTTCGTGGCTTTCGCCTTCTGCCTGGCGATTGTTCCCCAGAACACCTTTGCCCAAACCGGCGGCAAGACCTTCAGCGAGACCGGCAAGGCCGTCGCCGCTGACTTCTACACCTACTGGCAGGCTCATGGCGGCCTCGCCTTGAACGGCCTGCCCGTTACCGACGAGAAGCAGGAAGTTAGCTTCACCGACGGCAAGAGCTACGCCACTCAGTGGTTCGAGCGCGCCCGCTACGAACGCCACCCGGAGAACCCGGCTGGCAACCAGGTGCTGCTCGGTCTGCTCGGCGTTTCTGCCGCTGAAGGCCGCAACTTCGACAAGACCAGTGACACCAGCAGCACTGCCAGCCGCGTCTACTTCAAGGAGACCGGCCACAGCGCAGCCAACACCCCCGCTCCCTTCCTCGACTACTGGAACAAGAACGGTGGCCTCGCCCAGTTCGGCTTCCCGCTCTCGGAGCAGGCTCAGGAAGTTAGCACCGACGGCAAGACCTACACCGTCCAGTACTTCGAGCGGCAACGCTTCGAGTTCCACCCGGAGCAGAGTGACGCTCAGTTCAAGGTGCTGCTCGGCCTCCTCGGTGTGCAGCAGTACAAGCAGCAGTATACCGCCAAGCGGGCTGCTGTCACTGGTGACAACAACCAGAACCAGATCGTGATTGGCCTGAGCCAAGAGCCACCTAGCCTTGCTAGCTGGCTTGAAACCGCTGCCGTCACCGCTGACGTAAACGCTGGTATCGAGGATGGCATCATCGAGTACAACGACAATGGTGAGGCCTTCGCCAAGCTGGGTGCCTACGTGCCGAGCCTGGACAACGGGGCTGCCTTCTTCCAGGGTACTGGTGAGAACCGCCAGTTGGTAGTCAAGTGGAAGCTGCGCCGCGGCATCAAGTGGGCCGACAACGTGGAACTCACGGCTAAGGATGCAGTCTTCTACCACAACTTCCTGCTCAACGAGAACCTCGAAGTGTCTGACCGCAGCATTCAGCAGAAGTTCGCCTCGGTGGTGGCTGTTGACGACTACACCGTGGTCGGTACCTTCCTCAGCCAGAAGCAGGCTCAAGACCTGTTCAAGAACGCCAAGACCCCTGACGACAAGGCTACCTACGCTGTCTACGAGAAGCAGGATGGCCCGCTTGTAGACCCGACCTTCTTCTTCAACCTCGCTGTCTACCCTGAACACGCCTACGCCAAGGTTGACCCTAAGGATATGCCTGCCAAGTACGGTAACAACCCGCTCGGCACCGGCCCCTACAAGGTCAAGGAGAAGATCGCCGGCCAGGCCATCATCCTGGAGCCGAACCCCTACTACAACGTGACCGATGCCAAGCCCGCGATCAAGAACGTTGTGTTCAAGGTGATCGAGGACACCAACCAACTGCTGGCCCAGCTACAGACCGGCCAGATCGACATTGGCCTGGCCGACGCGCTCAACGTGCCGAACATCCCCGCCATCGACGAACTGGCAAAGGGCGGCAAGACCAAGGGCTACTACACCCCTGGTACCACCCACGAACACGTGGACTTCAACCTGCGCAAGCCCATGTTCCAGGACGTGAAGGTGCGCCAGGCCATCCGCTACGCCATCAACCGCCAGCGCGTGGTTGACCAGGTACTGTTCGGCAAGTCGGTGGTCAGCCACAGCTGGATCACCCCGAACATCAAGCAGTACTACAACCCCAACGTGCCGAAGTTCGCCTATGACGTAGCCAAGAGCGACGCGCTGATGAAGGACGCTGGCTTTGCTAAGGGTGCCGACGGCATCTGGGCAAAGGGTGACATGAAGATGAGCTTCAAGTACACCACCACTGCTGGCAACGCCCTGCGCGCTCAGACCACCCAGCTAGTTGCGGGTGACCTCAAGGCCGCTGGCTTCAATGCTACCCTCGAATACATCCCCGCCAAGGTTTACTTCGCTGGTGGTGCAGACGGCACCCTGTCCAGTGGCAACTTCGACTTCGCCGAGTTCGCCTGGCTTGCCAGCTACGACCCCAGCGGCCTCGTAACCTACAGCAGCGCAGGCATCCCCTCCGCCGCCAACGGCTTCGAGGGCCAGAACTACATGGCCTACAGCAGTGCAGAGAACGACCGCCTGCTCGGCCTGGTCAACAACAACGCCGAGATCGCCCTCGACCCGGCCAAGCGGCAGAAGCTGTACTTCGACCAGCAGGTACTTTACGCCAACGACGTGCCGAGCATCGAACTGTTCCTGCGCCCCGAAGTGGTGGCGGCACCGACTGGCCTGAAGAACTTCAAGCCGACCGGCAGCAGTGTCTCTGCAACCTGGAACATCCAGGAGTGGCGTTTGACCAAGTAAGCAGCCCGCTCAGCGGCAGCAACCAGGCAGTCTAGTCAGCAGCCCCCGCCCTCCCTGGTGGGGGCTGTTGTTTTGCACCGCTTTGCTTCAATTCAGGCCATCTATTGGGTCAACCCGCTGGCAGGTACCCGCTTTAACCCTGAGCGGGCGCAACTTGCGCGCCTCACACCTGAAGTTGTATAATTGGGGCTAGACTGATAGATGAGGGCGGCAAGCCCTCGGTTTTTATGCCTACTGCGTTCCAGTAGCCAGGGTGGGTTGAGCAACCCGCCAACGGAGGAGGAAGCTGATTTGAAGATTCACGAGTACCAGGCCAAAGAAGTTCTGGCTCGCTACGGTATTCCCGTGCAGCAGGGTCAGGTCGCTAGCACTGTTGACGAAGCGGTACAGATTGCCACCAGTATCGGCAAGCCGGTCGTCGTCAAGGCCCAGGTTCACGTAGGCGGACGCGGCAAGGCGGGCGGAGTGAAGTTGGCCCAGAACCCCGAAGAAGCCCGCCAGAAAGCCAGCGCGATCCTCGGCATGAGCATCAAGGGGATCACCGTCAAGAAGGTGCTGGTGGCTGCGGCTGCTGATATCGCCCATGAATACTACCTGGGTGTCGTCCTCGACCGGGCCAGCAAGCGTGTGCTGCTGATCGGCTCGGCTGAAGGGGGCGTGGAGATTGAGGAGACGGCCAAGACTAACCCGGAGAAGATCATTCGCATCAGCATTGACCCCCTGATCGGCCTCGCCAGTTTCCAGATCAACCAGATGGCTTTTGGCATGGAGATACCAACCAACCTGCAACGCGACTTTAGCAAAACCCTGCGCGGTCTCTACAATGCCTTCATCGAAACCGACGCTAGCCTGGCCGAGATCAACCCCCTGGTGATCGACAGCGAAGGCAAGCTTGCCGCCCTCGACGCGAAGATCGTCCTCGACGACAATGCCCTCTTTCGCCACCCTGACCTTGAGGCGATGCGCGATCTGAACGAGGAGGAGCCGTCTGAGGTACTAGCTCGCGAAGCTGGCCTCAGCTACGTCAAGCTCGATGGCAATATCGGTTGCATGGTTAATGGCGCAGGGCTGGCGATGGGGACGATGGACAGCGTGAAGCTCTATGGTGGCGAACCCGCCAACTTCCTTGATGTTGGCGGCGGCGCGAAGGCCGAGCGGGTCACCACTGCCCTCCGCATCATCCTCTCCGACCCCAGCGTGAAGACGATCTTCTTCAACATCTTTGGCGGCATCACCCGTGCCGACGACGTGGCTCGCGGCATCATTGCGGGCGTGCAAGAGGTCAAGACTGACGTGCCAATGGTCATCCGCCTCAATGGCACCAACCAGGAAGAAGGTCGCCGCATCCTGTCCGAGGCTGGTTACACCGCCTACAGTGACATGGACCTGGCGGCGAAGAAGGCAGTCGAACTGGCCGCCAGCCGCTAACCTGACCCCCACCCTACCCTCCCCCGCGAAGGGCGAGAGGACAGAGGAGAAGACTGTGAGTATTCTTGTAGACAAGAACACGCGCCTGCTGGTGCAGGGCTTCACCGGGCGTGAGGGTACCTTCCACGCTCAGCAGATGATTGACTACGGCACCGTAGTGGTTGGTGGCACAACCCCCGGTAAGGGCGGCACGCGCCACCTCGACCGCCCAGTGTACAACACGGTCAGGGAGGCAATGGCCGAGGCGATCCCGAATACATCGATCATCTACGTCCCTGCTCCTTATGCTGCCGACGCTATTATCGAAGCCGCCGACGCAGGTATCCCGCTGATCATCTGCATCACCGAGGGCATCCCGGTGATGGACATGATCAAGACCTGCGATTTTGTCAAGAGCAAGGGCGCACGGCTGATCGGGCCGAACTGCCCAGGGCTGATCACCCCAGGGCAGGCTAAGGTTGGCATCATGCCCGCCTATATCCACAGCCCTGGCAAGGTAGGACTGGTCAGCAAGAGCGGCACCCTCACCTACGAGGTGGTCAACGCCCTGACCAACGCAGGCATGGGCCAGAGTACCGCTATCGGCATTGGCGGCGACCCGATCATTGGCACCAGCTTCGTTGACGTGCTAGAGATGTTCGAGAACGATCCGGAGACGGAGATGGTCGTACTGATCGGCGAGATTGGCGGCGACGCAGAACTGCGGGCTGCCGACTACATTGCGGCCAAGATGAAGAAGCCAGTAGCCGCCTATATTGCTGGCCGCACTGCCCCCGCCGACCGCCGCATGGGCCACGCAGGGGCGATCATCAGCAGCGGCGACGACACTGCTGCCGCCAAGATGGCTGCCCTTAGCAAGGCAGGCGCGAAGGTGGCCGAGGCACCGAGCGAGATACCGGGCCTCCTGCAAGCGACGATGGTACGCAGCTAACGGCGGGTGGATGCGAGCCGGGGTGTTTGCCAGCCACCCCAGCAGCCAACCGCTAGCTGCCTAGTCACTTTCGGGAATCTGCTAGCCAACGGTAGAAGGTTTGGTATAATGAAGGCAAGCACACAACGACGCGTGCGGAAGCAACGACGGCTTCGTAGAAAGGGATCAGTAACACGATGGTAGCGATAGCAGAACGGCCCACTGAGGAACAAACACTAGAAAGCCGCCATAGCATCATCATTCGTTTCGGCGGCGAATCGGGCGAGGGGGTAAAGAGTACCGGCGAACTGTTGACCCAGGTGGCGGCTCGCGCCGGGTTCGAGGTGCTAACCTTCCAAACTTACCCCGCCGAAATCAAGGGCGGCCACAGCATCTACCAGGTACGCTTGAGCAGCGAGCAACTCTACACCGAGGGTGACCGCCTGGATGTCTTGCTGGCCTTCAACCAGGAAGGCTACGACAAGAGTTACGAGGAACTGAGCGCAGATGGTCTGCTCCTCTTTGACGAGGGTAATGTGACTGACTTCCATTACCCCCAGCAGGGCAAGCGGCACGTAGCCCTACCCCTTACCCGCCTGGCGAAGGAAGAACTCAAGTTCGAGCTAGGTAAGAACGTAGTTGGCGTGGGGATGTTGAGCGGGCTGTTCGGCTTCGATGTCGAACCGATCAACCGCCTGATCACCGAAAAGTTCACCCGCAAAGGTGAGGATGTGGTAGCCAAGAACAAGAAAGCGTTCGAGGTCGGCTACCGCTACATCGAGGAAATCTTCCCAGATCGGGTCAATTACCACATCCAGACCCCGACCACCCAGCGGGCTGACACGATCATTGTCGGCGGCAACCAGAACCTCAGTATGGGCGCACTGGCGGGCCGCTGCACCCACATCTTCGGCTACCCTATCACCCCGGCTAGCGACATTCTGGAGTTCCTGGCTGCCGAACTGCCGAAGGTGGGCGGCGTAGCGATCCAGGCCGAGGACGAGATTGCTTCGATGGGCATGGTGCTAGGCGCAAGCTATACTGGCAGGCGGGCAATGACCTGCACCAGCGGCCCTGGCCTCAGCCTGATGGTCGAGATGCTGGGCCTCAGCGGGATGGCCGAACTGCCAGCCGTGATCGTCAACGTGCAACGGGCTGGCCCTTCAACCGGGATGCCGACCAAGCACGAGCAGGGCGATCTCAACATGGCAGTCTACGCCGGGCATGGCGAAGTGCCGCGCATAGTGCTTGCCCCAGTTAGCGTGGACGACTGCTTCTGGCGGGCGATTGATGCCTTCAACCTCGCTGAAGCCTACCAGGTGCCGGTCATCCTGCTCTCCGACACGGTGCTGGCAGTGCGAACCGAGAGCATCACCCGGCCCGACTTGAGCAAGATCAAGATTGTTCCCCGCCTGACCTTCGACCCCCAGGACAGCCTGAACGGCAAGAACGGTGAGACGCTCAACCCCAACCAGAATGCGAATACCGATGTGAGCGCAACCGGCAACGCCAGCGAGTCGGGCAGCATTGACAACTCTGCTACTGGTGGCACCCCCGGCGCAACCCCCGAAGTGATCGCCAACATCGCAGGTAGCGAATTGGGCCAGGCAGCCAATATGCAGAACGATGCGAAGAAGGTCAACGACGGCGAAGGCGACGAGGTTGACCTTGAGATCGCTGCCCGCCGTGGCTACGAACTCTACCAGCGTTATGCAATCACCGAGAACGGGGTCAGCCCCATGAGCATCCCAGGGCAGGCGGGCGGCCAATACACCTCAACTGGCCTCGAACACAACGAGTTCAGCCGCCCTCGCTACGACGTGGCCTCGCACACCAAGATGACCGACAAGCGCGCCCGCAAGTTGGCGGCGGCAGTCAAGGAAGCACCCGCTCCCTATCGCGTCGGTGACCCAACCGCCGAGATTGGTGTCCTCACCTGGGGCAGCACCGCAGGCGTGGCCCATGAAGCGATGGACATGGCGGCCAAGCTGGGTATCAAGGTGGACGTGATCGCCCCCCGCATGATCTGGCCGATCCCCACTGCCCAACTGGACGACTTCATCGCTAGCAAGCGGGTGGTGATCATCCCTGAATGCAACTACGCTGGGCAGTTCGCCAACCTGCTCAATACCCACTATCGCCGCGACTTCGTGCGGATCAACGTCTACGGTGGCGCACCGATCCGCTCCTCCGAAATCTTGGCCGAAATCCAGAAGGCCAACGACCAGCACTGAACCGCTGCGCCCCGACAGGGTGGCAAGCAGCAAACAGGCGGCAACGTCAGCCGCTAGAAGATCAGAAAGGTCTGATATGGAGACTATCCAGCAGGTAAAGATCGTGGAGCGCACGACCGAGGATTACAAGAGCGACACCAAGCCAACCTGGTGTCCCGGTT
>Ga0209724_1003037_pt1 | contig 13947 bp, 14 predicted proteins | sample grotaG_FD_184143 | JGI IMG/M metagenome (GOLD analysis project Ga0209724, IMG submission 184143) | Glacier valley bacterial and archeal communities from Borup Fiord, Nunavut, Canada, to study Microbial Dark Matter (Phase II) -... | ecosystem: Environmental > Aquatic > Freshwater > Ice > Glacier ...
GAACGAGGAAAAGCTGCCGACGATCGAGGCGGCGCGCGAGAAGCTCCTGCCCAACGTCCCGGCCGTGCCGCCGAGCATGGTCAAGCGGCCGGTCGTCATGGCAACTGCGGCCCAGGCGGTGGGCGCGCTGGCGATGGTCGACGAGGCGATCGTCGAGGGCGGTCCGGTGGTCGATCCGTTCGCCGACACCGATCGCGACTGGACCCAGGGCGAAGTGATCGAAGTGCGCGAGCCCAGCACCTCGTCGTGGTTCGACGAGCTCGATTCTGTGACCGCCGAACTGCCGCCGGCCGAGAAGCGCTAGGGCGGTCGGCCGGTCACTCGACGAGGGCAGCAGCGAACTCCTTCGCCCGGAAGGTCTGCAGATCGGCGAGCTTCTCGCCGACGCCGACGAAGTAGACCGGCAGCGGCGCAGCGCGCGAGCGCGACCAGAGCGCGATCGCGGCGAGCACGCCGCCCTTGGCCGTGCCGTCGAGCTTGGTGATGACGAGGCCGGTGAGCTGCAATGCCTCGTCGAACGCCTTCACCTGCGAGAGTGCGTTCTGTCCGGTGTTGCCGTCGATGACGAGCAGCACCTCGTGAGGTGCGCCGGCCTCGGCCTTGCCGATGACGCGGCGGATCTTCTTCAGCTCTTCCATCAGGTGCGACTGCGTCGCCAGGCGGCCGGCGGTGTCGACGATGACGACGTCGCAGCCGCGCGCCTTGCCGGCGACGACGGCATCGAAGGTGACGCCGGCCGGATCGCCGCCCTCCTGGCTCACGATCTCGATCCGGCCTCGACCCGCGTCCATCCCGGTCTTGCCGGCGCGCTCGGCCCAGGCAATGAGCTGCTCGCGCGCTGCGGCGCGGAAGGTGTCGGCAGCGGCGAGCAGGACCTTCTGGTCGGAGTCGAGCAGATGGCGCGCGAGCTTGCCGACGGTCGTCGTCTTGCCGGCGCCGTTGACGCCGACGACCATGATCACCGTCGGCGTGTGCGCGCCGATCTCGAGCGGGCGCTCGAGCGGCTGGAGCAGATCCTCGATGCAGCGCGCGAGCAGCTGCCGCGCGGCGGCCGGATCGCGAACGTGGGCGCGCGTGACGCGTGCCTGCAGGTCGTCGAGCAGGTAGACGGTCGCTTCGGCTCCGGTGTCCGCCTGGAGCAGCGCAACTTCGAGGTCTTCGTACAGCGCGTCGCCGATCTCGGCGCCGATGAAAGCACCGGCGAGGGTCGAGCCGGTGCGCTGCAGTCCGCTCTTCAGCTTGGCGAGCCAGCCCGAGCGGTCATCGTCGGATCCGGCACTTCCGTCGGCAACGACGGCCGATTCGATGCTCGCCGCGTCGGTGAGTGGCTGCGCCGCAGGCTTCTTGCCGAAGAAGAGCTCGCCGACGTCGGCATTCAGCCATTCCTTGGCGGTGCGCGGTTTCGCGTCCGTCGATTCGGTGGCAGTCGCCGGCGTCTCTGCGGCGGAAGGAGGCTTGGATCGGAAGAAGCGGAACATCGGGCACCGGATCAACCGGTCGCAGAAGAGCGTGGGGCCACGCAAGGCACGAGAAACTGAGTGGCCATCGCGTGCAAAACGCCTCGCTATACTTGTGGGCTCAGGCGCTTTAGCTCAGTTGGTTAGAGCGACGGAATCATAATCCGCAGGTCCGGGGTTCGAGTCCCTGAAGCGCCACCAGATTGCCGTCGACAGACCCGCCGCGACGTCATCCGCCGCCCTCGCGGCCCTCGCCGGGACACACGATGCTTCGCCTCGCCATCGCCTTCACGGCCGCCGCCTGCCTCGCTGCACCCGCATCGGCACAGGTCCAGCGCAACTTCCCGCAGAACGCGTTGCGCGGCGCGATCGTCATCGGCGAGGCGCCCGAGATCACGCTCAACGGCAACGTCGGCCGGCTCTCGCCGGGCGCGCGGATCCGCGACATGAACAACATGACGCTCGTGCCCGGCGCGGTCATCGGCGGACGCTTCCTCGTCAACTACACGATCGACCTGTCGGGCCTCGTCAAGGACGTCTGGATCCTGCGCCCGGAAGAAGCGGCCGTCCGGCCGTGGCCGACGACGCGCAACGAGGCCGCAGCCTGGAGCTTCGATCCGGCGGCGCAGGTCTGGTCGAAGCCATGAGCGTTCCGGCGGCGACCAAGCCGAAGGTCTTCATCAAGACCTTCGGCTGCCAGATGAACGTCTACGACTCCGACAAGATGGTCGACGTCCTCCATGCCGCCGAAGGCTACGAGACGACCGCCGACGTCGACGAGGCCGACCTGATCCTCTTCAACACCTGCTCGGTGCGCGAGAAGGCGCAGGAGAAGGTGTTCAGCGATCTCGGCCGCATCAAGCACCTGAAGGCACGCGGCGCGCTGATCGGCGTCGGCGGCTGCGTTGCGAGCCAGGAGGGTGCGGCGATCGTGACGCGCGCGCCGTACGTCGACGTCGTCTTCGGCCCGCAGACACTGCATCGCCTGCCCGAGATGCTGGCGCGGCGGCGCAGCGAGAACCGGCCCCAGGTCGATATCAGCTTTCCGGAGATCGAGAAGTTCGATCACCTGCCGCCGGCCCGCGTCGACGGCGCGACCGCCTTCGTCTCGATCATGGAAGGCTGCTCAAAATACTGCTCCTACTGCGTCGTGCCGTACACGCGCGGCGAAGAAGTCTCGCGGCCGTTCGAGGACGTGCTCGTCGAGGTCGCGGGCCTCGCCGACCAGGGCGTGCGCGAGGTGACGCTGCTCGGCCAGAACGTCAACGCCTACCGCGGCGCGATGGGCGCGTCGACGGAGATCGCCGACTTCGCGACGCTGATCGAGTACGTCGCCGGGATCCCCGGCATCGAGCGCATCCGCTACACGACGAGCCATCCCAAGGAATTCACGCAGCGCCTGATCGACGCCTACGGGCGAACGCCCAAGCTCGTCGATCACGTCCACCTGCCGGTTCAGCACGGCAGCGACCGCATCCTGGCGGCGATGAAGCGCGGCTACACCTCGCTCGAGTTCAAGAGCACGGTCAGAAAGCTCCGCGCGGTGCGTCCCGACATCGCAATCTCGAGCGACTTCATCGTCGGCTTCCCCGGCGAGAGCGACGACGACTTCGCCCGCATGATGGCGCTCGTCGAAGACGTCGGCTTCGACTACAGCTTCAGCTTCGTCTTCAGCCCTCGGCCGGGCACGCCCGCGGCGGGGCTCGCCGACGACACGCCGGCCGAGGCCAAGCTCGCCCGCCTGCAGCGGCTGCAAGCACTGATCGAGGCGCAGGGCGACGCGATCAGCCGCTCGCGCGTCGGCACCGTTCGACGCCTCCTGATCGAAGGCTCGTCGCGCAAGGATGCGGACGAATCGATGGGCCGCACCGAATGCAACCGCGTGGTCAACCTCGCCGGCGCCGCCGCTCTCGCGGGCTGCCTCGTCGACGCCCGGATCACCGAAGTGCGCGGCCATTCGCTGCGCGGCGAGCTCGTCGCCTGACGCCGGCGCGGCAGCGGCGTCTTCGCAGTCAGCGCGTCGAGGCGCGAAATCCGGTCCACCAGATCGCCGTCGCCGAGGCCACGACCATGAGCGCGTACGTCACCATCCTGCCATCGCGCTCGAATGCGACGAGGCCGGCGATCGACGCCACGAGTGCCGCGGCGCTGGCCCATGCCCACAGGACGACGACACCATGGCGCAGCTCGCCGCGCCAGATCAGCCGCGACAGGACGGCCGCGAAGGCGCCGATGCCGAGCGCCGGAGCGCAGAAATTCATGAGATGCCAGAAGGCGTCGGTGGCGTGCACGGGCGGGGGAATGGCGGGTCGGCGGAGCGATGGGCGCGTCGGCCGTACGCCGCCTGACGCGACTGCGGCCCAGAACGCGACGCGAATTTTATAATCTGGCAATGAGCGTCTTCGCGCTGGGCATCAACCACACGACCGCGCCGCTGGATCTGCGCGGCAGGTTCACGCTCGCGCCGCAGCAGCTGACGGCGACGTTGCAGGCCTTCCGCTCGCGCCTCGAGCGGATCGAGGAAGTCGCCATCGTCTCGACCTGCAACCGCACCGAGGTCTACGTCGGCGCCGACGTCGCGGCCGTCGCACCAGCCGTCGAATGGCTCGCCGACATGGGCGGCGTCGCGCCGGCGACGCTGCGTTCGCATTCGTACGTGCTCGAAGGCCCGTCGGCGGCGCGCCACGCGTTTCGGGTTGCCAGCGGCCTCGACTCAATGGTCCTCGGCGAGCCGCAGATCCTCGGCCAACTGAAGGACGCGATCCGCGAAGCAGGCAGCGCGGGCACGCTGGGCGCCACCCTGCAGCAGATGTTCCAGCGCTCGTTCGCGGTCGCCAAGGAAGTGCGCACCTCGACCGAGATCGGCGCCCACTCGATCAGCATGGCGGCTGCCGCTGTGCGCCTCGCGTCGCAGCTCTTCGAGGACATGCGCCAGACCCAGGTGCTCTTCGTCGGCGCCGGCGAGATGATCGAGCTCGCGGCGACGCATTTCGCGGCGCGCCATCCGAAGCTGCTGGCCATCGCCAACCGTGGCGCGGCGCGGGCCGAAGAGCTCGGCGCCAAGTTCTCGGCGACCACCTTTCCCCTCGCCGACCTGCCGACGCGCCTGGCGGAGTTCGACATCGTCGTCTCGTGCACGGCGAGCATGCTGCCGATCATCGGGCTGGGCGCTGTCGAGCGCGCGCTGAAGGCGCGCCGGCACCGGCCGATGTTCATGGTCGACCTCGCCGTGCCACGCGACATCGAGCCCGAAGTCGCGCGTCTCTCCGACGTCTATCTCTACACCCTCGACGATCTCTCGGCGCTGGTGCAGATGGGCGGCGAGAAGCGCGAGGCCGCGGTCGCGCAGGCCGAGGCGATCATCGAGACCGGCGTGCAGAGCTTCGTGCAATGGCTCGACCGGCGCGGCTCGGTGCCGCTGATCCAGGCGCTGCACGCGCAGGCCGACGACTGGCGCGGTGCCGAGATGGCGCGTGCGAAAAAGCTGCTCGCCGGCGGCGCCGACATCGACGCCGTCCTCGAGGCGCTCTCGCGCGGGCTCACGCAAAAGCTCCTGCACGGCACGCTCGCCGAGCTCAACGCCGCCGAAGGCGACGAGCGCACGCGGCTGGCGCAGACGGTCTCGCGCCTCTTTCTGCGCACCAGCGGCCGAGGTCTGGGCGACGACAAGCGTTAGCGACGCGGTCGGCGTCGCCGATGGCGCACTGCGCCGTCGTCCGGCGCAGCCCGCTCGCGTCGCCACCTCTTCGCCCGCCCCGACACCGATCCGACCCATGAAGCCCTCTCTTCGCCAGCAGTTCGAGCGCCTCGCCCTGCGCCTGAGCGAGCTCGACGCGCTGCTCGCCGACGGCAGCATCGCCGCCGACATGAAGCGCTACCGCGAGCTCGGCCGCGAGCACGCGGAAGCGGCGTCGCTGGTGGGCCTCTTCCGCCGCTACGAGGAGCGCGAGCGCGATCTCGCGGGCGCACGCGAGATGCTCGTCGAATCGGCCGGCGACGAGGCGATGGTCGGGATGGCACGCGAGGAGTCCGATGCCGCTTCCGCCGATCTAACGCGACTGCTCGCCGAAGTCCAGGCCGCGCTCCTGCCGCGCGACCCGGACGACGAGAGGAACGTCTTCCTCGAGATCCGCGCCGGCACCGGCGGTGACGAGTCGGCCCTGTTCGCCGCCGATCTCGCGCGCATGTATCTGCGCTTCGCCGAGCGCCGGCGCTGGAAGACCGAGGTGCTTTCGGAAAGCCTCAGCGACCTCGGCGGCTACAAGGAACTGGTCGTGCGCGTCGAGGGCGAGGACGTCTACGCGGCGCTCAAGTTCGAGTCGGGCGGACATCGCGTCCAGCGCGTGCCGCAGACCGAGACGCAGGGCCGGATCCACACCAGCGCGTGCACGGTCGCCGTCATGCCCGAGCCTGATGAAGCCGAGGAGGTGACGCTCGATCCGTCGGATCTCCGCATCGACACCTTCCGCGCCAGCGGCGCGGGTGGGCAGCACGTCAACAAGACGGACAGCGCGATCCGCATCACGCACTTGCCGACGGGCATCGTCGCCGAGTGCCAGGACGACCGATCCCAGCATCGCAACAAGGCCAAGGCGCTGGCGGTGCTGACCGCGCGCCTGCGCGACAAGGAACGCTCCGAGCGATCCGCCAAGGAAGCCGCGACGCGCAAGGGCCTGATCGGCACCGGCGACCGCAGCGACCGCATCCGCACCTACAACTTCCCGCAGGGCCGGCTCACCGACCACCGCATCGGGCTCACGCTCTACAAGCTGCAGGCGATCCTCGACGGCGATCTCGCCGAGCTGATCGCGGCGCTGCAGGCGGCGCAGGCGGCCGAGCAGCTCGCCGCGCTCGAGAGCGGCGAGGCGTGACGAGCGTCGCCCGGGCGCTCGCCGAAGCACGCACGCGCGGGATCGCGTCGCTCGATGCGCAACTGCTGCTGGCGCGCGTCCTGGCGACGACGCGCACCGGGCTGATCGCGAACGACGACCGGGTGCTGAGCGACGACGAGCTGCGTCGTTGGACCGACCTCGCGGCACGGCGCGCGGAGAGCGAGCCAGTCGCGTACCTGCTCGGGGAGAAGGAGTTCTGCGGGCTGATGCTCGAAGTACGCGCCGGCGTTCTGGTGCCGCGGCCCGAGACCGAGCTGCTCGTCGACTGGGCCGCGGATCTGCTCCACGGGCAGACGCGACACCCGACGGTGCTCGACCTCGGGACCGGCAGTGGCGCGATCGCGCTCGCGCTGAAGCATCGCTTCCCGCAGGCGATCGTCACGGCGACGGACGCCAGCCCGGTCGCGCTCGCGGTCGCGCGGTCCAACGCGGCGCGGCTCGGCCTCGACGTCGAGCTCCTCGCCGCCTCGTGGTGGGACGGACTCAAAACGCGCCGCTTCGACCTGGTCGTCGCCAATCCGCCATACGTGGCGGCCGGCGACCCGCATCTCGTCGCGCTCCGGCACGAGCCACTCGAAGCGCTCGTGTCGGGCGCGGACGGGCTCGAGGCGCTGACGATGATCGCCCGAGACGCGGTCGATCACCTCGACCCCGACGGCTGGCTGCTGCTCGAGCATGGCTTCGATCAGGGAGCCGCCGTCCGGGCTTTGCTGGAAGCGGCGGGGATGGCCGAGATCGCCACCCGCGGGGACCTCGCCGGACATGAGCGGGTCACCGGCGGGCGCCGGCGACCCGCTCGTTAACGAGCTGTCACACCCCTGACCAGCGGAAGCAAAGCGCGCCTTTTCCCCGTGAAATAGCCCCGTTCTGCGCCGAATCCCGCCGCCCTTCAGCGGCGAACCAACACGCCGCGAAGCGCAACGTCGTAGGATGGATTCGAGGTCCACTCCGCGACTTCGTTCCAGCTCCCGGTCGTGTCGAGGAGGGTCCCATGCGAGTTGTGCTCTGGATGGTGTCGGCAGCGGCCTCGCTGCTGTCACCGGCTGCCGCGCTCGCGGCGGGCGAAGGTCTCTCCGCCGATGCCGATCGCGTGCCTTGGGCAAGCTTCCAGGGTCGCTTCGGCGTCGCCCCCGGAGCGCCGGCCTGGCGCGCTGCCCTGGTTCCGTTCGAGCGCAGCGGCCTGAAGGTCGGCAGCCTCGGACTGCTGAGCGACGTCTACTTTTTTGGCACGAAGCAAGCCGCGAACGCGCCCGTCACCGGCTTTCGCGCCACCAGCGGCCTGATCATCGGCTCGCGCAGCCCCTGGCTCGGCTCCGGCGCCACGCCATCGAGCGGCATGTTCGGCGCCGACCGTCGCCTCTTCGGACCGACGGCCCCCGCGCTCGCGGCGTCGAGCGATGCGGGCATCGACGCGTCCACCGTGCCCTACATCGGCATCGGCTACAGCAACCTTTGGCCCAAGAGCGGCTGGAGCTTCAGCGCCGACCTCGGCGTCATCTCGCAGAGCCCGTCCAGCGCCACGCGTTTCGGGCGCGTCGTCGGCGGTTCGCAGAGCCTCGACGACCTCGTCCGCGACATGCGTTTGGCGCCCGTGGTGCAGCTCGGCGTCTCCTATTCCTTCTAGCCTGCCCGCCCGGCGTTTCCCGGTAAAGTCGCTTGATCGACATTCCAAGTGAGCTCTCATCATGAGCGACGTTCAACAGCGCATCGGCGACATCGTCAAGAACCACCGCGTGGTCCTGTTCATGAAGGGGACCGCGCAGTTCCCGATGTGCGGCTTTTCCGGCCGCGCGATCCAGATCCTGAAGGCCTGCAACGTCGCCGACCTGAAGACAGTCAACGTCCTCGAGGACGACGAGATCCGCCGGGGCATCAAGGGCTACTCGGACTGGCCGACGATCCCCCAGCTCTACGTCAACGGCGAGTTCGTCGGCGGCTCGGACATCATGACCGAGATGTACCAGGCGGGCGAGCTGCAGCAGACGCTCGGCGTCGCCGCCTGACGACGCGCCCGTCCGTGGCCGGCGACCGCAAGCGCGTCGTCGTCGGGGTCACCGGCGCGACCGGCGCCGTCTACGCGATCCGTCTGCTCGAGCGCCTCCGTGCATCGGCGTGCGAGACGCATCTTGTCGCGACGTCTGCCGGGCTGATCAACGTCCACCACGAGCTCGGCCTCGACCGCAAGGCGCTCGAAGCGCTCGCCGACGTGGCCTACAGCCCCGGCGACATCGGCGCGGCGATCGCGAGCGGCTCGTTCGCGGCCGATGCGATGGTCGTCGCGCCGTGCTCGATGAAGTCGCTCGCGGCGATCGCGAACGGCTTCTCCGACAACCTCCTCACCCGCGCCGCTGACGTCGCCCTGAAGGAGCGCCGCAAGCTGTTGCTGATGGTGCGCGAGACGCCGTTCAACCTCGCCCACCTGCGCAACATGACGAGCGCCACCGAGATGGGCGCGATCGTCTTTCCGCCGCTGCCGGCCTTCTATCACCGGCCGACGACGATCGACGAACTCGTCGGCGAGACGGTCGAGCGTGCGCTGTCATTGCTCGGTGTCGTCGGTGCGGCGCCGAAGAGCTGGTCCGGGCTCTGAAGCCGGCTCGTTTCAGGCGGAATTGAATTCCCAGGCGCGGCGCGCGCCGAACACGGCGTTGGGATATTCGGGCTTGCCGCGGCTGCCGTTGTAGCGACCGAGCGCCATGTAGAGATCGCCGCGCTCGCGCTCTAGATAGTGGCGCAGGATGACGCAGCCGAAGCGCAGGTTGGTCTGCATGTGGAACAGGCGCCCGGCGTCTCCGTCGCCGATCAGTCTGGCCCAGAAAGGCATCACCTGCGTGTAGCCGCGTGCGCCGACGACGCTGATCGCGTACTTGCGAAAGCCGCTCTCGACCTGCACGAGTCCGAGCAGCAGCGCCGGCTCGAGCCCCGAGCGCTTGGCTTCGTACCAGAGCGTCTGCAGGAACTCGACGCGGGTGACGAGCTCAGTCTTCTGCTTGCGCAGACGATCGCTCATCGCACCGAGCCAGCGCAAGTAGGCCAGGCGCTGGTCCATCGTGGAGAAGCTCGGTTTGGGCGGCGCGGCATCGGCCACCGCCGCCGCGAGCGCGCCGCGCACCGCATCGGCGAGCGGTTCCTCGGCCTGCGCGCCGGCGAACGCGACACGAGGCCACGTAGTCGCCATTGGCGCCAGCACCGTCGCGGCGACCAGCGCTCGCCTGTCTCTCCCGCGGCGGGAGAGCACGCCGGTCATGCGGCGAGCTTGCCCTTCAGGACGGCAAGCGCGTTGTCTGCGGGAACCGCCGTCGCTGCGGCGTCGCGGCGACCCTGGTATTCGAGCTCGCCGGCCTTCAGGCCGCGGTCGGAGAGAACGACGCGATGTGGCACGCCGATCAGCTCCCAGTCGGCGAACATCGCGCCCGGGCGCTCGCCGCGATCGTCGAGGACGACGTCGATGCCCGCGTCGACGAGACCGGCGTACAACGCATCGGCCGCCGCACGGACAGCCTCGGACCGGTCGTAGCCGATCGGGCAGACGACAAGCGTGAACGGCGCGATCGCCTGCGGCCAGGCCATGCCGCGCTCGTCGTGGTTCTGCTCGATCGCGGCGCCGACGATGCGCGTGACGCCGATGCCGTAGCAGCCCATCTGCAGCAGTTGCGGCTGGCCCTTCTCGTCGAGGAAGGTCGCGTTCATGCTCTTGCTGTAATACGAGCCGAGCAGGAACACGTGGCCGACCTCGATGCCGCGCTGGATCTGGAGCGTGCCCTTGCCGTCGGGCGAGGGATCGCCGACGACGGCATTGCGGATGTCGGCGACGAGCTCGGGCTCGGGCAGGTCGCGGCCCCAGTTGGCGCCTGTGTAGTGGAAGTCTTCCTCGTTCGCGCCGCAGACGAAGTCGCTCATCTGCGCGACCGAACGATCGACGATCAGCTTGGGTGCACGACGCGTTCCGATCGGCCCGAGGTAGCCCGGCTTGCAGCCGAACGTCGAATCGATCTCGGCCGCGGTCGCGAAGCGAAAGCCGCGGTCGAGTCCGGGCAGCTTGCCGGTCTTGACCTCGTTGAGCGAATGATCGCCACGCACGAGAAGGAGCCAGATCGTCGGCGCGGCCGGGACGCCGTCGACCGCCTCCCCTTCGGTCGCGAGCACCAGCGACTTGACGGTCTTCGCGAGCGGTAATCCGAGCAGCGCCGCGACGTCTTCGCAGGTGCTCTTGCCCGGCGTCGGCGTCTTGGCAAGCGCCGTCGACGGCGCCGGGCGCGGCGTGGCAGGAGCGACCGCCTCTGCCAGCTCGATGTTGGCGGCGTAGTCCGATCCCGTGCTGTACACGATCGCATCCTCGCCGGTCTCGGCGATCACCTGGAACTCGTGGGAGCGGATGCCGCCGATCGAGCCGTTGTCGGCCGCGACCGGTCGAAACACGAGGCCCATGCGATCGAAGATGCGCACGTAGGCCGCGAACATCGCGTCGTAGCTCAGGCGCGCGGCGTCCAGATCGCGGTCGAAGGAATACGCGTCCTTCATGGTGAACTCGCGCCCGCGCATCACGCCGAAGCGCGGCCGACGCTCGTCGCGGAACTTGGTCTGGATGTGATAGAAATTCTTCGGCAGCGCGCGGTAGCTGCGCAGCTCCTGGCGGGCGATGTCGGTGATGACCTCTTCGCTCGTCGGCTGGATCACGAAGTCACGGTCGTGCCGGTCCTTCACGCGCATCAGCTCGGGACCGTATTTCTGGAATCGTCCTGATTCCTGCCAGAGCTCGGCCGGCTGCACGACCGGCATCAGCAATTCGATCGCGCCGGCGCGGTTCATCTCCTCGCGCACGATCGCCTCGATCTTGCGGATGACGCGCAAGCCCATCGGCATGTATGTATAGATGCCGGCAGAGAGCCGCTTGATGAAGCCGGCGCGGAGCATGAGCCGGTGGCTCGCGACCTCGGCGTCGGCCGGGGCTTCCTTCAGGGTGGAGATGAAGAACTGGCTGGCTTTCATCGGCGGTCGTGGGCGCGTTGATGCGTTCACTGGCCGCCGGAAGGCATCGTGCGCCGGTCGGCCGAAGGGCGCGAGGGTTTGACTCGCGTCATGCCGGTGCAATAATCGGTCAACGCAAGAATCGAGGTTGATTATGCTCGACCGTGATGGGTTCAGACCCAACGTCGGCATCGTCCTGCTCAACCCGAAGAACCAGGTGTTTTGGGGCAAACGGATACGCACCCACTCCTGGCAGTTCCCGCAAGGGGGCATCAATTACGGCGAGACGCCCGAGCAGGCGATGTTCCGCGAGCTCCACGAAGAAGTGGGGCTCTCTCAAGACCACGTGCGCATCGTTGCGCGCACGCGCGACTGGCTGCGCTACGAGGTGCCGACGCACTTCATCCGGCGCGACGCGCGCGGCCACTACCGCGGCCAGAAGCAGATCTGGTTCCTGCTCCAGCTCACCGGTCGCGACTGCGACATGAACCTGCGCGCGACCGATCACCCCGAGTTCGACGCCTGGCGCTGGAACGAATACTGGATCCCGCTCGATGTCGTCATCGAGTTCAAGCGCGACGTCTATCAAATGGCGTTGACCGAGCTTGCCCGTTTCCTGCCGCGCGGCGCACAGCACAACCGCTATTTGCGCTCAGGACTGCGTCCCCATCATCGCGAGGAAGCGCCCGAGCACTATCGGCGAATGGACAATGTATCGTCGGCTGTCGATCACCTTTACGGGGACCTTGGCGCGCCGCCCATCGACTCGGGGTTGCCGACGGCTCCGGCCGACTTGCTCGAGCCGACCATGCCGGCCGAGCTCGATCCACCGGTGAAAAGCCCGCGCGCCTGAGCGCGCGCCGGCCTCAGGCCAGCACGAGGTTGTCGCGGTGGATCAGTTCCGACTCGCCGACGAAGCCGAGCAGACGCGCGATCTCGGATGACGGCTTTCTGGCGATCAGCCGGGCCTCGGCGCTGCCGTAGTTGCTGAGACCGCGGCCGATCTCCTCGCCGTTTGCACACCGTACGGCGATGACGTCGCCGCGGTGGAAATCGCCCTCGACGCTGACGACGCCGATCGGCAGCAGGCTCTTGCCGCCGTCGCGCAGTTTCGAGGCAGCGCCCTCGTCGACGACGACCGCGCCGCGCAGTTGCAGGTGGTCGCTCATCCACTGCTTCCTTGCTGCGACCTTGGGTGTCGTCGCGATCAACGATGTGCCGACGTTCTCGCCCGCGGCCAGGCGCAACAGCACGTCGGGCTCGCGGCCGGATGCGATCACCGTGCCCGCGCCGCTGCGCGCCGCGCGCTTGGCCGCCAGGACCTTGGTCAGCATCCCGCCACGGCCGATCGGCGAGCCCGCGCCGCCAGCCATGCGCTCGAGATCCGGGTCGCCGGCGTTCGCACTCTCGATCAGGCGCGCGCCGGCGTCGCTGCGCGGATCGGCGGAGAACAGGCCGCTCTGGTCGGTGAGGATGACGAGCGCATCGGCATCGAGCAGGTTCGCGACCAGCGCGGCGAGCGTGTCGTTGTCGCCGAACTTGATCTCGTCGTTGACGACAGTGTCGTTCTCGTTGATCACCGGGACGACGCCGAGGCCGAGCAGCGTGACGAGCGTCGAGCGCGCATTGAGATAGCGCTCGCGATCGGCCAGGTCCGCGTGCGTGAGCAGCACCTGCGCGCTGCCGATGCCGTGCGAGCGCAGCGCCGTTTCGTAGATCTGCGCCAAGCCCATCTGGCCGACGGCCGCTGCGGCCTGCAGTTCGTGGACAGCGCGCGGCCGCGACGACCAGCCGAGCCGCTTCATGCCTTCGGCGATCGCGCCGCTCGAGACCATCACCAGCTCGCGCTTCTGGCGCACGAGCTCCGCCATCTGGCGGCACCAGCCGCCGACAGCGTCGGCGTCGACGCCTCGTCCTTCGTTGGTGACCAGGCTCGATCCGACCTTGACGACGATCCGGCGCGCGCCGCGCATCACCTCGCTCATCGCGGCGCGTCGGCTCCGCTCGTGTCGAAGCGGGGATCGGGCTCGACCGGCACGGGATTGGCCAGCGCCGCGACGTGGTCGTAGATCGCGCGGATGAGCGGCTCGCACCCCTCGCGCGTGAGCGCCGAGATCTGGAACACCGGCCCCTTCCAGCGCAGCCGCTTGAGGAAGGTCTTGACCCGCTCGGCGCGCTCGTCGACGGGAATCATGTCGAGCTTATTGAGGACGATCCAGCGCGGCTTCGCAGCGAGCCCCGGATCGTATTTCTCGAGCTCGGCGACGATCGCCTTGACCTGCGCGACCGGATCGACGGATTCGTCGAAGGGCGCGAAGTCGACGAGATGCAGCAGGAGGCGCGTCCGCTGCAGATGGCGAAGGAAAAGATGGCCGAGGCCCGCCCCTTCGGCCGCGCCTTCGATCAGCCCCGGCACGTCGGCGACGACGAAGCTCTGCTCGGGCGCGACGCGGACGACGCCGAGGTTCGGGTGCAGCGTCGTGAACGGATAGTCGGCGATCTTTGGACGGGCGTTCGAAATCGCCGCGATCAGCGTCGACTTGCCCGCGTTGGGCATGCCGAGCAAACCGACGTCTGCCAGCACGCGCAGCTCGAGCTTGAGCTTTCGGTGCTCGCCCGGCCAGCCCGGT
>Ga0209724_1003039_pt1 | contig 13944 bp, 16 predicted proteins | sample grotaG_FD_184143 | JGI IMG/M metagenome (GOLD analysis project Ga0209724, IMG submission 184143) | Glacier valley bacterial and archeal communities from Borup Fiord, Nunavut, Canada, to study Microbial Dark Matter (Phase II) -... | ecosystem: Environmental > Aquatic > Freshwater > Ice > Glacier ...
CGCACACCACCATCACTTCCAGCGGGTAGTGCATCCGCTGAACCACTCGGCGCAGCGCTTCAACCATGTTCATACGGTCAAACTTCATCGACCGAACTTACCAGCACGCGCTTATTGCGACAGAACCGAAGAAGATGCGACGCGTCAATCTAGTCTCAGTCCGGCGCCCAAGTGATCAAAGACGCACAGCACTCGGCGCAAGTGCCGTGACTCTGGGTGGCAGAGTAACCACAGTTCGGCGTCGCATTCCTCGATTGCGGGCGTCACCTGCAGCAAGTCCTGGCGTCCGCGGGCCATGAATGTCGGCAGGATGCCGATGCCTACCCCAGCGACCACGGCGTCCAACACCGTCTGGATGCTGGAAGCGTTCATGCAGACTCGGGCGCTTGGAACGTTGCGCTTTCGCCAACGCATGGACGGGTGCCCCGGGAGTGCTTCGTCGACCACGATCCAAGGCGTCTGTTCCAGGGCCAGAGAAAGCCCGGTCCTCGGCCCGGATACCCGTTTCGCAAACACAGCCTCGTGAATGATTCCCAACGACCTGCCCACCATGTGCACCGGAGGTTTCGAGGTGGCCCTGACCGCGATGTCGGCGTCGCGCTTTGAAAGGTTTGCCAGTTCGTAGCTATCGACAACGTCGAGGCGCAGTAGCGGATTCGACGTGCACAGGTCTCGAAAGAGCGGAATGACCAGGTGATTCAAGATCACGTCGGTCGAAGTGACTCGGACGCGTCCCTCCACAGCCCCGTCCACGGCGCCGGCAGACAGTCGCGCGGTTTCCAGTACTGCTTCCAACCGCTCGCCGTGCTGCGCCAGTAGCTCCCCGGCCTCGGTCGGCAGACATCCGGAACGGTGTCTTGAAAAGAGGGTTGCGCCGAGCCTCTTCTCCAACGTCTGGAGCGACCTGAACACGGTCGATTGATCCACCCCGAGGCGCTTTCCGGCCGCCGCCATCGTGCCTGCCCGAGCAAGCGCCAAGACGAGCTGCAGGTCGGGCGCAGTAATCTGATGTTGCGTTTTCGCAAGACGCGATTTCATGCTTGCCTATTTCACAGGTGTCGATGCAAGCCTAGATTAGCGCTTTCAACGAAGCGTCGCACCCATGGAAGCCACTCTGTCAGACATCCGACACCGCGTCTCGGTCAACTCGTTCGAAGAGGGGGCGACGTTGTCGGACGGCGAGATCGCGACCCTCGTCGAGTATGCGAGCCAGGCCCCTTCATCCTTCAACTTCCAAAACTGGCGGTTCATCGCAGTCCGTGACAGCGACGCGAAGTTGCGACTCGAGGCGATCGCGTACGGTCAGAAGAAGGTGTCGCAAGCTGCCGTGACATTCATTGTCTTGGGCTTGCTGAATCCGCAACTTCGGCTACCGGCTGCGTTGGCACCCGCCCTCGAGGCAGGAATCCTGGATCAGGCCACGGTCGACACCTGGGTCGGAATGGCCAACGGCATGTATGGCTCCAACCTGGAACTACAGCGCGACGAGGCCATTCGGTCCGCCTCAATGGCCGCCATGACGCTCATGTTGGCTGCAGAAGCCCTAGGGCTCGGATCGGGACCAATGATCGGCTTCGACGCCGCTGCAGTCCGCAAAGAATTCGCCTTGGCGGACGATGAGATTCCGGCAATGCTCCTGACAGTCGGCCGAAAAGGCCCGGGCAACTGGCCAAGAAAGCCGCGCTTTCCGACGTCGAGCATCCTGAAGATCGTTTGATCGGCCGACAGTGAACGTCAGAGGCTCAAAAGCGTTCGTGACTGGTGCCAATCGGGGCATCGGCAGGGAGCTGGTCAAGGCACTGCTCGATGCTGGCGCGGCCAAGATCTATGCGGCCGCGCGGGATGCTGCAAGCTTTGGCGACACATGCGACATGGACATGAGCAAAGTGGTCCACGTCGAGCTCGACATCACGAACCAGCAGCAAATCGAGCGCGCCGCGAGAGGCGCACACGACGTCGATCTGCTGATCAACAACGCGGCTGTCCTGGAGTTCGACGAGGCCACAGCGGTTGCGGCCCAGGTCGCGCGCCTCCAGTTCGATGTCAACGTGTGGGGCGCGTTCGGGATGACGCGCGCATTCATCGGAGCGGGTGGGCCGCCCGACCTGCAAGCCGTCGCGACGATCCTCAGCTTGATCGCACTTCGAAACGCACCCGCAATGGCTGCGTACAGCGCATCGAAGGCCGCCGCTTGGTCGTTCACTCAATCCTTCCGGGAATCGTTGCGCCCGCGAGGCATCGCGGTCCATGCCGTGTTCCCCGGCGCCGTCGATACCGACATGCTCGCCCCGGTCCAGATGCAAAAGGCCAGCCCGCTCGCGGTCGCCCAGGCCATCGTCGCAGGGATCCAGGCAGGCCGCGAGAACATCTATCCGGACTCTCAATCGATGCAGTGGGTGAATAGCCAGCGCCAGGCCTCTTTCTCGTGAAGGAGTCGCGATCTGCCCCGCAGGACCATCGCGTTGCGGTAGGGGGTATCCGCGCCGATCTGGGCTACGTCCTCAGATCCCCGGAATGCCTGTACGACTTCAACTATGAACCGCCGCCGGGGATGCCGCGCAGCACCGTCGTCCTCGATCCCCATCGCGTCTCGATCCACGACGCACGTTGGGACGACGAACTGAATCTGCATGAGAGCGGTTTCGAGCACGTCCGCCATCGGAGCGCGTTGACCCGGTGGGACGAGTTTTCAGCTGGCTCCGCGGTCGCCAACGTCTACTACGAAGAGGTCCGCCAGTTCTTAGTCGAGCATTTGCGGGCGGACGACGCGGTCGTCTTCGATCACACGCTGCGCGACAGTGCTGTGCAGACGGGCTCTGCGAGTCTCCGGGAGCCTGTCGGCAGGGTCCACAACGACCAGACGTTCCAATCCGCACCGAAGCGGCTGACCAACTTCTTGTCGCCGGGCGAGAGCGCCCGGCGCTTGGCTCGCCGATTCGCCATCGTGAACCTTTGGCGCCCCATCGAGGGCCCGGTCGCGCGCGCTCCGCTGGCGATGTGCGACTGGCGATCAGTCCAATTAGGAGACCTCATCCCCACGGAGCTCAGATATCCAGACTGGACCGGGGAGACATTTTCCGTCGCCTTCAACCCATTGCATCGGTGGTTTTGGTATCCGGATCAGCCTTCCGACATCGTGACCCTGCTCAAAGTGTTTGATTCGGACACCTCGGGGATCGCTAGGATGGCGCCACACACCGCATTCGACCTCGAGGGCGCGCACCCCGGCGCGCCGGCTCGGCGCAGCATCGAGGTCCGGGCGTTCGTCTTTTGGTGACATCGGGCCGCCCCTTGGCTCACGGCGTCAAGGCACCCCCGTTGATGTACAGGACCTGCCCGGTCATGTAAGCGGATCCCTGACCCAGCAGGAAGAGGATCGGACCGACGACATCCACCGGCCGAGCGAGGCGTGCCAGGGGGATTGCCTTGACGTAGGTTTCGCGGTCCATCGCGATCGTCTTCACCGAGCGACCGGTGCCACCAGCGAAGAACTCCGTGTCCACGGCCCCTGGTGCGACCACATTGGCCCGGACCGCGGGGGCATTCTCACGCGCGATGGCCTTCGTCAACGTGATGACGGCCGCTTTGGCCGCGCCGTACGGTCCGAAGCCGGCTCGCACGTTCATCGCCAGTCCCGATGCCATGTGGACGATCGAGGCTGCCTTCCCCAGTCGAAGCAGAGGGAGCGAATACTTAGCGAACAGGAACGTGCTCTTCAGACTTCCGGCCACGATGTCGTCGAACTCGGCCTCATCTAGATCCGCGACGTCTTTCAATTCGTTCGAGAAACCTGCCAGGTTGACCAACGAATCCATTCCACCCCAAGCCTGATGCAGCCGACTGCACGTCTCGCGAGCCTCTTCGCCTTTGGTGGCGTCCGTCGGGAAGCGTAGGACACCCGAGGGGGGCGGATGCTGCTCCATCGAAGTCGGGAGGTCGGCGACGGCCACACGGATGCCCGCCGCGAGCGCGACGTGGACGAGTTCGCGGCCGATGCCCCCACACCCTCCCACGACCAGTAGCCTTGAGTCATGTGGCGGCGCCAATCGTGTCGGATCCAGTGTCTCACTCACGCTCGGACCCTCCTTGCACGAACCGACGTGTCATATCGTCTTCCAGCGCACGAGCCGCCGCTCGGCCGCCGCGAGACATAGGTTGCTCGCGAAGCCGATCGCGCCGATTAGCACCACGCCTGCGAACAGCTCACTCGACTGGAAAGATCGCGCTGCAAGGAGGACGGCTCGCCCCAAGCCGGCTTGCGACGCGAGCATTTCGCCGACGATCGACACGATCAATGCAACCGTCAGCGACAGTCTCATCCCCGCCAAGATGTCCGGAGCAGCGTTGGGCAAACCGATCTTCCAGATGAAAGCGGGCTTCCCGAGTTCCATCGCCGCAGCGACCTCCTTGAGCTGGGGTTCTACCGAGGCCATGCCGTGGGCAGTCGCGAGCATGACCGGCCAAACGGCACCGAAGGCGACGACGAACAGCACCATCGACGGGTTAAGGCCGAAGGCCGAGATGGCGAAAGGCATCACGGCCGACGCCGGGAGTGGCCGAATGAATTCGAGCATTGGCTGGACATAAACCCGGGCACGACGTGACATGCCGACTACCGCTCCGATCCCGACGCCGAGCAAAGATGCGATCAACCATCCGATCAGCATTCGCTGGACGGTGAGCCAGGTGTCTTCCCCTAGACCGCCCGTACTCGACATGCCCGACAAAAGGCTGCCGACGGCCGCCTCTGGAGTGGGCAAGAAGACTTTGCTGACCCACCCGAAGTGGCTCGCGAACCACCACAAGGTCAGGACCGCGCCGAGCACGATGACTGACCCCCCGTGGCGCACCAGTCCGGCAGCACGTGGACCTTCGAGACCTGACAGGGTCATGGAGCGACTCGGACAGTTCGATCGATCCGCCGCTGCAGCGCTGAAGCCATAGCGTTAAGCAGGTAACCCACGACCGCGATCCAGATAAGCCACGCCATCATCGACGCAGGATCGAGGGTCTGCTGAGCCGAGACCAGTCCATACCCCATTCCATTGGGATTCATCGCCACTTCGATCGTCACGGCCACGACGAGGGCGATAGCCACGCTCAGCCTGAGCGCGACGAAAAGACGCGGGACGATCGAGGGAAGGATGATCTTTACCGCGCGGTCCCAGGCGTTGAAGCGCAGCGCGAGACCGACCTCTAGTAGACGGGGTTCGACCTGTCGAACGGCAGCTTGTGACAACACGAGGATCGGCCAGAAACACGCGAAGGCGATGATGCTCACCTCCATCCGGAGTCCGAAGCCAAATACGATCAGAGCGAGCGGCGCCAAGGCTATGGACGGAAGCGGTCGCAGCACTTCGATGGTCAGAAAGCTCGCCGCTGCGGCGCGCGCAGACAATCCCAGCGCGATACCGGAGGGAACGGCCAGCACCGCCGCGAGGGTCAGCCCGAGGCCCGACGTGGCTAGCGTGAAGCCGGTCATTCGCCATATTGCGCCGTCCCGGAACATCTTGAACAACGTTCCCATCGCGACGATTGGGGAGACGATCGTGTCACTGTGGACGAGGACCGTTCGAGTGGCGAGCTCGAGCAGCAAGAGCAGCACCAACGGCAGCACCAGACCTTTCAGTACCCCAAACACGCTACGCATCGGGCTGCTCGATCAGCGCGAACAGCTCTCGACGGAGATCGAGGAATCGCGGGTCTTCCCGCGTGGTCAGTTGATCCCTCGGGCGTTCGAGTCGGACGTCGATCATTCGCGCCAGACTCGGTCGACCCGGTCTCGGGTTGGCGCGCAGGGCGATGACTCGATCACCGAGGTAGATCGCTTCTTCGAGGTCGTGCGTCACGAAAAGGACGGTAAGACCCGTGTCAGCGGTCAGACGTGCGAGCTCGTCTTGGAGCGTGTGCTTCGTGAGTGCGTCGAGTGCCCCAAACGGCTCGTCCATCATCAATATCTCGGGGCGCTGCGCAATGCAGCGTGCGATCTGGACGCGCTGCTGCATACCGCCCGACAACTGAGAAGGAAATTTCTGGGCGTCGTCCACTAGACCGACGGTTTGCAGCACGCGGTTGACCGCCCGAGGGCGATCCCCCGGTGGGGTCTTGGCCGCTTCCAGCGCCAAGTTGATGTTTCCCTCGACGGTTCGCCAGGGCAGTAGGGCTCGGCTGTAGTCTTGAAAGACGAAGCCGATCTCTAACGAGGGTCGCATCACGGGCTTCCCATGGCGCCTTACCTGACCCGCGCTCGGCTTCGCCAACCCGGCGGCGGCTCGGAGCAGCGTCGTCTTGCCGCATCCGCTCGGTCCGACGATGCAGACGAACTCCCCCGACCCGACGGAAAAGGATGTCGGAGACAACACTTGTCGGTCCCCATACGTGATCGCGACATCCTGAAGCTCGATGCACGGATCGGCGGGCGCTGGGGTCACAGCTTCGCGATCAGCGCGGACACTGCGGGCTCTGTTTTGAGCATCTCTTGGTCGCGCATCAAGGCCAGCCAAAAGGACAGCTGTTTTTCAGTGACGAGCGGTCCGAGTGGCGCCATCTGCATCTTCGCCAGCGTCTCCGGCGGCAGCCGGATGTACTTGCCGATGTGCCGGCGCACGGCAGCCTCGTTTGCGGGCACTTTTGCAAACTGCGCCCCTTCGATGACAGCGTCCCTGAACGCTTTTGCAGCTGCCGGATGCCCCTCGACCCACGCGCGAGTGCCTACGAATGTGAGGGTTGGTTGCCCCTCGGGCAGGAAGGTCGGATAGTAGGAAACGACATAGCCGATGCCCGCATCGGTGATGCGGCTGAGCGTCGGATCGGCGGTGGCCACGGCGTCGACGGACCCACCCCGCAGCAAATCGACGTGCTGCTGAAATCCTGCCTCGACGAAGGTGACCTTCTTGTAGTCGACTCCGTTCTGCTTCATCCAGGCCCTCAAGATGACGTGGAGATAAGCTCCGAGCGCCGGTACCCCCACTTTCTTGCCGACGCAGTCTGCTGCGGTGCGAATGCCGCTTCCGGCCTTGGCGACGAGTCCGATGGACGTGTTCGTCTTGGATGTGAGTCCGCCGCCGGCGAGGACGACATGGTCCAGCCCACCGGCCACGGACTGGAGGTACACGGAGGGCGTCGGGCCACCCAGCTGCAACGAGCCGGCCTCTATCGCAGCCGGTATGGTCGAATTGACTGCGATGAGCTTGAGTTCGACGTCGAGGTTGCGCTTCTTGAAAAAGCCCTCTTCGTTTGCGATGTAGACGGCGGCGTAATCGGTCGTCGTTGTGTACCCGAAGGCGATCTTGGTGACACCGTCCTGTGCTTTGCTCACCAGCGGGAGTACGGCACCGAGTGCGAGCCACTGGGCCACTGCGCGGCGATTGATATCAGGAACTGACACGATTTCTCCTCGGGTTTGCAATCGAACTGTCGGGGGCGTTGCTCGGACGGAGTCGGGGCTGGTAGCGCGCCGGGGTCGATATGGTCAGGAGTGCGAGGCCGATGAAAGGTCAACGCCTTCGCTATCGGGGTCGTGCCCCTCGCGCACTGCACGCCGCTTCATGTAGTTCCACATGCCGTCGAAATAGATGGGCGAGTTCAAGAACTTCTTGCACTCGGCGATCGCCCCGGCAGGCATCACGTGCAAGTCGCCGGCCGCCATTGCCTTGAGCTGAACGCCGGCAGACTGTTCCACCTCTATGACGCGGATGACCGCCTCGGCGATGGATGCACAGGCCACGGTGACCCCGTGGTGCTTCAAGATGAGCGCTTTGTGCTGGCGGAACTGCTCGGCCATGATTCGGCCCTGCTCCGCGATGCTGAACGTATCTTGGTAGTCCTCGACGAGCGCGATGTCGCCGTGCCAACGCGCGGAATTGTTGTCGAATGGCTCGAGGTTGGTGCCAATCGCACCGAGCGCCACGCTGTTGTCGCCGTGGTGATGGACGATGCAGTTGACATCGGGCAAAGCTGCATAGATCGCCCCGTGGGACGTCAGCGTCGGATTAACGCGGCCGGGGCCGGTCACCGGCCTCAGGGCGAAGTCGACTTCGGTCAGATCGCCGAGCATCACCTCCTCGACGCTTTGCCCGAGTTGATACGACCAGAAGGTCCCGGCTCCTGGAAGACGAGCAGTCAGATGCGCCAGCAGGCCGCGGCCGTGGCCATTCATGCCGAGGATGCGGTAGCCCAGGACCAAGGAGCGACGCAGGACATCGATTGCGCGGGCGTTCGCGTCCTCGGCAATGCGGGTATCGCTCACAGCATGCTTCCTTCGCCATGCACGCGCCGGTACTCGGCGACGACGCGCCGGGCACTGTTTTCGTAGTGCGTCGTGAGGAGCGCGACGGCGCGCTCGTCGTCACGAGCGAGCACTGCATCGACAAGCCGCTTGTGCTCGGCGTCGATCGTCGTGCGCACCGGTGCCTGCGACCAATACTTGGCCAGGATGATTCGTCGATAGCGCCGAAACTGCCAGAAAAGGGTGCGGCAAAAGACCAGCGTCCAGCGCGAGCCACAGGCGGAGATGAGCACGTCGTGGAAGACCCGGTGCTGCTCTTCCCAGTGCTCAGCTTCGGGTGAGTCCGGGGTCGAAGGCAGCGGTGAGCGCGACAGCTGATGAGAGGCCGCGACGACACGGCTTTCCCACGCCACATCCCCGTTGCGAAGCGAGTCGCGCAGCGCGGCGGTCTCCAGCATGAGACGCATTGAGTTGATGTCCTCGAGGTCGCGCAGCGACATCGGCGCGACTCGGAAGCCGACGTGGCCCTCCGAGGTCACCAGACTTTCGCTGGACAGCCGCTGCAGGGCTTCCCGAAGCGGGCTGATACCGACCTCGTAGCGTTGTTTCAGCATCTCGAACTGCAGCCGATCACCCGGGGCCAGGCGGCCCGACACGATGTCTGCCGACAGCCGCCGATGCACTGCATCGGTCATGGTCAGGCCGGCCGGAATCGAGCTGGCGGCTCCCCCTGTCCGCTCGGAAACCGCTGCCACGTGTGTTCGCGTCATGGGACAGGATTGGACCCGCGAGAGCTGATTCGGTAAAGAAGGGTTTGTTCTAGCATTATCGGATTTACGAAAATAGCCTACGATTCGTAAGTCGGCTTGATTACTTGCCACGCTAAGGAGCACCATGAGATTCGTGAGTTACGGCGACGTCGGTCGCGAGCGTGCCGGGCTGTCTTTCCCCGATGGCTTTGTGGATCTCGAGGCTGCGATGCAAGGCGCGGAAATCGCCGGCGCGACCTCGGATCTGAAGACCTTCCTGTCGCTGCCTGCCTGGCGCGACGCGCTGGCACCGCTGGCGGCGCAAGCGGCCGTGAACAAGCGCATCGATCCCGCCACGGTGCGCCTGGCCGCACCGATACCGAAGCCCGGCCAGGTCCTCCTCGCCGGCGTGAACTACCGATCGCACCGGCAGGAGGTCCTCGACGACACGGTCCCGAAACGCCCGGTCGTGCTCGGCAAGATGGCCGGCGCCGTGGTTGGACCGCACGACGCGATCATCTGTCCGCCAGAGATCGCAAAGCCCGACTACGAAGGAGAGGTGGCGGTCATCATCGGGCGCACCGCGCGCCGAGTCCCCGAGGCCCGGGTGCGCGATTACATCGCTGGCTACTGCGTGATGAACGACGTGTCAGGCAGGGACCTGCAGCTGGCCGAGCACGAGACGAACCCGTTCTTTCGCATGCACTTCCTTGGCAAGAGCTCGGACACCTTTGCACCGATGGGTCCCTGCCTGGTGACCGCCGACGAGCTCGACCTGACTCAACCCTTTCGCATCCGGACCTGGGTCGACGGCGAGCTCCGTCAAGACGGCGACACCAGCCAGCTGATCTTCTCGATCGAAGCCTTCATCAGCTATGTGACGACGTTCGCGACGCTCCACCCGGGTGACGTCATCTCGACGGGGACCCCCGGCGGCGTCGGCCACTACATGAAGCCGCCGCAGTATCTCCGTAGTGGACAACGTGTGCGCATCGAGGTGCCCGGTCTGGGCGAGCTCGACAACCCGGTGCATGACGAAGTGGCAAGCGCGATTCCCCACGCTTGACGAGGTGACGCACGTGGACATGGACGCCCTTTTTGCCGCTTGTTCTGCATCGCAGATCAGCGATGCAATGGATCGTGCCGTGGGAACGACCGCCCTACGTCCCATGCATGGAAGCGCAAAGCTGATCGGCCGGGCCCGGACGGTAAGCACGCGCTCGGGCGACAACCTGTTTATCCACGCCGCCCTGCGTCGGCTGCGACCCGGCGATGTCCTAGTCGTTGATGGCGGCGGAGACCCGAGCCGCGCGCTTGTCGGCGAGATCATGAAGCGCGTCGCTCAATCCAAGGGCTGCGTCGGATTCGTCATCGACGGTGCCATTCGAGACGTCGAGTCGTTCGTGGTCGACGGCTTCCCCTGCTTCGCACGCAACGTGACGCACCGCGGCCCCTATAAGAACGGGCCGGGTTCGATCGGTGGCACCGTCTCGATCGACGGCATGGTTGTCGCAGACGGCGATGTCATCGTGGCAGACAGCGATGGGGTGGTCGCCGTGCCGGCGCACCGGGTGGCCTCCGTGGCCGCCGCGGCCGGTGAGATCGCCGTCCGAGAGGCTGCCGTCCTGGCCTCGATCCTGGAAAACCGCTACGACGACCGTTGGCTCGACGAGATCGCCGTCAACCAGGGGTTTGACTTCGCCCTGCCGGTCAACCGACCGCAGGGAACTGATGCGGGATGACCGGCCTGCAGTCAGGGCGGCGGCGACGATGACAATGACGATGCTGGTCGTCAACGGCCGTCCGGTGGGAACGAGCTCACCGCCTGATACGCCCCTGCTGTACGTCCTGCGCAACGAGCTCGGGCTGACCGCGGCGAAGTTCGGTTGCGGCGCCGGACGCTGCGGTGCCTGCACCGTGCACGTGGACGGCCGAGCGGAATCCTCATGCAATGCACCGCTCTGGTCGGTCGCCGACAAGTCCGTGACCACGCTTGAAGGGATTACAGGCGACGACGGTGCGCTGGACGAAGTGCAGCAGGCGTTCCAACGTCACGGCGCCATCCAGTGCGGCTACTGCATCCCGGGCATCCTGATGCGCCTCAAGGCTCTCCGAGGCGAAGAACCGGGCGCCGGCATGGCGCGCATCCGCGAGGTCCTGTCGGAGCGCCATCTGTGCCGCTGCGGCACCCACCTGCGCATCCTCGCGGCCGCCGCCGACTACTTCGGAGGCTTGGGGCGGTGAACGATTGCGTGGCGATGCCGTTCAGTCTCGCGACCAACCGGCGTCTGTCGCGCTGGCTGACGGTTCAGGGCGACCCGGAACGCATCCTTGTGCGCGTCGGCAAGGTGGAGATCGGCCAGGGCATCGGCACCGCCCTCACACAGATCGCCGCTGACGCGCTGGGACTGGATCTCAGCCAGATCCGTCTGGTGGCCGGCATCACCGACGAGTCGCCCGACGAGCTCTGGACGTCGGCGAGCGTGTCAGTAGAGGTCGGCGGGGCGTCGGTGGCCTGGGCATGCGGAGAAGCCAGGGAAATGTTCATTCAGGCAGCTGCGCGCCGGCTCGGCGCCGAACCTGGGCGCGTCGAGGTGTCGCATGGCTGCTTCAGCGTCGAAGGGACGCGAGGTACCGAGAGCTACTGGACCCTGCGGGCCGCGGTCGACTTGGACGTCGAAGCGCCGGCACGAGCGTCGGCGCCGGCAACTGCCGAGCGCACCTGGGTTGGCCGCCCCGTGCCGCGCCTCGACCTGTCAGCCAAGCTGCGCGGCGAAGGCTTCGTCCACGACCTGAAAGTCCCCGGCATGTTGCATGGCCGGGTCGTCCGACGGCCGGGGTTCCGGCCTCTCGCTTTGGACCGCACGGCCCTCGCTGAGCAGCGCGGTGTGATGCACGTCCACGTCGACGGCGACTTCATCGGCATCGTCGCCGCCGACGAGCACGACGCGGCTCGAGCGCAAGAGCTGGCGCTCGACGCGATCAAATGGAGCCCTGCGAGGGCGGCGGACGGCGCCTCCCTCGAGGGCACCTTGCGCGCCATGCCGGTCGACGAAACCAGGCAGACCTATCGCCGAACCGATACTGCCGGCGAACATGCGCTCGCGGCGGCGACGCTGCGCGAGAGTTACCTGAGACCATTCTTGGCCCACGCTTCCGTCGGCACCTGCTGCGCCGTGGCGGTGCCGCAAGGGCGAGGAATGAAACTCTTCTCTCACTCGCAAGGCATCTATCCCCTGCGTCAGAACCTCGCCGCCTGCCTTGGCCTGGCGGCGGCGGAGGTCCAGGTGGTGCACATGGACGGCGCGGGGTGCTACGGCCACAACGGCGCCGACGACGTCGCGCTCGACGCCGCGCTGCTCGCCCGGGCCGCCCAGGCGCCGGTACGCGTGGCCTGGAGCAGACGCGAGGAACTGACCTGCGCGCCTTTCGGCTCGGGGATGCTCGTCGACATCGAGGCATCCGTCGCCACCGACGGATCGGTCGTCGCATGGCATCAGCAGACGACGAGCGCGACCCATCTGGCGCGCCCGGGATGGGGCGAGGGTGTCAACCTCTTGGCCGCGGGCGAGCTCGCACAACCGCTCGCCCATGCGCCGCTCGCGGACGTGCCGCTCATGCCCTTCGGCGGCGGTGGCGAGCGCAATGCGGTTCCGCTCTACGAGTTTGGGGAGTGCACCGTCGACTACCGGTTCAGCGCCCAATCAACGCTGCGTACGTCCGCGCTGAGGAGTCTCGGGGCGCATGGCAACGTTTTCGCGATCGAGTCGATGATGGACGAACTCGCCGCGGCCGTGGCCATGGATCCTTTGGCAATCAGATTGAGAAATCTCAAGGACGAGCGAAGCGTGGCTGTGCTCCAGGCCGTCTGCCAAGCAGCGGACTGGACAGCGAACCGCCAGAGTGACGGGACGCGAGGATGGGGCTTGGCAGTGGCTCAGTACAAGAACCGCGGCGCCTGGTTCGCCTGCGTTGTCGAAGTTGAGTTGAGTCACGAGGTTCGAGTGAATCGGGTGTTCGCCGCCGTGGACTGCGGCTTGGCCGTCAATCCGGACGGGGTTAGAAATCAGATCGAGGGCGGCATCGTTCAGGCCGTCAGCTGGTGTCTCAAGGAACGCGTGACGTGGGACGCGGAAGGCATCACGTCGTGTGACTGGGAACGCTACCCGATCCTCAACTTCGATGAGACGCCGGAGATTCAAGTAGCCATCTTGCAGCAGTCCGCGATGCCGCCCATGGGGGTCGGCGAGTGCACCATGGGACCCGTGGCCGCGGCTGTCGCCAATGCGGTGCGACATGCCCTGGGCGTCCACGTCAGGGAGATGCCGATCACGCCGGATGCCATTGCCGCGGCCATCCCGTGAGACTCACGTTCGACGACACGCATACGGTCTTCACGCGAGGCGAGCAGGTCTACAACAGCGAGCTCTTCCCGGTCCGCAATCGCTGCACGGCCAAGAGTTCAAGCTGTCGGTCGGCTACGTCGTGGGCTTGCGCGGCCGACGCCGCACTGGCAGCGAGTCCCATCCTGATAGCTCGTCACCCGAATTGATGTCCAGTTTCACGTGTTCAACGGAAGAAGGTGCCTCGTCCGCCAGTTCGACAAGGGAGCCAGAGTTCAGGCGATCCGGGAAGACGGCAAGACAGCGCGCCTTGCCCTTGGTCGAGCGGTAGAGAATGGCCTCGAATCCAGCTGCACGAATCAGCTCGCCGAGCGTGTGGCCCGGCGCCGGCAAGCCAAACTGCAGCGGGAGGGTTCGCCAGTTGTGTTCCAGGACCGCCTGATAGAGCTGACGACGGGGTCCACTCGTTTTCAGTGCAATAAGTGACGGTACGCAAAGCCAGCAACGGTGCGGGGGTCGGTTGGTAAGTTGTTGATTTGGTTGGCATTGCTGTTCACTTTTTCGAAGCGTATCGTGTCCACTTCACCGACGAAGGCGCGCGTTGAAGGGCTGGCAGACCCCGTAC
>Ga0209724_1003041_pt1 | contig 13938 bp, 8 predicted proteins | sample grotaG_FD_184143 | JGI IMG/M metagenome (GOLD analysis project Ga0209724, IMG submission 184143) | Glacier valley bacterial and archeal communities from Borup Fiord, Nunavut, Canada, to study Microbial Dark Matter (Phase II) -... | ecosystem: Environmental > Aquatic > Freshwater > Ice > Glacier ...
CTCGATTCGGGACTATACCGTAATCACCCCCTGCGCCACCAATCGATACGCATTCTGTGCCGCCATCTTGATCGGTTCCGGCACGAGCGGGAACGTGCCGAGAATATGGACGAACTCAAGCTCGCTCAAGCCGTACAGATGCGCCACAATGCCATCGATCTCGGCGCGCAAACGGGCACGGCCTACTCCATCGGTGACACCCGCCTTGTGCTCGCCCAGGCCGACCTCTTTTGCCAGATCGTCATATTCCGGCGTGGTGCAGATCAGGCGTGCGGCACGATTGACGAGCGATGCAAAGTAGGGATCGCCGGGACAATAGCGTGGTACTGGAAGCTGATACATGTAGAACATATTGATGTTTGTCGTCACTTTTTGCCTTAAGAGCCAATCAATGACAAATGAATTCAAGATGCCAACACAAAACATAAGCGTGGACGGATTGAGATTCTCAGCTACGTTTAGAGAGTTTCCGGTAAATGCTGGAGGAATTACGCCGCAAATTAGGGTTCGTTCATTCGTGTTCGATGCAATAGAACGGTACGCCAATCTATAGGCTTGATAATCTAATCTTTGCCCCATATCCTTACCGCGTGACCCTAAAACTGCTTTGCGCCCTGCTTTTTCATCCACCCAATATCTTGTTTGTGCGCCTGTCCATCGGTGCGTAAACTGATGTACCATCTTGCCTTCGTACAGCGGTAGCATCCCCGGTTGTCGCTCTTTGTGGAATAGATGGCTGTCGTTCGTCATATCAAATTCACGGGTGAGACTTAACTTCCATTTTCCCGGCACAGTTTCGCCCAACAGCGGAAACTTGAGCATCTTTTCGGCAATCGTCACATCCAGATCGCCCTTGAATTCCATGATCGATAGCGAATCGGGTGACAGGCGGCGCACAAGCGGAACAGAAACCATGATATGTTCAACAGGTGAATGTAAAAATTGTTCTAGCTTATCTGCCGCGACTGCTTCGCGCGTATTAATTCGGAAAGCAGCTTCAAAGTCTACTGTTTGACCACCTTTCTCAAAAACAAGAAGTGTGATCTTGAAACCGTGATGAACTCCTTCAAAGATAAACTTCTCGTTACTGAATCCATAAAGCGATTTAAGCCGACTTTGAGAAAAAAGCATTTCGCGGAGCTGTTTAGTGCCAAGATCAGTGTATATCCCTGAAGGAATGATGGTGCCACACAAACCGCCCGTCCGAATCAGGTTGTAACACTGTTCGGTAAACAGCTTGTAGAGGTTAATATCCGTTCCGGCCTTTTTGCCATTGACTACCGCAATCTGATTTTTGTACTGTGGCGCAGACCGGAAGTAGGCGCTGAGGATCGGGAAGCGACTTTGATATTCCAGCCATGCGGCTTGCGTTTCGGGATCAATCAGCAAACGTTCTTGCTCAACCTCAAACGCCTTGATGTCCATCTTGTTCTTGGTCACAATGTCGCTGTACTCGGCAAAAAACTCTTTAGCTTGTGGCTTGAATATTTCCCACGGCGGATTGGTCAGGATCGCGTCAAAGCCGCCGCGCGTGCCAATGATCTCGTCGAACTCGTAGCCCCAATGAAAGGGCGCTAAGGCGGCAATGTCACTGGCGATCAGGGGACGCTTGATCGTTTTGCCGTTGGCTTGCGCAGCCTCATATTTCACGCCAAGCGCCGTAAAGTCTTCGAGCAGCAAGCCATTCAGCGCCGCATAGTGATCGCGCTTGAGTGTGTCGATCTGGTCGCGCAGGCCGTGCAGATCAGTATCGTAGCTGGTGGCACCCCGATAGGCGGCGATTTTGAGGTTCTTTTCGGTGAGCAGTTGGCGGTACTTTTTAGCGCGTTCCGCCTGCAATATGCCTAAAAAGTCCTTTTGTTCTTCCTGAGCGATGAAACTTTGCTGTTTGGAATCGCCAGTCGGCAGCGCGCGTTTGGCGTTCTCGCGCTCAAAGCGGGATTCGTCCACGCTCAGCAGGCCGATCAGCGAGTTGCCCGGCATGATGTTGAAGTCAATATTGGGCAGCGGCTCCAGATCATCGCCTTTATTCACCGACGCGACCAGCGCCAGAAACAGCCGCAGCCGTGCGATTTCGGTGGCTTCCTGCATAATATCGACGCCGTACAGGTTATCGGTGATGATCCGTTTGCGGATGAAGTACGCTTGCGAAGGGTGCTTACGCATTTCAGCCAGGTAAAGATTCAGGTTCGCATCGTTCAGCACGGTAATCCGACCGATGATCGCGCCGTACACATCCAAAAGCGTCTTCATGGCGGCGACCAGAAACGCGCCCGATCCGCAGGCTGGATCAAGGATCGACAGTTTGGGCAGTATGTCATTGAGCAGGCGGCGGCACAGATCGACATCCAGGCGCAGCAGTGCATCGCCAAGCGTCTCGAAACGGCGCTCAGTCTGGGCGTGCAGCTTGTCCAGGATCGCGGCGTGGATGGTGCGCTCGCACAGGTAGCTAGTGATCTCGGTGCGGGTGTAGTACGCGCCGAAGGCTTTCTGGTTGATGTACTTCTCGAAGATGTAGCCGAGCACATCCGGGTTGATCTCGTTACTCATCGTGCCAGGGGTATCGTCCAGGTGCCACGAATAATGCCCGAACAACTTGAGGACGTGATCGAAGGCAGCGTCCGCAATGCGAATGGCCGGATATTTCTCCTCAAGCGTATGTTTGAGGAAAAGGCCGCCATTCAGATACTTGATCGGGCCAAGCAGCGCCGCCGCTTCAGGGCTTGGATTAGGCTTGGCAAATCCCTCGAAAAAAAGCGCGGTCAGAAATTCGCGGTAAAAGCGATCCGGCCCGCGCTGCTGACTGGCTTCGAGCATCGCTTCAAGGTAAAGTGTATTGCCTTGAATAAAGCTCTGTTTCTGCAAGAAATAGACAAACATCAGGCGGTTGAGCAGCACAGAGGCGTACCAGTTGCGATCCGCCTCATGGTCAATCCCCTCGATCGTGAGGGTGAACTTATCTCGTAAATCGCTGAACTCGGTGTAGAAGCGTTTGGTCACACGCTCAACATCGAGCGCGCCCGTCAATTTGCGATTGGCGTCGGTGATCGGCAGCGTCCCGTCAGGGCGCAGTTCATCGAGTTCGACTACCAGGCTATCGAGTTTGCTCAGGAACAGATCGCTCGGCTGTCCCTTGAAATAGTAATGTTCGCGCGGGTACTTTTTGTTCTTGTCGCGTTTGACCCAATACCAGACACTTTGCGACCGTTCTTTGTCGTCGTCAAGGAAGATCAGTAAGTTCTCGGCGGCGATCTTTTCAGTCTCATCGTAGAGTTTGCGTCGCGTTTTGGCATCGGGCATCTGGTGCGCTGTATTGCCAGATGGTGTAATCTCAAAAACGATGATCCCGGAAAGCTGCCCAATGGCCTGCCGCGAATAGGTCACACCTTCGATCTGGATTGGTGTGGCGCGGCCATCGGATGGTTTTGCCCAGCCCATTTGCTCGATGAATAATGACTTGAAATCAAATTGCTGTAATTTTGCGCGGACTTGTTCACGGTTAATCATGACACGACCATTTCACTTTACGCGGATGATGTTTCACCCAAAATTTCAAGAAAACGCACCGGGGTAACAATGTGGAGACTTTCATAAGTTTCAGCAAGCGAGAGCAAGTCGGTGTCACCACTGACAAGGTGAGTGGCCTTGCCGCCAAGCGCCGCCTCCAAGACCATCACGTCTTTGGGATCACGAACGGCATCGTCTGGTAAGTGGATCGATTCGACTACCTCGATCATCTGTTGGTAGCGCCTGATAATGACTGCTGGCGACTCGTCCCACGCAGCGAAAAATCCGGCAAATTTGTCATAATTCAAGACGCGCTCCAGTTCGTTCAGCAGTGCCATAGAGCTGATCAGCGTGAACGTGCCCTGATTTGACGCTTTCAGAATTTGTCTTGGCACACCATTCCAGAATGTCCCAGAAATGATCACATTTGTGTCAATGACCGCGCGTATCACGGCGGCGGCGTATTCGATCTATTTTTCCTTTCGGCATACATTTCGGAGCGAACCTGCTGGACGACTTCATCGATCTCCGGCTCCGTTGGCTTGCGATCATTCGGCACGGCGTCTATACGCGCGAAAATGCCCAGCATCTCCTGGGTGTGCTGCGTGCGGGAAATTGCTTTTTCAAACGCCGCGATTGCGACACCCTGCACATCGATATGCGCCGCTTGGACTTGCTCCCACAGCGTTTCAGGAAGCGACAACGTGATCTGTTTATCGGTCATACTTCACACAAACCTTCATGAGGAGCATTCCTTAAACTATAACACATCAAAGAGGCCGAGCGAACATAAGATTCGTGGTTCTTGCTGATCATCACCATCGTTTTGCTGAATCAGGCTCAGCCGATCTTCACCGCGCAGCCACATAATGAGCTTGGCGAAATCGTCATCGGAAATACCAGCCCGCTGTTGGCGATTGATGGTATCCGCAGCCGCCGCTCGCAGTGGATGATCATACAAATCCTGCACCGCCCGCTTCATTTCGTCTGTCACAAACAAGGGCGATTGGCGCTCCAGATATTCGACGTACTGCTTCAAGCGATGATAGGCTTTGTAGCGCGCCCCAGAAGGACGGCCTAGCTGCCCGCCAGTGGTGCGCGTTTCTTCTGCCAGGAATTTCACACCCTCTCGCACGAGTTCGTGATGCTGCGGATGGCGGCGTTGCGCTGGCGTATCAGGCTCACAGGCGGCGGCACGCAGAATCTGTAACTGCGATTGGGTGACGCTGTTCCCGTCCTGATCGATCCAGCCGAGCGAGTCCGTGCCGTCTGCCGTTTTCATGTAAACCAATACGCCTTCAGGGAATTGTTCCGACCCCAAATACTGCCGCGTCGAGTACACCACATCAGGCAAGCCAGCGATCTTCTTTTCCAGCGCGGGGTTGTCTTTCGTAGCATTGAGCCAAATCTGGTAAGCAAAAGAGGCCAGATCGACTTCCGTATCCCCTTCAACGTCCAGAATGCCCGATTTTTCTGTGTACAGATCGCGCAACTGCTGAGGCGTCGCATCATCTTCAAAAAACTGCTCATCCGAGCCAATCACATCGACATTTTCTTGCAGCCGTTGGCGGACACGCGATCGCAGCCGGATAATTTGTTCGACCCCCTCCGCCGGAAGAAAGGAATAGCAGAAGATTTTTTCGGCCTGCTGTCCAATTCGGTCTACACGTCCAGCGCGCTGTACCAACCGGATAATCGCCCAGGGCAGATCGAAATTGACGATAACATGGCAATCTTGCAGGTTCTGGCCTTCGCTCAACACATCGGTTGCCAGCAAAACGCGCAATTCATCGTCCGGTGCGATCTTGGCGTTGTTGCTATGCGGGCTAAAGCGGTAGACCATTTGCGTTGGGTCATCCGCGCTCCCGGTGACAGAATCGGCACGCTCGATATGGTGGGCGATAAATTGGTCATGAAGATAGCGAACGGTGTCCGCAAACTGTGAAAAGATCAGTACCTTTTCGGATTTATGATGGTTCAACAGCGCAAGCAATGCTTGCAACTTCGAGTCGCGCTCGGGTTGCCACTCGCCGGAAAGCTCCATAACCTTCAGCAAGGCATCGGCATCCTCTCGCAGGGCTTTGTGCAGCGTCGGCATAAACAAGACAGGACGCAGCCATTTGAAGCGTTTTGCCAGACGTTGATGGAAAAGCTCATAGGTTTGTTTAGCGCGCGCCATATAAGACTTAGTGGCGGGGGGTACTGACGGATCGAGCACCGCTACAGGATCATCCTCATTCGTGGTGCTGAACAGCTCGGCGTCCTCGTCTTCGCTATCGAGATCGAACAAACCAGCGTCTAACACGCCAATGGGCAACTCCAGGTCATTTTCTAAAGCATAGAGAAAGATATAGTTTCGCAGGATATGGCGATCGACCGATTGCAAAAAAGATACCCCACTGCTCTCCAGCCGCTTGAATAAGTTCGTGCGGCAAAAACCCATCAGTCGCTGTCCGGCGCGCGAGAGATTGTCGAGTAAAGTTTTCTCGGCAGGAGTGGCTATTTTCCGTGCATTGTTGGCGATATATTGTCCTAAACCGTAACGCGGTAAGTCCAGGCTGTTGATCAGGTTGACCACATCGTCGGCGTATAAGCGTTGATACTGCTCGTCACCGTGTAAGCTGCCATACTCCACCGTGCGCGGTACACGGGATGGAAAATAAAAACGCTGCTTGTCTTTCAGGATAAGGAAACGTCTTCCCGTCTGTGGGTCAGTTTCGGTGTAGTTATCCAGGATGAAGGTACGTGTTCGACGAACCATGTACAATCGCATCAGCTCGCGCCAGTCGTCGGTAAACTCACTGTGTTCGAAAGCGCGCAGGGAACGCACTGGAACTTGATGTTTAGCGTTGAACATAGCCTCACCGCCCAGTTCCCTCAGATAGCGTTCAGGGCGAATGCCAATATCACGCCTCTCGTCGATGAACAAACCAAGTTGGGCGGATAAGTCAACGAACGATTTGTTGTAGGGCGTTGCTGACAACAGAATGCAGCGGCTCTCATTGGCGGTGATATAGTCCTGAATGACCTTGTAGCGTTTTCCTTCGCGATTCCGCAGATTGTGGCTTTCATCGATGATGACCAGTCGATAGCGCCGTAAATCGGGCAAATCGCGCGTCACCATACTCAGCGGCATAACCTCATGGAGCAATTTGTAATCTTTTGCGTATTGCTTCCACATCGGCACCAGATTCTTTGGACAGAGGATCAGCGTTTCGAGCGATTGATCATCCTGGAATATCCTCGCAAGCGCGGTTGCCATCAACGTTTTACCCAACCCGACGACATCACCGAGCAGAACACCACCCCGCTTGTTCAAGTGGTGGGCGGCGATACGCACTGCCGCTGCCTGATAATCGAATAGCCGATCGGCAAAATCACGCGGCAACTGGAACTCGGTTAACCCGGCGCGTGCGTCCTGTGCCAGATGATACGCCATTTTCAAATAAACTTCGTAAGGCGAAAGCGTATCCTCACGCGCCCAGCTTTCATCAATAACCTTAATCAGTTCGTCAGTAATGTCCAGACACCAGCGGTCTGCCCAGCGATCCTCAAACCATTTTGCGAGTTTTTGACAGGCATCATGATCGCTGACTTCCGTATTGAGTTCGCCCTGAAATGAAAGCCCGGCAAAAGTGAGGTTGCTGCTGCCTAAATAAGCATCGATTGGGTGGCGCTGCTCATCGTGATGGGTCAAATACAATTTTGCATGTAAGGGATAACGTAAAAATAGTTTGACCACGAGCTTTCGGGCCTTCATTTGTCGGGACAATGCACGTAGATTTCGTTCGTCAGCGTTCGTTGGTGCGCCGAACATCAATTGGCGACGAAATTCTTCAGCACAACGTGTTCTTAGACGCATCGCCTGAAATTGATCAATACTGTCGTCCGAGTTAGGCTTCAGGCTTAAACGGCGATAGAGATCATCTTCTGGTCGTCCCTGCATCCCTATAATGAGTCGTATGCAGCCGTTGTCGCCGCCCGGCCAGGTCTCGATTTGCGATTCAATTTTCCCCCAACCACGCAGGTTGAAATATCCTACACAAAAATCGGCACGATAAGCGTTACTCAGGCTCATCTGGAGCGCAGAGACTAATTCTTCGTCAATGTTATCGAATATGCGTGGCAAGAGTGGCGTCGCTCCTGAAGTACTCTGGTGATGGACGGTTTTCGTCGGTGAGCAAAAGTTTACAGCTATTGCCAGGTTAATGATAATCTCGAAAGTGGAGTACAGGATCACATTGGGAACAGAAATGCCGGGGAAATCTACATTACTTTAGTATTTGTCGGGGTTCTGAAAATTGCCATTTAAAAAATGTTCGTGGAGAGAAACTTATTTTGAGAGGTGCTCTCCCGCAAGTTTGATTACTCCAAGCCATCCTGAACCTCGGAAAGTTTCGAGAATTACCTGTTCTTCAACTGACAAATTTCCGTCTTTTGGTAAGCCATAAGGTGCCGAGCTGTCAATTAATCCCAAAAGGTAATCGGATGTCACTCCGAATAACCTCACAAGCAACTTGATTTTATCTGCTGGGGGCTCACTACCACCAGTTTCATAGCGATGAATCTGAACTTTCGTGATTCCGCATTTGACGGCTAAATCTTGCTGAGTCCAGCCTTGATGCTCGCGGAGTTGCTTGAGACGGTCAGTTCTGATGCTCATCTATTTTGGTCGAAAAAACCCCTTGACACGCGAAAGTTACATGATATGATTACTTGCATACATTATATGACTAGCAGCGAGCCTGCGACTAACAGAATTCTCGCTGCCTGAGTCAATAGCATGGAGCTACTTCTGTGGAAATTGTACCTCAATCCGTGTCCCCTTCATATTGTCCATTTCCGCCTATGCTGGCACTGCCTGCGCCCATACCCATTGCCGGGCTACTCCCGGCGCGTGTCCCGTCGTCTTTGCCACCAATTGCTGTGTTCAAGGCACGACGCGAGTCGGCGCTGGATCGCCAGCGTGCGATTTGGGCCGCGCAGGATGCCGAAATCGAACTGTTTCTGGAAGGTGCGCGCCAGCGTCTGGCTGCCGTGTACGCCGAGATCAGGCAGGATGCCGCTAATCGTTCCGCTCGCTCGTTTATCTGGGAAATCGCCTCATGAGCAACAACAAGCCGCCTGAATTTCTGCCCATGAGCGATGACGAAGGCTACTACATCCGTGACCCCAACGCCGTGCTCGTCCGCACCGATGCGGAGTTCCGCACGTTCGCTGCGCATCTGCTGGCACTTGCCGAAGGACTCGAAACCATCGAGGCTGCCCTCTCACCGGAACAGCAAGTTCTTATGCAGGCAGTCACGGATCGATTTACTGCCGTCCAGGGTGACACCAAAATGTTGCTGGCGTTAGTGCGTGAGTTGGCGAGCTACAACATCAAGCTGACCGCGCAGCGACAATCGGCGCGGGCAGCCTATAACACAGGCTGGAAAGATCGCTACGAGGACATCCTCAGTCAGCTCCATCCTGAAGATCACCGAATGCTGCGTTGGATTCTGGAACACCTCAACCGTACAGACGAAAGCGATATGCCTTTTTGAGGAGGCAACTATGCAACATTATCCACGCCGTTTCAAGCCGCCTATCACCAGCAACGAGCGGCTGCTGAGTATCATGGCCGCCGTCCTCGAAGGCCGGATTGTGCTGCCCGAGTTCCAGCGGTCATTTTTGTGGACACGCGACCAGATCGAAGAACTCATCCTATCGGTATTGGCCTGTGTACACATCGGCAACTTTCTCATGCTGGACATGCTGCGTGATGACGCGCTCATCCCATTCAGGCTGATGGAAGGTCTCAAAGCCGTCAATCCGACGGTTGACCCGAACCGCCACACGGTCGTCCGTGAGGTGCTCGACGGCCAGCAACGCATCACGTCCCTGTTTTATGTCCTGTACGAGCCAGACATTCCGCTACGCGGTGCTACCTATCCCCATCGCTTTTTCTTGCGACTAGACCGCCTGCTCAGCGATGACCTGGATGAGGCCGTAATAGGTGTTTCGCAGCGCAATCCTAAACTGGTCAGCGAGATGAACAAACTGATGGCCGATGGCCTCGCCCTCCCTATGACGACCCTGCGCGACTCAGCTACGTTCAACAGTTGGTTGTACACGCAGCAAGGACGCTGGCGTGGCGAGGAGCAGGAAAGGCTGGCGTTCATGTTCGACAACTTTACTCAATACAGCGTGCCCGTCAATATGCTGGCAGTGGAGACCGAAGTTGACACGATTGTCAGCACCTTCGAGCGGCTTAACCGGATGGTCACCAACCTGAGTGTGTTCGACCTCATCGTGGCTATCCAGTACCGTAAAGGCATTCAACTGCGCGAGATGTGGAACGCTTTCGCCCAGAAATATCCCGATACCGCCGAGACCATCAAACCGGAGTCCCTGCTGAAAATCATCACCTTGCTCGAAGGGCGTGAGGCGCAGCGAACGTTCATGCTCAGCACTATCGCGTCCATGCCTCGTGAGGTATTCGTGGCGCGTTGGGCGGAAGCAATACAGGCGGTGGTGGAGGCGATGAACCGGATCGCCAAGGAATACGGTGCTATCAAGCCGCGCTGGATTCCGTACACTACCCTCATCGTGCCACTGGCAGCTATCCTGCACAAACTGCGCAAGCGTCGCAAGGGTGCTCAGGCGTATCGTGTGGTCGATCATTGGTACTGGCTGAGCGTATTTACCCAGCGCTACGACCACTCTGCCGATACCCAATCCTCAGTTGACCTCAAGGCGCTGGATGCTCATCTGGACGACGCCACGGTCGAACTCCTTTGGCCGACCCAATTACGGGCTGAAGACCTCGACTTGGATGTGAGCGATGGAAAATCCGCCATCTATCGCGGCCTGCTCTGCCTGACGGTGCTGGCCGGTGCTCACGATTTCTTGACGGGACAGCCTGCCCACCTGCACGAGTGCGAAGATGACCACATTTTCGCTGAAAAGCGCTATCGTAACGATTATCCCGTCAATCTCATTTTCAACCGCACACTGCTGAACGCCACGACCAACAAGTGGAAAAACGCTCGGACGCCGAGCGAGGTGTTGGCGTTGTGCCTGGCAGAACATGACCGTGACGAGGGACGCTTGCTGGAGACGCTCTCCACCCATTTCATCTCGGCGGAGGGTTATGCGGCCTTACTCGCTGAGGATTTCGAGACGTTCATCGCTACCCGCCGTGCCCTGTTCATCCAAGCGATAAACGAGCGTTTGGCGGGACAGCCTCAGAGTTCGATCCTGCCCGAGGGTGTTACATCTGACGACTAACCACGGTTATCTAATGTAAGCGGATAGCTAACTTAAAGTTTCTATCTTACCATAGCGTTCCCTGTTCGGTCGGGGTGCGGCGTCTCTCAAAAAGAGATTCCGTACCTCATCAGTAGGTTCACAAGGAAGAAAAGCCATGTCAACCATGACCACACGACACGAATTAACCGCGCGTGCCAACCGCCTGTTACACATCAGGGCGGTAACTGCTGTATTCAGGGCCTCACTCGATGTCCTCGGCATCGCCCACAAAGTAGGTGAGCGACTTATTGTACAACCACGCGAAAACGGTCAATTCAATCACATCCAGGCGACGCTCACCCGTTTCCACTTTCGAGATGAAAGATTGTGGTTTGCCTAATTTGGCAGCCGCATCGTACTGCGTCAAGCCAGCACTTTTGCGCGCCTGACGCAGGCGCTTGAGAAAGCGTCGATACCGTTCTCGATGATCGCTGAAATCCAATAGTGATCCAACCGCCGTGTGCCGTCCAGATCATTATTGGACACGAGGGAAATAATCCCAAAATAGGATTATTTCGGTATACTGTTTGATGTTGCGCGTGCCGCTTCTCAGAGAAAGGGACTTAGCCGTGGCTCCTATATCGTCCGAACTCGCCAACCTGATTCGTCAAGCCGAGCAGCTCACTGCTGTCGGCAAACTAGCTGAAGCGACTGAAGTTGTCAAGCGTGCCTACGCTCAGGACAAAACCAACCCCGACATTCTGGTGTTAATTGCTCAACTCTCGACGCAGCCCACCACGCGTCGGGCGGCATTACTGCGTGCGTTGCAAGCAGACCCTAATCATCCCAAGGCGAGTGCCATGCTCAAACAAATGGATGGCGGTGCTGCCGTACCCACGCCGCCACCCCTTAGCGAATCACCACCGCGCCCGAAAAAAGTCGACCCGGCACCAACAGACTCCCGCAATCCCGCCCTTCCACGTTTATGGCTAGGCATCGGCGGTGCTGTGGCCGCGTTGATCCTGGTCGTAGTCGTCGTGCTCATCGCAGGACGTGGCGGTGGATCACCCGATAACGTGGCGCGTTCATTTATTCATGCTGTATTGAACAATGATGACAATGCGGCAATGAACGCTCTCAGCAACGATTCACGGGCGCAAACAGCTATGTTTTGTTCGCCGCCATTCGTGGCGTGCCTGGCGCAGCGCTTGCCCGTGCCACCCGGTACGCAGGATACTGGCGCAGCGCTCCTCAATCAGTCTGGACAAGGCGCCGTGGCTCAGGTTCGGCTAAGGTTTCCCAACAGCCCGACGGATATGTGTGCCAGCGTTCAGATGCAAAACGAGGGTGGCTGGAAAGTGGTCGATACACTCGGCGGTATTGTTCCCTGCGGCGGCGTACAGGCTGCGTTCGCGCCTACACAGCCTGCCTCGGCAAACACGGCCCCGCTGGATGCGACTGGGCAGGCAGCCATGCAAACGGCCACGCAGTTGGCAGTGACCCGTAACGCGCTGCTCGTCGGCTCGACGCTAACCGCTACGTTCTTAGCGCCAGGGTTCACCCAGACGGCACTGGTCAGAGAGCAGGATAGCTTGAATACCGTCATTGCGGCCACGCAGACTCAAGCCATCGTACTGGTGACTCAGGCGGCGCAAATGGTTGGACTGACCAGCACATCGATAGCTCAAGCGCAAACGGCAGCCACCGCCACGCAGCAAGCCATCGCCTTCAAAGCCCGGCTCACGGGGACGATTGCCACATCCAAGATCGTCAATGGACAGCCGCACATCGTTCTGATGGCTGCCGATGGTTCGAATTTGAAGCTATTCGACGAAATCGGTGTCGATCCGGCGTGGTCGCCCGATGGTAAGCGGATCGCCTTTGTCAACCGGGAGCATGGCTACTGGGTGCATATCATGGCCGCAGATGGCACAGCCGATACGGAACTCAACGGCAAGGGCTTTGATTTTGCCAACATTGGCTACCCGACCTGGTCACCCGATGGCACACGGCTCATGTTTGAAGCGAGCAGGCAATTTGCTCGCCGTATTCTGGTCCTCAGCGGCGTGGACGGCTCAGGCTTGACTCAAGTTCTGGATGGGGATCAGGCGGGCGGCTATCACAGTTGGTCACCCGACGGCACGCAAGTCCTCTACACGAAAGATAGCCAAATCTGGCTGGCGAACGTCACTGGCGCCGCACCGCGCAGCATCCTGAAGCAAAGTGGCCTTCAAGGAGTAGGGTGGTCGCCCGATGGAAAACAAATTGTTTTTGACGCGGGTAATGACCAGGAGCGCGGCCTCTACGTCATAAATGCTGACGGCAGCAATGTGCGGCGAATTACCTCGAAAGCGGTTTATCCCGCCCGGGCCGCCTGGTCACCCGATGGCAACTATATTGCTGCCCAGTGTTACGACAATCGGCTCGGAGGCAACAACCTATGCGTAATGAATGCCGATGGTAGTGGCTTGACCTTCATCACCACGGATGGCAGGTACGACGGACGCATTGCGTGGTTCGGCACGCCTAAGACCGCCTCAGCGCAAGTTCAAGCGACTGTCCCATCCACGGCCACGTCGGTGACAAGTGCGGTGCAACCAGCGGCTGTCGGGTCACCAAGTTCATCGCCAGCGGCCCATGCACCTTCGCTAACCTTCGGCGTTGGTGGCGGCCAAGGCAATATCCTCCAGCTCTGGACAGCCAACCCTGACGGCTCCGGCGCGAAGGCCCTGACAGGCGACGGCACGTTTGTGTTTCCGGGTTTTTCCTGGTCGCCAGATGGCAAACAGGTCGCATTCATCGGCATTCGCTCTCAGCAATTCGGCTTGTATGTATTTGACGCTGTGACCAACGCCTTCCAAATCGTGATAATCACGGGTTCCGAAAAGACAACGCAAAGTTATACCGTCTCGTGGTCGCCGGATGGCAGCGCTATCGCGTATATGGGTGACGACGGACTGTACACCATCACCCCCGACGGCAAGACCATGCAGCGGATTGTCCCCTTGCCAGGCAGCTCATTTCACCATTCACCCATATGGTCGGCGGATAGCCAAAAAATCGCCTACGTGTCAGATGATGACATCTACTTGGTGAATCGAGACGGATCGGGAATGAGGCCGGTGACGAAGGGACGGGCGCTGCAAGCCTACCCCAGTCCAGACGAGTCAGGGGCAATCCACGAGCTGGGAAGTCTTATTA
>Ga0209724_1003043_pt1 | contig 13934 bp, 14 predicted proteins | sample grotaG_FD_184143 | JGI IMG/M metagenome (GOLD analysis project Ga0209724, IMG submission 184143) | Glacier valley bacterial and archeal communities from Borup Fiord, Nunavut, Canada, to study Microbial Dark Matter (Phase II) -... | ecosystem: Environmental > Aquatic > Freshwater > Ice > Glacier ...
GCTGGAACCAGCTATCGCAGCGCACCAGCGTGTCGTGGAAGTCGAAGCTAATCGCCCTGATCATAGGGCTATTGTAGCACAAAGCGGGGGGACGTGCCACCAACTTTTGGCGTAGAGTTCAGCCCTGCTTGTTGATCGCCTGCACCCACTGCACCAGTGTGTAGACTTCGCGCACGTTGCTAACACCCTTGATGACCAGAGGTTGGGGAACATAGCTGCCACCTGTGTAGGAAACAGCGTGCCTAATCAGTGAGATAGAGCCGCTACCGCCTTGCCGCTCGTGCAGACGTACTTCGTCAACTGCCTCCAGATTGAGATCGATCTCGTACTTGCTCTTCCCCACTATGCCCGCCGCAATCATCCGCCTGCTGGTCAAGCAGTAGTGCGTGCGGCTGACAGTGGCTAGCAAAGTCATGGAGCCAGCATGACCAGCAAGCAGGATGAGGAGTAGGGAGACCAGCACCACAATCAGTCCTGTACCACGCACGTTGGTGTGCCAACCAAGTGGCGGCGTGCTAAGCATGTCGATCATGCCAATCGCGATGAAGGAGGCGGCCAGGAGCAAGCAGATGCCAACTATCAGCCAGTAGCCAACATGGGTTGACCTACCTGTAGCAGGTGATTGTCCCTGCCACAGCACCCGCTCCCCTGGTTCGAGGTAGCGGCTGATCCCACCTTTAGCGGGTATCGGCTGAGGCGGTTGGGTTTTGGTCTGATCGCCCTTTACACGCTCCATCTTGCTCTCTCCTAAATTGTTTAGTTCCGCCCGCCACTGGCGCAGGAGGGCCAAGCCCGCGCTCACTTTCGCTCGGTTCGCTGCGCCGTTGAGCCAATGACTCACTCCGCTGGGGTGAGGAAGCGGTAGGTAGCGGCGGCCCGCCTCGTCGGTGAAGCCCTGCCCAACCACCTTGTCCAGGCTGATCTGGCTTTTCTTCAGGCCTAGCGGTTGCAGGAAGGTATTGATCGCCAGTAGGCCAACCATGATTACTATACGCGGTTGCACCAGGCGAAGTTGCGCCTCCAGGTAAGGGCGGCAGAGGGCCTGCTCTGCCAGGCTGGGTACGCGGTCGCCCGCCGCCCCTGGTAGCCGACCGGGGTAGCACTTGGTGATCGAGGTTATGTACATGAAGTCGCGCCACTGCTCTGCTGGTTCGAGGCCAGCCTCGCGGAACCAGCCGACCAGCCGTCGATTGCTCCCCGGTGTGCCAAACGGTACATCGTTGACCAGGCCGCCGATCCCTGGTGCCTGACCACATAGCATCAGCGGCAGCGATGTGGGCCGAAAGGCGACTGGCGCAGCCCGCTCAAGGTAGCCCCCTACCTCGCAGCGGCGGCAACTGCGTATCACAGCGTGCAGGCCAGGCAGGTCGCCAAGCTGGTAGATCGCTGTGCTGTCGCGCCAAATCTCGTTGCTGTCCATCTTTGCTTTCCCAGGGGAGAAACTTTGCGCCTATTATACAGTATCGGCAGCTTGCCACGCCGTGGTATACTGTCCCCATCTCCACCGAGGTGCAGCGCGATGACCTATTCCCTCTCCCCCCGCCAGATGCAGAGCTTGCGGGCCGCCTGCGACGCACTGATCCCCAGCCTGCGCCGCGACGATGATCCCCACCGCTTCTTCGCCACTGGTGCGCTTGATCTGGGCGTGCCAGAGCGGGTAGCCGAGTTGATCGCTGCCTTGCCAAACGCCGCCACGCGCAACGAGATCGGGCAGTTGCTGGCTGCGCTGGCGAACCCCGCTGCCAACATTGCCCTCAGCGGGACGGCGCGTCCCTTCCACCAGATGAGCATCGCTAAACGCGAAGCTACCCTGCGCCGCTGGGCGGTCAGCAAGCTGTTCCTGCGGCGTAAGGCGTTCCAGGCTCTCAAGCGGCTAGCAACCTTCGCTTACTACACCCAGGTTGACGAGGCGGGCAGCAGCCCTGCCTTGCGTGGGATCGGCTACCCAGGGCCGCTCAGTACCCTGGTGGTAGGCGAACGCACCTTGAAGCTGACGGAGATCGCGGAGGATAGCACGCTCGACTGCGACGCAGTGGTCGTTGGTAGCGGGGCGGGCGGTGGCGTAGTGGCAGCCAAGCTGGCGGCGGCTGGCAAGCAGGTGATAGTGCTTGAGATGGGCGGCTATTACGCCGAAGCAGACTTCACCTGGCGTGAACGCGACGGGCTGGCAAACCTCTACCTCGAAGGCGGGATGTGCCAGAGCCGCGACCTGGGCATGATGATCCTGGCTGGGCGCGCCCTCGGCGGCGGTACCCTTGTCAACTACAGCACCAGCTTTGCCACCCCCGATGGCGTGCGCGAGGAGTGGGCGGGCGAACACGGCCTGCCCCAGTTCACCACCGCTGCCTACAGCCGCGCCCTGGCCGAGGTCAGCGCACGGTCGGGGGTTAGCACTGCCTACAACACCCCCAGCTGCCGCGACCGCAAGCTGGCCGAGGGCTTGCAGAAGCTGAAGCTGCACAGCGGCCTGATGCCCCGCAACGTGCGCGACTGCTCGCAGGCCGAGGATTGTGGCTACTGCGTCTACGGTTGTCGGCGCGGGGCCAAGCAGTCTACGATGAAGACTTTTTTGCAAGACGCGAACGACGCTGGGGCGCAGATCGTGGTCAACTGCCAGGTGGAGCGGGTGACGATCCAGCAGGGGCGGGCGACCGGGGTGGAGGCGACGGTTCGCAATGCCAGTGGTACGTACAAGCTGCGGGTGCGGGCGAAGGCAGTAGTGGTGGCGGGGGGCAGCCTCCACAGCCCGGCCCTGCTGCTGCGCTCTGGCCTGAGCAACCCCAATATTGGCAGGCACCTGCACCTGCACCCCTGCACTGGGGTTTGGGGCCGCTTCAGCGAGCCAGTCAACCCCTGGGGCGGTGTAATGCAGGCGGTCTACTCCGACGAGTACGCCAACCAGGATGGACGTGGCTACGGCGTGAAGTTGGAGACCGCCCCGGTTCACCCCAGCGTGCTGCTGGTGGCGACCGCCTGGGAGAGCGGCGAGCAGCACAAATCGCTGATGGCCCAGTACCCCCACCTCACCCCCATCGGCCTGCTCACCCGCGACATTGGCAGTGGGCGGGTTAGCCTGGATCGCGCTGGTCAACCAGTGGTAGACTACAAGGTTAGCCCCTTCGACTGGGCGCACATCCGCCCTGCTATCGAGGGAGCAGCGAAGATACTGGCTGCCGCCGGTGCCGAGGAGGTGTTCAGCACCCAGAGCCGCTACGTAAACTGGCTGCCAGCCAGCCAGCCGCTTGAGGGCTTCCTGCGGCGAGTGGATGCTGCCGACTATGGGCCGTTGCAGATGGGCTTCCTCAGCTATCACCAGATGGGTAGCTGCCGCATGGGGGACAGTCCCCGCCGCTCGGTGGTCAACCCACAGAACGAGAGCCACGAGGTGCGCGGCCTGTTCGTCACCGACGCATCCACCTTCCCATCGGCTAGCGGGGTCAATCCAATGCTGACGATCATGGCAATAGCCGCCTGTGCGGGCGAGGTGATTGTTAGCAAGCTATGAACCAGCAGGCACGGGGCAGAGTATAAGCAAATCGGTGCAAACTCTTGCATTTTTGCACGGTTTCAGTTATACTTCGCCCAACGCCTGTGACCTGGCAGGCAATTGCATTCCTGTGTCAGAAAAAAGCGCGTGCCTGTTGGCCGCGTAAGAGGAGAGAGGGTTTACTTTGGTTAAGATTCGCCTGCGTCGTACTGGGGCCAAGAAGGCTCCCGCCTACCGTATCGTCGTTGCGGACAGCCGCAGCCCCCGTGATGGTCGCTTCATCGAGACTATCGGTATCTACAACCCGCTGACCGAGCCGACCACCCTGCAAGTCAAGGCCGACCGCGCTACCTATTGGCTGGATAATGGCGCGCAAGCGAGCGACACCTGCGCCCGCCTGCTGACCAAAGCAGGCGTGCAGCACAGCACCCTGACCAAGCTGATGAGTGAACTTCGCAGCAAGATAGATGCCCACAACAGTCGGGGCGAAGCCGCCGCCGCTGCCGCCGCTGAGTAAGTAGCCCGCCATGCTAGTGCGGCTAGAGAGGGTAGCAGGATGAAGGATTTGGTCGAGTACATCGTCGCCCGCCTCGTCAACCACCCGGATGCAGTCAAGGTGACAGAGATTCGCAGCGACTTCAACATCACCATCGAACTGACGGTTGACCCCGCTGATGTGGGTAAGATCATTGGCAAGGATGGCCGGGTCGTCAAGGCGATCCGCGCCCTGGTCGGCATCATCGCCGCCCGTGAGGGTAAGCGCGTCAACCTGGAAGTGATGTAACTTTGGCAGAGAGCAACCTACAACCGGAGTACCTGATCATTGGCCGCATTGCGGGGCCGTTCGGCGTGCGTGGCGAGATCAAGATGGAGGTGCTGGGCGACTTCCCAGACCGCTATCGCACGCTCAAGAGCGTCACCCTCGGTGGTGGCTTCGATGGCACCCAGTCTCGCCGCCACTACAAGCTGCTTACCGTCCGCCAGCGCACAGTCAAGGATCAACTACTGATTCGCCTCGAAGGGGTTGCCACCCCTGAAGCGGTGGACACCCTGCGCGGCCAACTGGTGCAGATACCAATCAGCGAGGCCCCGCCGCTGGCCGAGGGCGAACACTACGTCTTCCAGGTAATCGGTCTGGATGTACGGTTGCAAGATGGTAGCAGCATCGGCAAGATCAAGGATGTCCTCCAGATGTCGGGCAACGATGTCTACCTGATCACCCCTAGCGACCCCGCCGCGAAGACGAAGGAGTACCTGATCCCCATCGTGGATGAGATCGTCAAGGAAGTGAACCCGGAGGAGGGCTACGTGGTAGTCGCCCCTATCGAGGGGATGTTGGAGTGACGAGCCGAAAGAGATGAGGGAGCAGAGTTAGGCGCATCGTTTCGGTGCGCCTTCTGCATAGCAGAGGAGGCGGTAATGGACTTGCGCGCAGAGGTGTTGACACGGACGCGGGAGTTGCTGGCGGATGGTAAGCCGCGCATGGCGAAAGAGATCGCCGCTGAACTGCTCAAGCGCGGGCTGGCGGGGGTGGACAAGTCGCTGGTCAACAGCGTGCTGGCAGTCGAGGGCAAGGGCCAGTTCAGCTACGACCGAACCAGCTACGCCTACACGCTGGCTGGGGCAGACGGTCAGCCACCAGCGACCCCACCCACAGACGGCGCAGCCACCGCCAGCCCGAAGCCGCAGCGCGAGCCAGCCGACCCCGCCCTGCGCCAGCGGGTACTAGTTGCCACCCGCGAACTGCTGACTGACGGCAAGCAGCGCATGAGCAAGGAGATCGCCGCTGAGTTGGCGAGGCGAGGGGTGCAGGCCGACAAGTCGCTAGTCAATAGCGTGCTGGCGGTCGAAGGCAAGGGTCAGTTCAGCTACGACCGCGAGAAGTACACCTACACACTGAACCAGGAGGCGCAGCGTGGATGAGCAACTAGCAGGGCTGGCCGCTCGCTTTCGTTACTTCGCCGCCCAGGAGACGCAGGGTACTACCCCCCTCTATGAGCGGTTGGCGGTCAATATCGCTGGCGACCCGTTGGTACTTGCTATTGCTACTCACGCCCGCCCAGAGCAGCCGTTGCCGCACCTCTTCTTCGCTGTGGTGCATTACCTGCTGCTCAAGCAGCCTGGTGCAGAGCTTGCCCGCTACTATCCAGACCTCAACGCTGCGCCAGCGTCGGACGATCCCTACCCAGCCTTTCAAGCCTTCTGCCTTGAACACCGGGCTGAGATCGAGGAGGTGATTGCCACGCGGCGGGTACAGACCAACGAGGTGAGCCGCTGTGCCTGTACGCTACCTGCTTTCGGGCTGGTAGCGGAGCGCACAGGGCAACCGCTTTGGCTGATCGAGGTGGGAACCAGCGCAGGCTTCAACCTGCTTTGGGATCAGTACGGCTACGACTATGGTAATGGCTTGCGCTGGGGCGACCTAACCTCGCCCCTACAGCTAAACTGTGAACTACGCGGTAAGCAACCATCCCTACCCGTCAAAATCCCATCAGTCTACAATCGTATTGGCCTAGACCTTAACCCACTGGATGTTAACGACCCTGACACGGTACTCTGGCTGCGGGCATTGATCTGGCCCGAACTGCGTGAGCGTGTGCTGCTGCTGCAACAAGCGATCAGCATGACACAGATGATGCAGCCGACCCTGATCGCGGGTGATGCACTGGCAACCCTGCCAGGGGTGCTGCATGGCGCACCTACTGACGTAGCCCTAGTCGTCTACCACAGCTCCACCCTTAATCAGTTTCCAACCTCGTCGCAGGCGCACTTCAGGACGATCCTAGAGGAGATTGCCCTCAAACGCGACCTCTACCACATCAGCCTGGAGTGGGAGCAAAACAATTACGAACTGACACTAACCAGCTACCACCATGATAAGCAGGAGCGCGAGGTACTAGCTTACTGTAACGCGCATGGCAAGTGGCTAGAGTGGCTATTACCCTTCTCTGCTCGACAGTGCGCTGCGGCGAGGGTTAGTAGCAGGGTTGTCAATGATGTCGTTGATGTAATCGCTCTCGATGGTATTCGGCACTGCCTGCACCCCCAGGAGGTGGAGAAAAGCGATGGAATAGGTGTTGTCCTTATGCGTATAGGTGACAATACGCGGTAGCTTCATGACGTTAAAGGCATGACCCACCGTACCCTGATCCCTGAGCTACCCTTCGTCAAGAATGAGGTGAAGACCATACTAACTAACACGTTCAATCCCCGCATCTTCTCTGTGATCGCGCTCATCGTTGTGCTGACCGTGCTGGTCGGTTGTGGCAGTTCGGATGTTGCCAGCAGTGGTAACTCCTCCCCTGCGATAATTATACCCAGCCCTGCCGAAACTGGCACCGACCCCACCGCTGCTACCCCAGTGCTGGTCGGCACCCCTGGCGCACTGAGTGGCACCTTTGTTGCACGCCCGCTAACCAACGCCTCGCTCGACGAGATCAAAGCGGTGGCTATGGACTTCCTCCTTAAGAACTTTGGTACCAACCATGAAACACCCAGCATAGTGTTCGCTCAGTTCGTCACCCAGGAAGACCTGGACAACATGGAGATAGACGCGCCTAACTTCAGTAGCATCGAAACTCCCCCGCTTGCCATGGTCATATTCAAGGGCGATCTTACGCCAGTTAGGATGCTACGAGCAGCGGCACCAGGTACGCCGCTCCCCCGAGGTCACTACGCTGCCTTGATCTTCGAGTTGTGGTGTGGCTGTGCTACCAGCGTATCAGTATCACCCGACGGCTCCGTGTTCAAGAAAGCATTGAACGATCCATCTATACCAGAGCGGAAGTTGCCGTTCGTGAAGATGAAGCGGCTTGGCCCAGAGGAGAGGAACGTACACTATGGTGGTATGATGCCTACACTAGGGCCAACGAAGACCGCAGATGGAACGAAGGGTGGTCCTGAACCCACAACAACAACCAGGCCCGCTCCCTGAACCCATCACACCAACTAAGCAACTGAAGCAACCCCTCTCTTACGGGAGGGGTTTTGTTTGGAATGCAATAAACCACTGCTCACGCCCGCACCTGTTGTAGACCTGAACAACAGGAACGAGGGAGTACGGCTGGTAGCCGCTAACTTCATCCTGCCGCGTAGCTCCTGCATCAGCCGTTCGAGCGGCACGTCGCAGGCGGCCAGCAACACTAGGGTGTGGTACCAGAGGTCGGCCACCTCCCAGGCGATCTCGTCGGGGTTGCCATTCTTGGCCGCGATGATCGTCTCCGCCGCCTCCTCACCCACCTTCTTGCCGATCTTGTCCACCCCATGCTCAAACAGGTAGCGAGTATAGCTACCCTCTGGCATCTCTCGTTTGCGGCTCAAGATCGTGGCCCAGAGGTCAGCTATCGCCTGTACACTACCAGCATCCCCTTGTGGGGCAGGCTCAGGCTGGAGGTCGGTTGCGCCGTTCAACTTGTCACTCATTGCTTTCTTGGGCCGCCTTTGTGTAGAAGCAGCTAACCGCCCCAGTGTGGCAGGCTGGGCCAGCAGGGGTGACGAGCAGCAAGATGGTATCACCGTCGCAATCCAGGCGCAGTTCGCGCACTTGCAAGCGGTTGCCGCTGCTCGCGCCCTTGTGCCACAACTCGCAGCGGCTACGGCTCCAGAACCAGGCCTCACCACTGGTCAGGGTCAGGCGCAGAGCCTCAGCATTCATCCAGGCCACCATCAGCACTGTCCGCGTCGCCACATCCTGGCAGACTGCCGCCACCAGCCCTGCCGCGTCGTAGCGCACGGCAGCCAGAGCCGCCTCGTCTATCGTCTTTAGCATAGGCAGATTATACCACATCTCCTACCCAGTCCTTCCACCGCCTTTCCACCAGCTTTCCACCGCCCAGAGTCGTGGGGGTCTACGCACCCAGGCAGGAAAGCGGCTCAGGATGGCACGTAGGGGGCGAAAACGGTGGAAAAGTGGAAAGATTGTTCTAAATATGGTATAATAGGGTATCATATGGGGGATGCGTCGCAGCAACACAGCATTCGTGGCTTCGCCCCATGCAGCCCGCAAGAGTTCAGCAAACAGACGGAGGTGTAGAGATAGTGGCAGCCGAAACAGTAGCGTTGGAGCAAGAAGCAATCATCCCACAACAGGGCAAGTACGACTCGACTAAGATTCGTGTCCTCAAGGGGTTGGAGGCTGTGCGCCAGAACCCTGGTATGTACATTGGTAGTACAGACGTGCGCGGCCTGCACCAGATGGTCTACGAGATCGTAGATAATAGCGTAGACGAGTATATGCAGGGCTACGGTTCACGCATCTTCGTGATGATCAACGCAGATGACAGCGTGACGGTGCGGGACGAGGGACGCGGTATCCCCACCGACATCCACGTAGAGGAAGGCAAGAGTGCGCTTGAGGTAGTAATGACCGAACTGCACGCAGGCGGCAAGTTCGGCGGCGGTGGCTACCAGGTTTCTGGCGGTCTGCATGGCGTGGGTGCCAGCGTGGTCAACGCCATGTCCGAGTATTGCCGGGTAGAGGTGTGCCACGATGGGCAGGTCTTCCTCCAGGAGTACGACTTTGGGGTACCCCGCGCCCAGGTCAGACCAATTGGTGAGAGCAATGAGAGTGGCACCACCACAACCTTTCGCCCTGGCATAGGCGTATTTGAGACCAACGACTATGACTTTGAGACGCTCGCCCAACGCTTCCGCGAGATGTGCTTCCTCAACCGCAACCTGCAAATTAGTTTTGTAGACAGCCGCCCTGAGAAAGAGCGCGATGCCACCTACTACTTTGAGGGCGGGATCGAGAGCATGGTGCGCCACATCAACAAGCACCGCATCACCATTGGCCGCCCGATCTCCATCAGCCGCACGGCCCCCAGCGGCAGCGGCAGGATCGCAGTCGAAGTAGCCTTGCAGTACAATGACGGATACAGTGAGTCGATCTTTGCCTTCGCCAACAACATCAACACCCAGGATGGCGGCTCGCACGTCACCGGCTTCCGCTCGGCCCTGACCCGTGTGATCAACGAGTACGCGCGTAAGAATAACATCCTCAAGGAGAACGAGAACGCCCTCAGTGGCGACTCGATCCGCGAGGGGCTGACGGCAGTGATTAGCGTCAAGCTGATTGGCATCCGCCCGCAGTTTGAGAGCCAGACCAAGAACAAGCTGAACAACGCCGAAGTGAGGCCCGTGACCGAGGCGGTAGTTACCGCTGGCCTCAACACCTTCCTGGAGGAGAACCCACAGGAAGCAAAGAAGATCATTGAGAAGTGCATCACCGCTGCCAGGGCGCAGGAAGCAGCCCGCAAGGCCCGTGAAGTCGTCCGCAAGAGCGGCATGGAGATTACAGCCCTACCCGGCAAGCTATCCGACTGCTCGGAGCGCGACCCTGCCAGGTGCGAACTTTACATCGTTGAGGGCGATTCGGCAGGTGGCACCGCCAAGCAAGGCCGCGACCGTCGCTTCCAGGCGATCCTGCCCTTGCGCGGCAAGATTCTGAACGTGGAGAAGGCGCGGCTGGACAAGATGTTGGGTAGCGACTCGATCAGGACGCTGATCACTGCCCTCGGCGCAGGCATCGGTGATATCCTCGACATGGGCAAGCTGCGCTACCACCGTGTGGTGATCATGACCGACGCGGACGTGGACGGTAGCCACATCCGCACCCTGCTACTGACCTTCTTCTTCCGTCATATGCCACAGTTGATCACCGAAGGTAACATCTACATTGCCCAGCCCCCGCTCTACAAGGTGCAGGCGGGCAAGGACAAGCGGTGGATTTATAGCGATAGCGAACTAGAGCAAGTCGTGCCAGAGATGGGCGGCTACGAGAAGGTGGGCATCCAACGCTACAAGGGTCTGGGCGAGATGAACGCCGAGCAACTCTGGGAGACGACGATGAACCCAGAGAACCGCACCCTGCTGCAAGTCACCCTTGATGATGCGGTAGTGGCCGACGAGACGTTCGATATGCTGATGGGCAGCAACGTCGCCCCCCGCAAGCGGTTCATCCAGACCCACGCTAAGAACGCCACTCTGGACGTTTAAGCGGTACAAAGCAGAGCCAGCCCCTCCCCCATAGTTAGGGAGAGGGGCTTTCTGTTGGCCTACATCTCTACCTTGACCGGCAGTTCGTCGTAACGTTTGACCTTGTAGGTGACGTAGCTGACCAGCCAGCCAGCCAAGAGGATGGCAATAATCGCATAGCCGATCACCTCGAAGTCCAGTGCGCCCAACCAGTCCCAGGCACCGCCACTGAGGTTCAGGCGGTCGGCCATGATACCCAGCACCTCGATACTGCCAACCACGAGGGCGACCGCTACGCTGATTGCGGTGATCGTGATGTTGTAGAACAGCTTGCGGATCGGCTTGACGAAAGCCCAGCCGTAGGCACCCAACATCAGCACGCCGTCGGTGGTGTCCACCAGGGTCATGCCAGCAGTGAAAAGCAGAGGCAGCAGGAGAACATAGCCAATCGGCATCCCTGCACCCGCTGCGGTTGCTGAAATGCCGAGCAGGGCAACTTCGGAGGCGGTGTCGAAACCGAGACCGAACAGGAAGCCGAGCGGGTACATCTTCCAACTCTTGTCAATCGCCCGCACCATTGGCCGAAAGAAGCGGTTCATCAGCCCACGGTTCGCCAGGAACTCGTCCAGCTTCTCCTCGCTGTAGACCCCCTCCCGCGTGACGCGGCGGAACATCTTGATCAGGTCGAGCAGCACCAGCAGGTTGATGATCCCGATGGCAAAGAGGAAGAAGGCAGAGACTGCTGGCCCAATCAGCCCGCCAACGCTCTTGAAGGTATCCTCGTTCTGCTGGAAGGCCCGTGCTGCGAAGGCAAGCAGCAGACTGGCGAGGATGACCACCGAACTGTGGCCCAGCGAGAAGAACAGGCCGGTGGCGACGGGTCGCTTCCCCTCCTGCATCAGCTTGCGCGTTACGTTGTCAATCGCGGCGATGTGGTCGGCATCCACGGCATGGCGCAGGCCGAGGGTGTAGGCAAGGAAGCCGGTCGCCAGCAAGGTCGAAAACTGGCTAGCTGCAAATAGAGTGATCAGCCAAATCACGATGTTGAAGCCGACCAGCAGGGTGTAAATGCTGATCACCTTCGCCCGCACTTCGGGCGATTCGTCATTAAACACTTGCTTGAATACGTTCATTTGCCCCCCTGTAACTGTGGTAAGCATGGCAGGCATCTTGCCTGCTACTCTGCGGCTGTATTATAGCATAAGAGGAGGAGCAACCATATGGATCGCGTACCCCTAAAGTCGGATCGTTTCAAAACCATCGCCTACGATATCCCCAACCACCTGCTAGAGGTCGTCTATGCCGACGGCAGCGTGCGTCAGTACAAGAAGATTGAGCAGGAAGTTTATGAGCGGCTGCTGCACGCCGAACCGCCAGAAAGCTGCTTCGACGAGAAGATCGCAGGGCAGTACGAGGAGGAAGCAGGGTAGAGCCTTGTGTTTGCTGAACGGATGTGCTACAATCGGCCTGGACTAAACAACCAGGGCGCGGCTGGGACTGCGCCTTCTCTACACAAAGGAGAGGCATGATGGATAACTCGATGGTAGCAACTACTTTCGCCGAGGTGAACGGCGCACAACTCGCCTACGAGGTCGCGGGCGATGGCTTTCCACTGGTGCTGATCCACTCGGTGATCGCCGACATGACGATGTGGCAGCCGCAGTGGGCCGCCCTCAGCCAGCATTACCGCACGATCCGCTACGATCTGCGCGGCTTCGGGCAGTCGCTGCTCGTCCCAGAGCATACTTTTCGCCATACCGACGACCTTGCGGCCCTGCTTGACTACCTTGGTGTGGAGCGGGCGCACGTGATGGGTTGTTCGGGCGGTGGCAGTATTGCGCTCGACTTCACCCTCGTCTACCCACAGCGGGTCGCCAGCCTGATCTCCGAAGCAGGTGGCGTGGAAGGCGCGGATGTCGCCTGGGAGCAACCCCCTCAGTGGGACGCACTCGTTACTGCCTCCGAAGCGGGTGACCTTGAAGCTGCCGCCGAATTGAACGTACAGATTTGGGTGGATGGGGTTGGCCGCAGCCCGCAGGATGTTGACCCCGCTATCCGCAACCTGATCCGCGCTGCCGATGTGATCGCCCTCAAGAACGAAGCCGCCCGCAGCAAGTTGCAGATCGACCCTGAACCCGCCGCTGAACGGCTGACCGAAGTTACCGTTCCCACCCTCTATATTTATGGCGACTACGATCAGCTTGAAGTTGCCTCTACCGCTGACTATGTGGCAAACAACGTACGGGGCGCACGCAAGCATCTCATCCCCGATACGGCGCACTTCCCCAACCTGGAGCAGCCAGACGAGTTCAACCGCGTCGTGCTTGAGTTCCTTCGGGATGTGGAGGAGAAACCACGCGCCTGAGCCAACTGCTCCGTTCAGCCGCCTGCCAACTTGACTCTGCCCCACGCCAGGTGCTATAATGGTTGGCGAACCTGCCACAACCGAGGTTCGCCTGCACCTGATGCACTCAACGAGGAGGGCATTTTTGCCAGCTATGACTACTACTGAAGCCTCAACCAGCAGTCCCACTGCTACCCTGCTGACCCCCCGCCAAACCCACCTGCACCCCCAGCCCACCCGCACCATGCTGGCAGTGGTCAAGATCGCTACCGCCGCTGGCGCAGAGTTGCGCGAGATGCCGGTGCCAGTGCCGCAGCCGAACGAGGTGTTGATCAAGGTGCGGGCCACCTCAATTTGCGGCACCGACCTGCACATCTACAACTGGGATGGCTGGGCGCAGGGGCGCATCAGCCACACGCCGCAGATCATGGGCCACGAGTTCTGTGGCGACATTGTAGCCGTGGGCGCGGATGTCCAAGAACTGCAAGTGGGCGACTTCGTTTCGGTGGAGACGCACATCACCTGCGGCCACTGCTACCAGTGTCGCACCGGCCTGGCCCACATCTGCCAGAACGTGCAGATCGTCGGTGTAGACCGTGATGGCTGCTTCGCCGAGTACATCACCGTCCCGGCTAGCGTCGCCTGGAAGAATGACCCGGCCATGCCGCTCGATCTCGCCAGCATCATGGAGCCGTTCGGCAATGCCGTACACACCACCTTCGCCCAGCCAGTCAGTGGCGAGTACGTAGCGGTCGTCGGTTGCGGGCCGCTCGGCTTGTGGGCGATAGGGATTGCTAAGGCAGCAGGTGCGGCGGGCGTAGCCGCAATCGATGTCAACCCCTTCCGCCTCAATATCGCCCGCCAGATGGGGGCTGACCTGGTGATCAACTCGCTAGAGCGCGATCCGGTTGCTGCTGTACAGGAGGCGAGCGGTGGCGTGGGTGCAGGTGTGGTATTGGAGATGAGCGGCAACCCGGCTGCCACCCGCCAGGCCTTTGCCATGTTGCGCTACGGCGGCAACCTCTCTATGCTTGGCACACCGACCAGACCGTTCGAGCTAGACTTTGCTGAGGCGATCATCTTCAAGGGGGCGCACGTGCATGGCATTACCGGGCGCAAGATATGGGA
>Ga0209724_1003047_pt1 | contig 13923 bp, 13 predicted proteins | sample grotaG_FD_184143 | JGI IMG/M metagenome (GOLD analysis project Ga0209724, IMG submission 184143) | Glacier valley bacterial and archeal communities from Borup Fiord, Nunavut, Canada, to study Microbial Dark Matter (Phase II) -... | ecosystem: Environmental > Aquatic > Freshwater > Ice > Glacier ...
ATTCATCTGGTATGTATGTTCGGTTAGCTTTTGCAGTTGCGGCGTATCTGGAATCCGAAATATTAATTGTAGATGAAATTTTAGCTGTTGGGGACATAGAATTTCAGAAAAAATGTATAGGTAAAATGGATGCTGTTAGTAAAGAAGCTGGCAGAACAATCCTGTTTGTAAGTCATCAAATGAGTTCAATAAGGTCTTTATGTACCAAGTGTATATTTTTAAATAATGGGCTTCTACAAGACATTGGTAAAACTGAGAAGATAATACAACAGTATCTAAATGCAGGAAATGATAATAAGAATATAAAATTTTATACTAAGTATCTTAGGTATGTAAAAATAGAACAGTCAGGATCAAAGTTAATTGTCGAAGCGGAATACAATGTTGATACATACCTGGATATACCACATTTGGGTTTCATTATTTATAATTCAGATAGTCAACCAATTTTTGCGTCAAACCCGTCATTAGAGCAGATCGATCCCAGATCAATTAAAACAACAGGAAAAGGAAAAATAAACATAGATATTGAAAGTCCGCAACTGATAGATGGGAAGTATCATGCTTCAATATGGTTCGGAAATAGCAAGGAGAACTTTATTGAAGATTTAGATAGTCTGGTTTTTGAAGTAATAGGGATGACAAGAAACAAGCAATATATACAGGCGTTTACTGGTAACGTTGTGCCAAAAACCAAGTGGAATTTTATAAGCCATGAATAAAATAAATTATATACATACAACAGGTGTTCATAATACTACGGCTGCACAGGCATTTATACCTATTTTATTTGAGTTTATTCAGCCATCCTCAGTTATAGATATTGGGTGTGGCTTAGGAACTTGGTTAAAAGTATTCATTGATAGGGGGGTTTCCGATATACTTGGAATAGACAGTTTTAATGTGGATGCTACATTACTAGAGATACCACTTGAAAATTTTATTGAGCATGATCTGAGAGAACCGTTATTTTTAGAAAAGAAATATGATTTATCTCTTTGTTTAGAAGTAGGTGAACATTTACCAAAAGAGAAAGCAAATAATCTCATCGATTTACTGACTACTTATTCTGATACTATTTTATTCTCTGCAGCCTTACCTTTTCAGAGTGGTCAAAATCATGTTAATGAACAACCATTTAGTTATTGGGTTGAAAAATTTAATAATAAGGGCTTTATTGTTGATGATCTATTTAGAGAAAGAATCTGGGACGACGATAGAATAGATTGGTGGTATAGACAGAATCTATTCCTTATTTCAAAGCAGAAAACAGCTAGTCAGAAAAAAATAAATGATTATTATCACCCAGAAAAAATTAAACAAAGCGAACACGAAAAGACTTCGTTAATTGATCAATTAAACAATGAAATTAATATCGGAAAAATGGAGCTGTATAATTTGCAAAAACATCAGGCCGATATTTTTGCTGGCAGAATTTCACCTATTAAAGGGTTCAAGTTATTTATCAAATCACTAATTAATTTAGCTGAAAACAAAAGAACTGGTTTAAAATAGGCTTAGGACCCTGCGTTAATAAACTAATTAAACTGTATCGACAAAAGTTTTTTCAACCTTATTAAAAACTACTAATCCAGCAAAAAGTATAACCACAGTAATTAATACAGAATAAGCTATTGATGCATCCGAATAATCCCCTTTACCCAAAAAGCTATAACGAAAAAATTCTATGACCGGGGTCATTGGGTTTAGTTCAACTATCCACTTAAACCGCATAGGGGTAGCAGACAAAGGATAAATCACTGTAGTGGAGTACATTAGTAATTGCATTCCAAAGGCAAAAAGAAAAGCCAGGTCACGATATTTTGTTGTCAAGGCAGAAATTATCATTCCAGCCCCTAAGCCCAGGGCCGCAATTTGAAGGATAATTAATGGAAATAATAGTATTACCCAGTTAAGGTGGAAACCAGTTCCATGAAAAGCATAAAACCCCAATACAAACAAAAACAGAATGAATTGAATTCCAAATCTTATTAAATTACTAAACACTATACTTATTGGCATAATAAGTCTTGGGAAATAGACTTTACCAAAAATATATTCATTCTCTCTAAAAACGTTCGACGTTTTGTTAATACAATCTGAGAAGTAATTCCAAATAGTAATTCCCGCCATATAGAATAAAGGCTGTGGAACACCATCTGTAGATAATCCAGCAAGCTTTCCAAAAACAAAGGTAAAAGTTATTGTTGTTATAATTGGTTGAATCAAAAACCATATTGGCCCCAATATAGTTTGCTTGTAAACAGAAACAAAGTCACGTCTGATTAACAACCAAAGCAAATCTCTATACTCCCACGTATCTTTTAATTTAAGATCAATAATGGAACTTGTTGACTTAATTTCCCACTCATATTCTGTTAAATCTTCCATAGATGATTGTACTGTTTATCGAATAATAACTATGTTCAGATTACTGATTACATGGTTGCATAAACAAGTTGGATTAAGGTATAGGTTTGCAGCGCGAATAAATCGTAATTTTTGTTAAGTCTATTTTTTTAGTATATCGCATGTATATGAGGAGGTACTTTTATGCTTGTAAAAGAAGACAACTCCTGAGATAAGACCGCTTATTTCACTCCATAAAGTCTGATATCTAAATTCATAATAAGGAAACCCAAGCTTAAGCAACAAAAGATAGTATCTAGGCATCATTCTAAATATGTATTTTCTATATCCTGATCTTCTATTCTGTGAATGTTGAATTAGTGCCGCAGCAACATGCCCTCGCATATATCCAAATAATTGTTTGTGTAATTGCTTAAGTTCTCTTCTGTGATCGTGAAAAACTATTGCCCTGGGATTATAATGAATTATCAAACCTTTTGATAGCATTTTAAACCAGATTTCTGAATCCCCGCTACAACCGGCAGCACCAACATCTAAGCGATCATCAAAATAATTTACCGCCTGAATTGCACTTTTTCTAAATGCCATATTTGCACCTGCTCCTATATCCCATACTTTAGGAGCAAACACATCACAATTAATAAAGTCCGAGTTAAAATAAATATCCTGATACCCTTTGTTAAAACCCCAATACTTCTCAAAAATCTGCTGACTTTCCGTTTCAAGTTCATTTGCAATTACCAAACCAGTCATTGCATTGACTGATTCGTCTAAAAAGGTTTCCCATACACGGTAAGCCCATAATTTATCTACACAAACATCATCGTCTGTATAAGCAACTATAGGAAATTTTGCCAGATATGCCCCTGTATTTCTTGCAATGTCTAGACCCGCACGCGGTTCTTTAAAATAGATTACGTTAGCATAGAGTTTTACCACTTCTTTCGTGCTATCGTCAGTGGGGGCATTATCTATTACTATTATTTCTCCTGGAGCAGGAAGTTGATTAATTATTTTATCAAGGCATTTTTTTAAGCTTTCACTACGGTTGCGTGTGCAAACTACAATTGAGATCGAAACATTATTTGGTAAATTATTTGATCGGTAGTTTTTCAGTATTTGATCCAATATGCTATTAAAAGATAAAAAATCCTGCTGTTCAAATGATGCTATTACTTTGCTAATTATCTCTTTATCTAATGCATATTTAATTAAAGCAGGAAGAATTGCCTCCAAAATGTTTAACTGAGTACCATCCCTGTTAATATCTTCTATATATAATTGACCTAGTGCAATTTCATGCCACCAAAAAACAATATAATACTGTACCCTTTCAATTTGAGAAGCGTTTAATTTATCATAACTAAACTGATCTGCTAATTGCATGTGTATGATATGATAGGGTAAAGTGATTGACATAATATTATTTGGGATTTTTTAAAAAATATTTCCGATAGGAATCTGTCCAAATATATAATAGTAAAATAGTGATCCGCTTTAATACATATATGTCTCTGTAGGTTAATAAAACCGCACGTATCTGACCATAAACTATCTTTTTATTTTTATGGAAAAACCACGCCCCATAAGTTTCATTTATGATCCAGTATATATAATGCTTGCGTGCTATTATTAATTTTTTTTGTTGATCTGCTTTGGGTAAATAACTGGCAATGGCAGCTGTTACTTTTGCAATATCTTTTATATTTTGTCCGTTTTGATAACTTCTCCATGTAATTGAGTTAGTATGCTCACGATATTCCGCAAGTATTTTAGGGGTGTATGCAGTAGGATAATTTTTTGCTATTCTAGCCCACATTTCCCAATCTTCACCGTAATTAGCTAAATAAAAGCTTCCTAACGTTTCATATATTTCTCTTTTAACAGTAATGGCAACATATTGAAGTCTGGGATATTCAGCTAGTTTGTATAACCAATTTTCTAAGATACACGGCTCGTCTGCTTCTTGCCTTGAATAATGAGAATAGGCTCCATTGCTATTTATATGATCCCATGAGCAAAATGCTGCTCCCGCTTCTGGAAATCTTTCGAATAGGGACGAAATGGCTGCATAATAACCATTTTTTACTCTGTCATCACCATGTAAGAGATGTACATAATAACCTCTTGAGCGATTAATACAGGTTTCAAAATTCCTTAGGCTTCCTACATTAACCTTTTGCCTGTAATAAGATACACGTCCATTTCCTACGTTTCGAACTAACTCTTCAACATTTGAATCAGTGCTACAATCGTCTACAACTTCAATCTGCATTATCTCAGCTCCCAAGTCCTGTTGCAAAACACTTAAAATTGTCTCAAGTAAATAATCTGAGCAATTGTATGCAGGGATCATTACAGACCAAAGCGGACGGTGAACATGATCGCTAATTGGTAAAATTTCTGGGGGTGTCAATGGAATCCTGCGCATCAGTGATTTATCCTAGATTATCAGATTATTATATCTGGCAAATTTTCGATTGCTATTTTTATATTTTTTCGTCTGGAATAATTGACATAAACCCCATTTAAAAAGTATTAGGTTCGTATTTTTTTTAATTTTTTACTTTTTAACATTTGCTCAATTTCCTTATAACGAAATAAATACATGATATAAAAACGAAGAACCCAGTAAATAGTAATTATACCTTTATCCATCTTCCAAGCACCTCTTAATTGAATAAATGCTGCTACTTTATTTTGCAATAACAAACCATTCGCAATTTTTACACAATACTTGGCATAATAAGAAAATGAAGCTTTCTTTAATTTAGAACGTTTTTCTACTGGCAAATAATTCTGAATTATATTGATTACAGTTGTTATGTCAATGATGTTTTGACCGGTTAGAAAACTTTTATAACTAATGCCAATGCCATGCCCTACCCTATATGATGCTAAATATTTCGGTGAGTATGCAATAGGGTATTTTGACGCAATTCTTGTCCACATTTCCCAATCTTCCCCGAAATGTATGGCGTAAAAACTGCCTAAACTTTCATATGTAGTGCGCTTAACTACAATTGCGGGGGGTTGAATTAGCTGTTTCTCAGCTATTTTATATAGAAAATCAGTTATGATCCCTTGATTTTTTTGAATTTTTTTATTTGTAATATTTATCGTGGCACTTTGATAATCAATATAAGAAAAATTAGTAAAGGCTGCGCCCGCTTGCGGATTCCTATCGAATAAACCAGCTATTTCATCATAAAAGCCAACTTCAACTCTATCGTCTCCATGTAGCAGATGAACGTATTTCCCCTTAGCACGGTTAATACAAGTTTCGAAATTTCTTAAGCTTCCTTTGTTTTCAGACTGTTTAAAATAAGAAACACGGCCATTTCCTATTAATAAAACCAAAGCTTCAACATCCCCGTCAGTGCTGCAATCATCAACAACCTCTATTTGCATATCTGCCACTCCCTTGTCTTGGAGAAGTACACTTCCTAAGGCTTCTTTAAGGTAAGCAGTACAATTATATACCGGAATCATAACCGACCAAAAAGGTTGTTCAGGACCACTTACAGGATCAATTTCAGGAGATGAGGATGGAATACGATTAACGACCAAAATTTTTTACCTGCTGAGAAAATATGAAATTAGAACATTGGAAATTAAATATTAAACATACTAAATCTTGATTAATATGTTTAAAGTTAAAAAACCTATCTGTAATACCTTTTAAAAAAAATGTGTTACAAATAGGTTTTTTTGGAGAAGGGGCCCAAAATAAAAAGCAAGTCATTTGTACTTTTCACCCTCCTTACGGCCATTTAAAAGAATAACCCAAAAGATACCTCTTTCGAATACAATATATTCACAAAAAAGCCCCTACATGAGACATAAAATTCATTCCTATCATTTGTTTCTGCGTTATTAAGTATTTTATAAAAGCTATAACCTTGATTCGGTAAGTTTATTACATCATCCTACAAAAAACCGCATTTTGCAAGAAACTGCAAATTGCATAAATGAAAAACGACTTAATATGAATAGCAGACCAATCTCATTTAAAGAACATTTGTCGATCATTAAAGAGATGATAAGATGGACAGTTATGGTCATTCCTGTTTCAATTGTAATTGGTAGCATCGTGGCGTTTTTTCTCTGGCTACTGAGTGCAGCCATTCACTTCAGGTTTCAACATCATTGGTTACTATATCTTCTGCCCCTGGCAGGTGTGCTTATTTATTTTATTTATCAGTCAATCGGTAAATCATCAGAGAAAGGGAACAACCTTATTATTGAGCAAATCAACGAGCATGATACGGGTATACCTATTGAAATGACTCCTATAATACTACTGACAACGGTTTTGACGCACCTCTTCGGAGGTTCTGCAGGGCGGGAAGGTACCGCAGTACAGATTGGAGGCAGTATAGCTGCCTGGTTTGGTTCGAAATTTAAGCTTGAAGGAGTTGATCGGCGCATCATCCTGACAGCAGGGGTAGCAGCAGGCTTTGGGGCAGTTTTTGGTACTCCACTTAGTGGAGCCATTTTTTCAATGGAGGTACTCATCATTGGACGCATTCAGTACGATGCAATAATTCCTGCATTATTCGCATCAATTATTGGAGATTTTACCGTGTCAGGGTGGCAAATAAAGCATTTACATTATCATATAGATGCTCTTCAACCAAATTCTTACTTCATCAAAGATTTTTTGCATTTCGATGTGCTTCTTCTGGCAAAAGTCATCACTGCGGCCATAGTTTTCGGAATTACCAGTTACCTTTTTGCCTTCCTTATTCATGAAATTAAGAATAGTTGCCAGCAATTATTTAAGTCAAAATGGTTGATCCCGGTTTTTGGCGGATTTATGATTATTGCAATAACACTGATCTTGGGCAAATCAGATTACCTGGGTCTGGGCATCGATCCTGAACATGCAGGCTCTATTACCATATCTTCTTCATTTCATGCCGGGGGTGCAGATGCCTGGAGTTTTTTATGGAAGACACTTTATACCACATTAACCCTGGGCACTGGTTTCAAGGGCGGCGAAGTAACTCCCATTTTTTATATCGGCGCAACGCTGGGCAATACCCTTGCAAGCCTGATGAATGCACCTGTTAGCCTTTTTGCCGCACTTGGTTTTCTTGCCGTCTTCTCAGGGGCCACCAATACCCCCTTGGCCAGTACGATTATGGGTGTAGAGCTTTTCGGGGGTGAGCACATACTTTTATTTGCAATAGCCTGCTTTACTGCTTATATCTTTAGCGGTCACTCTGGAATATATACCGCACAGAAAATTGCAGTACCTAAAATCACAAATGATGAATACCTGAAAGAGGTTTCTTCAACTGAGGCCCTAAAACGCAGGAGTTATTTATATCAGAAAATGGGGAGATACATCGCTCGGTCAAAAAAATAGGCGCATATTGAAATAGTATTATAGATTCACTATACAAGGCCTTTTAAAAATAGCTACATGAATAACTGGGTAAAAAGTTATAAAGGAATGATATGTCTGATAGGGGGCATATTAATTGGCAGTATATGTGGGTTGATTTTTGGAAAGGAGGCGGAAATAGTTAAGCCAATAGGTGATATCTTTTTAAATCTTTTATTTGTTGCTGTCATACCGCTGGTATTTTTTGCTATCTCCTCAGCTATTGCTAACCTTCAGGGTACCCAGAAACTTAGCCGTATAATGGGTATAATGACGTTGGTATTTCTTTCAACAGTCATAATTGCCGCTTCAGTTACAATTGTGGGGGTATGGTTATTTCCCGTTCACCAAACTTCTTCAGCAGTCATAAAACCGGTAATCGCTACCAGCAGCTCAGGTCTTAGCGGTGATCAGATCACTCATCTTTTTACAAGCAGTGAATTCTTCGAGCTGCTCTCAAGAAAAAACATGCTGGCACTAATTATTTTTGCCATTCTGGTTGGTTTTGGTACGTTAAGATCAGGTGATAAGGGTAACGATTTCAGGCGCTTGCTAAATGCAGGCTCCGAAGTATTCAAGAATGTGTTCATCATCATCATGAAACCTGCCCCGATCGGCTTGGGAGCGTATTTCGCCTATCAGGTTGCGGTTTTTGGGCCATCACTATTTGGCACCTATGCACATACCCTGGCCCTGGGATACGGGGTTAGTATTTTCTATTACCTGGTATTTTTTAGCCTTTATGCATTCATTGCCGGAGGAATAAAGGGTATCAGAATTTATTGGAAAAATAATATTTTACCCTCTACAACGGCTGTTGGTACCTGTAGCAGTATTGCCACCATTCCTGCAAATCTGAATGCTGCCAGGGCCATGGGTATATCAGATGTCATCTCTGGTATTACCATTCCTCTTGGAGGTACATTACATAAAGATGGTTCAGCTATTTCCTCAATTTTAAAGATGGCAGTCGTATTTGCCATGTTTGGAAAAAGCTTTAATAGCCCTGGAGTAATTATAATTGTGCTGGGCATGACAATACTGGTAAGTATTGTTGAAGGTGGAATTCCTAACGGAGGTTATATAGGTGAGCTCCTGTTTATATCTGCCTATGGGTTTCCACCTGAAGCTTTACCGCCCGCAATAATTATCGGAACTTTGATAGATCCAGTGGCTACTTTATTAAATGCAACGGGTGATACAGTGGCTGCTATGCTTATCGCAAGGTTTAATAACGGCCCGCGGTGGCAGATTATTGAAAATTAAATTTAATTTATTGATGCCAGAAGGGCAGATGTACAAGAAGTATTTTGCGCTCTATCATTTAGTCTGGGACTAACCTTTTTCAAACTGAAAATAATGTTCACCTGCTCGCCAGCAGCCCTAATAAAAATCATTTTTTCAGGTGTTTCATAGATTGATTCATCGGCAGAGATATCAACGCTTGTCGATTTCCTTAAATGTGTAAGCTGGTTCATAATCGTAATATTCTTCAGCGCAGAAAAATTCAGCCTGATGTCTTCCTGAAAACAAATATGACTGGTACGGTCAAATTTAAATGTAAAGGTTCTTTTCAGCTCCTTATTAAAAACAATTAATACCGTATCACCTACTGATTTTACACGAATGCCTGACGCTTCTCTGATCAGATTTTTAACATCTGCCATCTTATTACCTACCATATCCTGGCTGTAAGCTGAGAAACTTAAAACTGTAAATATCAAAATGAGTAAAAAGTTTTTCATAATCGGTGTAGTTAGCATGTGCCCATTTCCCAAATGTTTTGTTGGCCCATATTCAAAGGTGTGAATAAAAGCTAAAACTACCTGTCAGTAAACGGCCTGTTTAAGATATTCACCGTTAAATTTGCCTTTACGCTCTTTAGAAATGATTAATAGTCAAAAGAATGTGTTAAATATAGATACCTAAAAATCAAATTTCTATTCCAATACATTATCGGTTTTCCCATTTGATGCTTAGTTAAAGATCTGATGGCCTCGGCTTAACCACCATATCACATCTGTTAATCTTACAGGTATCAAATTAAACCAGGAATATTATTTGTATATTCAACACAGGTGAACCGGCATTAATCAAAATGATTAAATATTCTTTTTTACCAACCGATCAACGGTTATCCAGGTATATATTTTCTTACGGAATAATGGAATTGCAAGAAGGCATAATTGCGCCTTTAATTTCACCACCTAATGGAATGACCGGATTCCTGATCAGGATAAAAAGTGATAAAAATGGGTTTCTTGCCGGGAAAGACTCTTTCGGCAACACTATAGCAAACCAGCCTAGCTATGCCATCGGTCAAATGACTCATCCGATTTCAGGCTATGGTCATGGACAGTTAACAATGCTGGTTGTATTCTTCAAGCCCATGGGCATGTTCGAGCTCTTCAAATATGATACGGCTGCGATTACGAATAAATCAATTGACCTGATCGAATTCCTGGGCCCTGACATTGGATTGCCTTTTTTAGAAGATCTTACCCTTGATGACGATATAGACAGGCAAATTGCTATTTTAAATACCTTTTTCCTGAGTCTATTACCTAATCATGCAACCTGTTCAGCACTCGGACAGGTATTGCAGCTTATTCATGATGCAAAAGGAAATATAACGGTAAAGACAATTGAACAAAATACCGGCATGGCAAGAAGAACCATTGAGCGGCAGTTCAGCCAGAAAATAGGTATCAGTCCAAAAGTTTACGCCCAGATAATTCGCTTTAAAAATGTGCTGAATTATTTAGAATCTAACCCTGGCACTACATGGGCAGAACTGACGCATACTAATGGTTTTTTTGATCAGGCTCATATGATAAGGTATTTCAAAGAGTACCTGAATATATCTCCTAACAACCTTGTCAAATTAGATCTTGAATTCATAAATTATTTACTTACAGAGTATTAATTTATATTATCTGAATTTTTTTTACACTCATAATTGTCGTATTTGTACAATACCAATTTTCTCATGCTATATATATTTGAGTTGAAATCTCACAATAAGCCCTATATAACCATGGAAAAAACCTATGAAAATGTAAGTTACTTTGTTGTTATTATTCTTGCTTTTGTTTTATGGGGCTTTTATAGAACCTATTTTGGTTTGTTTCCTACATTTCAGGGCATAACAAATTTGCAGCACTTTCATGGTTTTATGCTGATGAGCTGGTTTGCGATGTTAATTGCACAGCCGTTTTTAATTCGCTACAAGAAATATGAGCTGCACAGGAGTTTAGGAAAGCTAGCTTACGTGCACGTGCCTCTTATTTTACTCTCTATATTTTTAGTAACCCAAGGACAGTTTCACCGTATGGAACCTCTTATCCCAAGGGCCCTTAACTTAGGAGCACGCGCTCTAAATCTACCCACACTTGTTGTTTTCGGAACCTTATATATGCTGGCAATGATCAATAAGAAAAATACCGCTTATCATATGCGCCTTATCTGATTACCTTATTGATGTTAGCAGGTATTCATTTATTATGGGCATTTCAGATGTCTGCTCCCTGGCAAGAGTTTGCAGGCATATTTTCAGGTTTGATTTTTTAATCTCAACACGTTAGATAATATTATGCAAAGACAAATACATTATTTAAAAAACTTAACACCTTTCAGGGGAATTGCTGCTTTACTAGTGGTGATTTATCACCTTGACTTAATGCTGGGTAATGGAGGAGGTGGACTTGTACCGGTTAAAGATTCTATCATACTTTCAAAAATGTATCTGATGGTAGATTTTTTCTTTATCCTGAGTGGTTTTATCATGTGCTATGTTTATAGTAAATGGTTCGTAGAAGCTGTTAGCTTCAAAGAATTTAAAAGATTTATTATTGCACGTTTTGCCAGAATTTACCCCATTCACCTGTTAACACTTTTTTACACCATTACTCTTTTTTATATTTCTTCACGTTTAAAGATCCCTGAAGTTCCTGTGTTACAAGTTGCTGACAGTACGATTTCAATTATCACAAACCTATTGTTAATACATTCTCTAAATTTACACAACTGGTTTACGTGGAATCATGCTTCATGGTCAATCAGTGCTGAATGGTGGGCCTATATGGTATTCCCATTGTTGGTAAAGCCTATCATGAGATTAAAAACTAAAGGTATTTTATTGGGAATTGGGCTTTGCTTTTCAGGGTATATTTTAATAACCTACATACTTGTTCCACTAGTAACAATTCCACCTGAGATACCATTTGTTAAATTAGATCCTGCAAAACATGTTATAAATGTAGCTTACCAGTTCGGGTATATAAGATGTTTATGTGGCTTTATACTGGGAATGTGTATTTACCAGTGTTATAAAGCAGACTGGGGTTCAAAATTATTAAATAGCGGCTTTATCCTGACATTAGTCACTATCGGTTTATTTACCTGCATGCATTTAGACTTGCCAGATTTTATCACGGTAGCATTCTTTCCGCTGATATTGCTATGTGGCACTTATGGCAGTAGCGGAATTAATAAATTATTTTCTAAAAAGCCACTTCAGCTCATAGGAGATTGGTCATTTTCAATTTATATGATACATGAGCCCCTGCTTTACACGTTTGGTGCGATTACGACCTATCTTCAACCAATCAGAAAAAGCTTACCCTCATTACCACCACCAGTACCTGACCGGCTGACAAATTGGATTATAAGCATACCATTTATAATTATTACATTATTCATTTCATTTCTCACTTACCGCTACATAGAAATGCCTGCCCGTAAATTGATCAACGGACTTTCAATACCTGCAAATTCTTCAATTTCATCAACATCTATTTTTTTGCAGCCCAGAAAATAGCGTTTTTAAAAAGTTGCCTGTGAACAGAACTTTTGAATAATAAGGATGAATGAACCATAAAAATATACACATTACGGGCTTTTACACGAAAGTTCGACCCATAAAATCAGTATACCATGACCATAATGGATAGCCATCAAAAACGCCCAACAAGCTGGCATGATGAAAACCTATCCACCCTCCTTTTCCACTCTCTATATAATCCTGAAAAGCATTCATCGCCGTGTTCGTCCAGCCAAAAGAAGGATAATCAAGCTGGATAAAAAGCTGATAACTGTCAAGCATTTTCTTATCTATTTTATCTGTGTTCTGAATGTAATCTATATAAAAATTACTATCTGCAGCCAATTTGTCAAGCCAGATAATAGCAGCTTTTGATTAGGCTATATGGTGCCGGATCATTACCGGTCCGGGGGTGAGTAAAGGTTATATTAAACGTATCGAACTAACGGCCGAAAAATTCATAATCAATCCTATTGATCAGTCGGTGCTACCGGGTTCTCATCTTTATAAAACCGGAGACGCTGCGGTTATGAATAAAGATGGCAGTATTGATTTCCATGGGCGGCTTGATTATCAGATCAAATTAAGAGGTTATAGAATTGAGCTTGGAGAAATTGAGAATTCCCTCTCGACACTATCGGGTATAATCACTGCAGCAGTAGCAGTTAAAAAAGATAATTTTGATAATGGGCAGTTAATCGCCTACGTTGAGGTAATAGATAGGGATAGTTTTGACGAGAATTTTTTAAAAAATTCACTTGCCAATTTATTACCGGCATATATGATGCCTTTTGCTATTGTTCCGATAGACGCATTACCCCGATAGATCAGTGGGAAAATTGACCGTAAAAAATTACCCGAGCCTGAGGTATTCCTTACAAAAGTACTTATTGAACTTATCCATCCTGGCCCTAAGGCTACTTTAAGAGAAAAAGTGCTTTACTGTCTGCAAAAAATATTTCCTGGCAGACAGGTAAAGTTAACAGATGATTTTTTCACTGACCTTGGAGGTCATTCACTCTTGGCCGCAATATTTATTTCATTTCTCCGAAAAGAAAAGGGCTTGCTTAAGGTTTCGTTAAAAGATGTTCACCTGAACCAGCCATTGGCAGCAGGTGGATCGTTCCTTTTCTTTCAATCTTATATATAGGGCTTTTTGCTTTTCAGACCATAGTACTTTATGGATGAATACAACTGATATTACAGAATTTGACCTAGTCAGTATTGGAGATGACACCGCAATGAATGACGATTCTGGGCCACAAACGCATTTATTTGAAGATCGGGTGATGAAGTTGGGGGTCATTAAAATTGTGGAAAGAAACAGTAGTGGGGCTAG
>Ga0209724_1003052_pt1 | contig 13917 bp, 9 predicted proteins | sample grotaG_FD_184143 | JGI IMG/M metagenome (GOLD analysis project Ga0209724, IMG submission 184143) | Glacier valley bacterial and archeal communities from Borup Fiord, Nunavut, Canada, to study Microbial Dark Matter (Phase II) -... | ecosystem: Environmental > Aquatic > Freshwater > Ice > Glacier ...
AAGGCGTGTAAATAATCCAGCGCAGGTGTGTGATGTAGCTTCCCGGCAGTTCCTCGAGAATGGTCGTGTTCCTGCCCCGTGCGCTTGCGCCGGGGCGTTTTTCTTGCCCGCGCTCTGCGGCACACGGAACAACGAATTATTAGGGAGCACCATGGCGAACAAGGAAGCATCAGTCGCCGAGATGACGGACAAGTTCCGCACCTCGAACGCTGTACTGCTCACCGAGTATCGCGGACTCACCGTCGCCCAGCTCAAGTCGCTGCGGCAGTCGATCAGTGAGCACGCAACATACGCCGTGGTGAAGAACACGCTGACGAAGATTGCGGCAAACGCGGCAGGGATCACGTCTTTCGACGATGACCTGGTCGGACCGTCCGCCATCGCATTCGTACACGGTGACACCGTCGCCGTCGCGAAGAGTCTGCGCGACTTTGCCAAGGCAAACCCTCTGCTGCTGGTCAAGAACGGCTACCTCGACGGTAACCCGCTCACGGCAGACGAGGTAAGGAAGCTTGCCGATCTCGAGTCCAGGGAGGTGCTGCTCGCGAAGTTCGCGGGCGCCGCCAAGGCCTCGCTCTTCGGCGCTGCGTACTTGTTCAACGCTCCGCTCGCCCAGGCCGTTCGCACGGTCGAGGCGCTGCGCGAGAAGCAGTCCTCCGCCCAGTAGGCGCGGCAACAGAAGCACATCGCGCGCACACGGCGCGGAAGAAACATCACAAGGAGAAAAATCATGGCAAAGCTGACAAGTGACCAGCTGATCGAGGCGTTCAAGGAGCTCACGCTCATCGAGCTCAGCGAGTTCGTCAAGAAGTTCGAGGAGACCTTCGAGGTCACCGCTGCTGCTCCGGTTGCAGTGGCAGTCGCGGGTGGCGGCGCTGCTGCACCGGTCGAAGAGGTCGAGGAGAAGGACTCGTTCGACGTCGTTCTCGAGGCCGCTGGCGAGAAGAAGATCCAGGTCATCAAGGAGGTGCGCACCCTCACGAGCCTCGGTCTCGGCGAGGCGAAGGCTCTCGTTGACAACGCTCCCGGGGTCGTCCTCGAGGGCGCGAACAAGGAGACTGCCGAGAAGGCAAAGGCGCAGCTCGAAGAGGCCGGCGCAACCGTCACCCTCAAGTAGTCGCACTAACGACAGCGGTCGTCATCCCTTAGCGGGATGGCGCCCGCTGTCGTTAAGGCGATCATGGTTGCGGCCACAACCGCTGGTCATCCATAATGAGACTCGTCCGCGTGGCATCCCCCCGTTAGCGTCACAATAAGCTATACGCCGCGCGACTCTCAGATCTGGACAGCCTTACCCTCTGGCCAGCGCTGCAAGACGGATTCCCTGTGTTACCCGCCCGAAAGTGCATACCCGAATGCAAACCCCCGAGCCAGTCGGTCGCGCCTCATCACGAGTTCTCCGCTTCGACAGTGCGACCGGGGCACGCGCGCGCCCTCCGTACGGATGGCGCGCGCTTTTGGCCGGGATCGTCCTCGCGGTGCTCACCGGATCGGGTCTGGCGGTGGCCTCGGTTGCCTCGGCCGACGCGCACAATCACGCGATCACCTGGGATTGCACAGGGGTGCATCTGGTCGGTTCGCAGTACAACACGAATGGCGGCGGGGTCAATACCGTTTCGATGACTGTCTCCGGAACCGCGCAGACTGCGACGGTCACGGTGGACGGTGCGTCAAAAACCGTCACATCACCGTTCACGTTCGACAGCGCGTTCGACGCATTCTTCGCATTTCCGGATTCCGTTCACGCCTACGCATTCACGGCGGAGATTCACGGCCATGACGGCTACGACCAAGTGGTGACGGCTGAGTCAACTCCGTGCATTCCACCGACCATCGTCGGACTCGCCATCCCCCGCTGTGATGCCGTCGGGGGAGCAAGTGATCTCACTGCGGACTTCCAACAGCTCGTCAAGGACCGCAAGTACAGCCTGGTGCTGGCCAGCAGCAAGGCCGGCTCGAACCCCACCGCAACCGACTTCACACCGGATCAGGCAACCACGTCATACACCTGGCTAGGGCTGGCGCCAGGATTTACCTACACCGTGACGGTCACCGACTCCACCAATCCCGATCTCATCGCTACGGGTTCTGTTGAATCAATCGGATGCCCCAAGCAATCCGGGATCTCGCTCGACCCGACCGAGTGTGTGAGCGTCGACGGCACTGCGACATACACCGCGACGGCCACTGAACTCATTGCCGGCCGTGAATACCGCATGGAGATTGTGGACTCTATAACGACGTCGGCCGTCGCGACCAGGACCTTCATCGCAACAGGAACGCACGAGATTCTGTCATCAGCCGTTTCTCCACTCGGAACGTATTACGCGACCGTGACAGACACCGTAGTCGGTGGCCTATCAATCAAGAGCACAGAGACGACCTTCCTACCCTGCCCGCAGTCACCAACAAAGCCATCGCTTGTGGTGTCGGACTGCAACGCGCTGCTGGCCGAGGGTTCGGAGGGGTCGAGCGGGGCGATCGCGCTCACGGTGACGGGGCTCGTCCCTGGCCGTTCGTACACGATCGCAGTTGCCGGGCCGACTGCCGTGCCGACCGTCAGCAATCTGGTCGCAACATCCAGCACCTATGCGATGAATCTGACCGGGCTAGCTCCGGGCACGTACACGGCGACGGTGACAGATGTACTCGTGCCGACCTTCACGTCGTCACAGCAGGCCCTGCTCACGGCGTGCCCAACGGCTTCATCGGTAGTGAGCCTTACCGCCAGTGGGTGCGCAGTCGCGGGCGGCGCGGGGAGCATCACGGCAACCGTATCGGGGTACGCCGTCGGGCGGAGCTACACCGTGACCCTCACCAGGAATGCGACCGTTGTTGACACCCGCGCATTCGAAGGTGCGGTGATTCGCTACGAGAGACTCACTCCCGATTCGAGTTACCGAGTCACGCTGATCGACGATAGGGCCGTGCCCGCGGTAAACGCCGCAAGCGATATCGCGCTCGCCGCCTGCCCCGGCAGTCCGAGCGTCCGTCTTCAGGCGACGTGCGACTCCGCCACGACTGAGACAGTCACTGCCTCGCTGAGCAAGCTCGTTATTGGCATGACGTACCGTGCCGCGCTCAGGGTAACCTCGACGGGAAAGCCGGTAACATCGGCGCCGGCACAGCAGTTCGTGGCGAGCGCGGGCACAGCAACGGTGCAGTTCACAAAGGTGCCGGGAGCCCTTGACTACACAGTCACGGTCGCGAATTCCGAACAGTCACTGACGGCGCAGTCACGAATTTTGTTGACTCTGTGTGATCTTCCGACCTTGTCGCTTCCGACTTTGCTGTCGACGGGACGCACTCTTGCCTTCACTGGAGCAAGTCCGATCATCCCAGCCGTTGTGGGGTTAGGGACGCTACAGCTGGGACTCGCAATGGTTGGAATCGAGCTTGTGCGGCGTAGAGCGCGCCGCCTCTAGACCTGGCCGCGGATTACCGCGGCCGATGGAACTGATGGGCGTCTCGGGAAAGGCGCCCATCAGTGCGTTCGCGGAGTGTTTCGCCCACGACCGGGATGTGTCGTGCCGCCGCCGTAGGCTCGAGGTATGAGCGGGATGCGCGGCGGCGGTGGACGAGGCAGTCGCGACGCGGAGGCTCAGCGGGCCGCGAACGCGGCGGCTCCCAAGATTCCCGACTTGCTTGGCAGGATCGCGAGTCTGTTCGCGCCGCACCGCACCGAGCTCACGATCACTATCGTGCTCGTGCTCGTTAGTGCGGCCCTGAGCGTCGCACCTCCCCTCTTGACCAAACAAGCGTTCGATCAGGGGCTATTTCCGCCGACGGGCACGCCCGACATTCCCGTGCTCGTCGAACTCGTTTCCATCATGGTGGCTCTGTGGGTGACGTCGGCCGCGCTCGGCGTCTGGCAGACCTGGCTGACCGCGACTGTCGGAAACAACGTGATGGGTGCGCTTCGAATTCGGCTGTTCGGCCACCTCCAGGCCATGGAGCTCGCGTTCTTTACCCGCACCAAGACTGGCGTGATCCAGTCCCGGTTGCAGAACGACGTCGGCGGCGTCGCGGGTGTGCTGAGCAACACAATTTCCAGCGTTATCGGCAACACCGTCACGGTGATTGCGGCATTCATCAGCATGCTCGTACTGAGTTGGGAACTGACGATCGTCGCCGTGATTTTGCTCCCCCTGCTTGTGATCGCGCAGCGCCGAGTAGGGCAGGTCCGCGCCAGAATTGCGACCAAGACTCAAGAGTCGCTTAGCGACATGACCGCAATCACGCAGGAAGCCCTGAGCGTGTCGGGAATCCTGCTCGCCAAGAGTTTCAACCAGCAGCATTCCGAGACTGCCCGCTACGAGGCCGAGAACCACAACCAGATCCGACTTCAAGTCAGCCAGCAAATGAGCGGCCAGTGGTTCTTCGCCATCGTCAGCATCTTCCTGTCGATCATTCCCGCTGTGATTTACATCGTCGCGGCCTACCTCATCGTCGGAGGGGTGGATGTCTCGGCCGGAACGATAGTCGCATTCACGACGGTTCAGGCACGCCTCATGTTCCCCCTGCTCGGTCTACTCCGGGTCGCCCTCGACCTGCAGACCTCCGGAGCGCTGTTCGCGCGGATCTTCGAGTATCTCGACCTGGTTCCGGCCATCACCGATCAGCCGAGCGCCAGCACCGTTCGTGGGTCCGGACTCGGGCGCGTTGAGTTCGATAAGGTCGTGTTCCGCTATCCGGACTCGCCGTTGCACACGCCCGCGACGCTCAAGGGCGTCTCGTTCACGATCGAGCCGGGCCAGTTCGCGGCTTTTGTCGGGCCTTCGGGTGCCGGCAAAACCACCGTCTCGTACCTCATCCCGCGACTGCACGATGTCACGAGCGGGCGCGTGCTCTTTGCCGATGACGATGTGCGCGAGCTACAAGCGGACTCCCTCGTTCGCAACATCGGCATCGTGAGCCAAGAGACCTACCTCTTTCACGCGACCATCGCCGAGAATCTGCGGTACGCGAAGCCCGACGCGACTCACGACGAGTTGGAAGAGGCATCCCGAGCGGCCAACATTCACGACACGATCGCCTCGTTCCCGGACGGGTACGACACCGTTGTCGGCGAGCGCGGGTATCGGCTGTCGGGCGGCGAGAAGCAGCGAATCGCGATTGCGCGAGTGTTACTGAAAGACCCGGCCGTGCTGATTTTGGATGAAGCGACTAGCGCTCTCGACGCCATCGGCGAACGCGTGGTGCAGGCGGCGCTCGACGCGGCGTCTCGCGGGCGCACGACGATTGCGGTAGCCCATCGGCTTTCGACGATCATCGGAGCTGATGTCATCTTCGTGGTCGTGGGCGGGCAGATCGTCGAGCGGGGAACGCACGACGAGCTCGTGAGCGCCGACGGGATGTATTCGTCGCTCTACGCGCAACAGCAGCGCTGAGTCGGAAGTCACTAAGGTGAAACAACTACAGCGTCGAGCATGCGTCAGCCGAGGAGTCCCGTGTCCGGTCAGACAGTACCGCCAAGCCCAGGCGGTGCCGCGGTCGCGTCTCCTGTAGCGCGCCCGACGCGAGCCGGGTTGAGCATCCGCTCGATCCTCCTCATCATGCTGCTTCTCGTCAGCATTGCCTCGAGCGTCGTCGTCGGGCTTATCGGCTACGTGAATGGCACGGATTCTTTGCGTAGCGCCGCGTTCGACCGCCTCACCGAGGTGCGCAATGCGCGTGCCGTTCAGATCCAGAGTCTCTTCGGATCAATCCGCGAGACACTGGCGCTCAGCGCACGCGGCGAGAGCGTGCAGGGTGCGGTTGTGGCGTTTTCTGCGGGCTTCACGGAGCTCGAGTCGAGCTCGCTCTCGTCGACCGAACAAACGACCCTCGAGTCGTACTACGCAGATAAGTTCGCGCCGAAGCTCGCCGCGGTGACGGGGGCGACCGTCGACCCCTCGACCTTCGTGCCGACAACAGCAGCGCAGAGCTACCTCGCCCTGCACTACACCGTGCCCTATACCGACTTCGCAGCGTCCATCGCCAACGATGACGCGGGCGACGGCAGCGCCTGGTCGGCCGCGAACGCACAGTACAACGACTATTTCCGCCGGATGACGCAGCTCTTCAAGTACGAAGACGTGCTGCTGCTCGACACCCACGGAAACATTGTCTACTCCGCGTACAAGGGCATCGACCTCGGCGCAAACCTTGACTCGGGGCCTCTTCAGCGCACGAACCTCGCCACCGCGTACGCGAGCGCGCTGACGAGCAACGTGCTCGACGAGGTGCAGATCACGGACTTCGCACCTTACCCGCCGTCGCTGGGCGTGCCGGCCGCCTGGGCGGTGACTCCCGTGGCCGTTGACGGCAAAGTGGTCGGAGCCCTCGCAATCGAGTTGCCGATCGGCGAGATCAACGACGTCATGACGGGGGGCCAGAATTGGGCGGCGAGTGGCCTCGGCACGACCGGCGAAACCTACCTAGTTGGCGCAAACGACAACCTCATGCGCTCGCCATCCCGCCAGCTCATCGAACATCCGGAGAGCTATGCCGCCCTCGCGATTGCCGCAGGTACATCGCCCGATCTAGCGAATCTCGCGGTCACCGATAACGACACTCTTCTCTTGCAGCCGGTGCAGACCGATGCCGTTGAGAGCGCGAAGCGCGGAGACACCGGAACTGCGCAGGCGACGGGTTACCTAGGCGGCGAGACCATCGCGGCGTTTGCACCACTGAAGATCGACGGTCTCGATTGGGTTGTGGTCGCGGAGATTGGGGCCACGGAGGCGTTTGCTCCCGTCGCTGTGTTCACGCGCAACCTCGTACTCTCGTGCGCAGCGATAGTGCTCGTTGTTTCATTGTTCTCGCTGCTCATCGCGGGCATCATCGTGCGACCGTTGCGTCGGCTCCGCGATGCCGCTCGCCGAATCGCTGCGGGCGAGGTCGGCGTGCAAGTCGATGCGGGCACGAGTGACGAACTCGCCGATGTCGGGACGGCATTCAACGACATGAGCCGCAGTCTTCAGGTCAAGGCGGAGTTGCTCGAGCAGCAAGAGGCGGAGAACGACCGGCTGCTGCTCAGCCTCATGCCCGAACCCCTCATCAAGCAATACCGACAAGGCACCCACACGGTCGCGCTCGATCATCAGGAAGTCACGGTCATGTTCGGTGACATCGTGGGGTTTGAGGAATTCGCGAGCGGTCTCGACTCAGAGGATTCCCTCGAGAAGCTCAACGAGATCTTGCGTAGCTTCGACGATGCGGCCGATCGTTTTGGCATCGAGCGCGTGCGCACAACCCGCTCCGGCTACCTCGCGAGTTGCGGACTGACCATCCCTCGGGTCGACAATGCTCGCCGGATGGTCGATTTCGCGATCGAGCTCCAGCGGATTCTCGAGCGGTTCGGTGGCAAGCACGGCGCAGAACTCAACCTCCGTGCGGGCCTGGACACGGGGACGGTCACGAGCGGACTCGTGGGTCAAGCGCACATCGCCTATGACTTGTGGGGCGATGCCGTCACCCTTGCGTTCCAGATTCAATCAAACGATCGGGACGCCGGAATCTTCCTCACCCAGGCCGTCGTCGACCGAATGCCAGACACCGTAAACGTGCGCGACTGGGGGATCGTGACGACCGCGGAAGGCCCGCAGCGGGTGTGGCGGATCGACCCGGACGACGTGAATGCCGACGTCCAGAACGCGGCGCCTGCCCATGACTGACATCTGGGTGCAGCCATGGTTCTGGCCGGCGCTCGCCGTCGCCATCGGACTTCCCGTTACCTTGATTGTGCTCACCGAAGTCTCGACCGCACTCGAGCGGCGCGGGAGCCGGGCCTACCGTCTCGTGCTTCTGTTGCGCAACTACGTCGCTCCCGTCGGTGCACTGCTACTGCTGCTTGGCCAGTCGCACTACGTGAACGTCGATCTCACCTGGACCCAAGTCACCGCTACTGTCTTCGGTTTCTTGATCATTCTCGTGCTCCTTAACGGGCTCAACTTCGCGCTGTTTGTGACAGCCAAGGAAGGCACCTGGCGCAGCAAAATCCCGTCGATCTTTGTCGATATCGTGCGTATCCTGCTCATTTTGGTGAGCCTCGCCGTTCTGTTTTCCGTGGTCTGGCGGGCAGACGTTGGCGGCCTCTTTGCCGCGCTGGGAGTCGGTTCGATCGTTATCGGGCTGTCGCTGCAGAACGCCGTAGGTTCCGTCGTTTCGGGACTGCTCTTGCTCTTCGAACAGCCTTTCCAGCTCGGGGACTGGCTCGAGTTCAACGGCACCCGAGGGCGGATCGTTGAGGTCAACTGGCGCGCGGTTCACATCAAGACCGCTCGTGGAGTGCAGGTCGTCCCGAATGCGTCTCTCGCCGGGGGCGCGTTCCTCAACATCAGTCGGAAACCGACACCGTTCGAGCTCGACATCATCGTGCGGTTTTCCACTGATGACCCGCCGCAAGAGGTCATCGATGTATGCACGAGCGTTGCCGCCGACCTGCCCGCAGCGGTCGCGGGTCAGCCCGCGACGATCACTCCGATGATGAAGGCGAAGTACGAGGTCGAGATCCCGATCACGAGCCCGGCCGAGAATTCGAGTTCGATCAAACTTTTCCGAACTCGGCTGTGGTACGCCGCGCGCCGAGCGAACCTGCACCTCGACGGGGACCTCACGGACGGCTACAACACGCCCGCGAACACGCTCGAAGCGGTGCGCGCGGTTGCTCCCGCGCTTTTCCTCACCGCAGAGGAAGTGGCCGTCGTGGCCCCGCAGTCACGGCTCGAACGCTACGGCGAAGGTGAGGTCGTGCAGCGCCCCAACGTGATTCCTGATGGAATGCGCTACATCGTCAGCGGTACGGCATCTCTCGCTGCGCCCGTCGAGGTCGGTGCAGAAGTGAAGTTCGCCAACTTGCAGCGGCACGACATCCTCGGCCTGACGGCGCTGACCAGGCAAGGCGTCGCCTCTCGAGCGACAGCGACAAGCGACCTCGCGGTGCTATTTGTTCCCACGGCCGTGCTTGACCGGCTCGTGAAGACGCGACCGCGACTTGCTCGCGATATCGGGCAAGAGATCGACAACCGCAAGTCCCTCGCAGACAGGGCGCTCGTCGCGGTCGGGGTCGACCCCAAGGCGGGCTCGCGTTTTATCGCGTGAGATAGGGCGCCGTTGGCCGCTCCGAAGGGCTCACGTCGGCTGACTGCTCATCGCTCAGAGGCGAGCAGCAACCCAAGGTCGCCTGTAATACGGATACGGTGGCCAGTAGCCTAGGACTTGTGAAGTTTGCCAATTCAGTGCTCGACCTCGTCGGCAACACCCCACTTGTGCGACTCAACAAAGTCACCGAGGGAATCGCGGCGACCGTGCTGGTCAAGGTTGAGTACTTCAACCCTGGCGGTTCGTCGAAAGATCGAATCGCGACCAAGATCATCGACGCCGCTGAAGCCGCAGGTTTGCTCAAGCCGGGCGGAACCATTGTCGAGCCGACGAGCGGCAACACCGGAATTGGCTTGGCCCTCGTCGCTCAACAGCGCGGATACCGCTGTGTATTCGTGCTCCCCGACAAAGTCGGTGAAGACAAGCGAAACGTGCTCACTGCTTACGGTGCCGAGATCGTCGTGACACCGACCGCGGTGGCACCTGACAGCCCCGAGTCGTACTACAGCGTAAGCGATCGGCTCGCGCGGGAGATTCCCGGAGCTTTCAAACCCGACCAGTACTCCAATCCCAACGGGCCGCTGAGCCACTACGAGACCACCGGTCCCGAAATCTGGCGCGATACCGAAGGCAAGGTCACCCATTTCGTCGCCGGGGTCGGTACCGGCGGCACCATCAGCGGCGCGGGAAGGTACCTCAAGGAGGTGTCCGGTGGCGCGGTTCGGGTCATCGGTGCCGACCCCGAGGGCTCGGTCTATTCGGGCGGGACCGGTCGTCCCTATCTCGTCGAGGGTGTCGGCGAGGATTTCTGGCCGGGAGCCTATGACCCGAGCGTCGTCGACGAAATCATCGCGTCGTCCGACGCCGAATCCTTTCACCTCACTCGCCGCCTCGCGCGCGAAGAGGGCTTGCTCGTCGGTGGCTCGAGCGGCATGGCCGTCGCTTCGGCGCTCAAGGCGGCGTGCGATCTTGGCCCAGACGACGTCATGGTTGTGCTCCTGCCCGATGGTGGTCGCGGCTACCTTGGCAAGATCTTCAACGAAAAGTGGATGCGCTCATACGGGTTCGGCGAAGAGACCGAGGAGCGAACCGTGAGCGACCTCTTGAGCTCTAAGACGGGTCATCTGCCCGACCTTGTGCACGCGCATCCGACTGACACACTGCGCGACGCGATCGAGATCATGACCAAGTACGAAGTGTCGCAGTTACCCGTGCTCACGGCCGAGCCGCCCGTTGTGATGGGCGAGGTGATCGGCTCGATTGACGAGCGGTCGCTGCTCGAAGCGGTCTTCAGCGGGGGAGCGAAGATGACCGATCCGGTGAGGGAATTCGTGGGTGCACCGCTCGGTCTGATCGGCGTGCACGAACCCGTCAGCGCCGCTCGCGCGGCTCTCGCCCACAGCGACGCGTTACTGGTCACGAGCGACGGAAAGCCGGCAGCCGTGCTCACGCGTCACGACCTGCTGACCTTCCTCAGCGCCTAAACAGCAGCAAACCTCACCCGCAGCAAACCTCACCGACAGCAAGAAAGCAGACAGTGTCCGACGACGAACTCGGTTTCTCCACTCGCGCCATCCACGCGGGGCAAGCGTTTGATCCGACGACGGGTGCGGTCGTTCCCCCGGTGTATTTCACGTCGACGTTCGTTCAAGACCGTATCGGCGGGTTTCGCGGTGGCTTTGAATACGCGCGCGGCGGGAATCCGACGAGGTCGTCGCTTCAGGAACTTCTCGCCTCGCTCGAGGGTGCGTCCCACGCCTTCAGCTTCGCGTCTGGCCTCGCCGCCGAGGACGCTCTCCTCCGTTCGGTGGTGAAGCCTGGTGATCACATCGTCATGGGCAACGACGTTTACGGCGGCACGCATCGTCTCGTCAGTCGCTTGTTTGTGCCGTGGGGTATCTCAATTGAGACGGTAGATATGAGCGACCTCGATGCCGTTCGTGCCGAGATTCGTCCCGGGGCGACGGCTGTGCTGTGGATCGAAACCCCCAGCAATCCGCTCATGAAGATCAGCGATATCGCGGCGCTCGCCGAGATCGGCCACGCCGCGGGAGCCCTTGTTGTCGTCGACAATACCTTCGCCTCGCCCTACCTGCAGCAGCCGCTGGCGCTTGGCGCCGACGTCGTGATTCACTCCACGACTAAATACCTTGGCGGCCATTCAGACGTGCTCGGCGGCGCAGTTGCGCTGAACAGCGACGAACTCGCTACCCGGGTGGCCTTCGTCCAGTTCGGCGCCGGCGCGGTGCCCGGACCGATGGATGCCTGGCTCACCGTGCGAGGAATCAAGACGCTCGCGGTGCGCATGGAACGCCACTGCGCTAACGCGCGGGCCATCGCCGAAGCGCTTGTCGGTCATCCGAAGCTCGAGGCCGTCTACTACCCCGGACTGCCGGATCATCCCGGACACCACATCGCAGCGCGTCAGATGAAGTCGTTTGGCGGGATGATGTCGGTCGCGGTGCGCGGCGGGGCCGCTCAGGCCAAGCGATTCGCCGAGTCGACGCGGCTGTTCCAGTTGGCCGAGTCGCTCGGGGGAGTCGAGTCGCTCATCGGTTACCCCGCGGAGATGACGCATGCTTCGGTCAAGGGCACCGCGCTCGAAGTACCTGACAACATCGTTCGTCTCTCCGTCGGCATCGAAGACGTGGATGATCTCGTCGCCGATGCGCTCGGAGCGCTCGACCGCCTGTGACCGCCCGTCGTGCGACACGGTGACAAACCCGGTCGCGCTTCTCAGTGCCACGTGGTGTGTTCCCTCAACTATGATTCGCTCACTGCGTTCATCAAATCTCAGGGAGAAGGGTGGCATGGAACCAGAGCCGCTCGCGCGGCGAGCCGCGACCAGAACCGACGTGGCAAATCACGCAGGGGTGAGCACGGCCGTCGTCAGTTACGTCGTGAACGACGGTCCACGAAATGTCGCGCCGGCCACCCGCACTCGCGTGCTTGAGTCGATCAGTGTGCTGGGGTACAGACCAAACGCTGCCGCCCGAGCGCTCAAGGTTGGGGTTACCGAGCTCATCGGCGTTGTCGTGCCGGACAGCACAAACCCATTCTTCGCCGAATACGCGAGGGCTCTGGAGAAGGCCGCCGCGGCTAAGGGTCTGTCGATGATCCTGGTCAACTCGGCTCGTGACAATGCCCACGAGACCGAACTGATCCAGAAGCTCAGTTCTCGCCAGGTCGACGCGCTCCTGCTTGCGGCCGCCGATGAGAATCCTGAGCTCAGTAGCGCGTTCGAATCCAACATCCCGGTCGTCTTGCTCAACCGCACAGGCCCCAAGCCCGGCATTCGATCGATCGGTGTCGACTTCCACGGTGCGTCCAAGGTCGCGGTTGACCACCTCATCTGGCACGGTCACCGGAGCATCGGACTCATCTCCGGCGTCACTGACTACGCGATTACCTCCGACCGTGAGCGCGGCTGGCAAGACGCTTTGCTCGAAGCCGGACTTCCCGAGGGCCCGATCGAGCGCGATGACTTCACTCGCGAGGGCGGCTATCACGCCGCAAAGCGATTGCTCGAATTGCCCGAACCGCCCACGGCGATCTACGTCGGCTCCGACATTCAGGCGGTCGGTCTGTTGAGAGCCCTCCATGAGGCTGGGGTGCTAGTTCCCGGCGAGATCGCTGTTGTCTCGTTCGACGGTTCGATGGAGTCTGAGTTCAGTTGGCCGCCGCTCACCTCAATGCGTCAGCCTGTTTCCAAGATGGCTCACGCGGCGATTGAGGCCCTCGCAGAGCCTGAAGGCGGGCATCCGCATCATCGGGAATTTACCGCGGAACTCGTGGTGAGGCAGTCGTGCGGATGCACGGCCTGAGCGAGTTGCTGCCCACACGGGGGGTGATACCAAACTGTAATGATCGCTTTTCCGGATTCCCCCCGCGGCGAATCTACTCGTGTATATTCAGTGAAAGTCAGTGAGATTCTGACAGTCGTCGCAAAATACTGTGAAACCGATTGCGCCGACAAAACCGTTGCACCAACAATTCAATAGAACCGGTTAATGACAACCGAAAATCTAGTTACAAGGGAGTAATTGAAGATGACCACAGAGAACCTCAGCGCCTTCTCGAGAGTGGCGAGCAGCCAACTCGGTCGGCGCGCTTTTGTCGGTGGCGCTCTCGGCGCGACGACAATCGCTCTGCTCGCGGCCTGTGCGCCGGGCGGCGGTAGCGGTGCCACAGCATCCAAAACCCTCACAATCGGTTCAGGCGCGTCGGACGACGTCCCCAAGAAGGCCTATGCAGCCGTCGTGGCCGCGTTCGAGAAGAAGTCAGGCGACACCGTCACCACCAACACGGTTGCGCACAACGACTTCCAGAACAACATCAACACCTACCTGCAGGGTGCTCCGGACGACGTGTTCACGTGGTTCGCCGGCTACCGCATGCGCTACTACGCCAACAAGGGCTACGCAGCAGACATGGACGACGTCTGGAAGACGATCGGAACCAAGCTCAGCGCAGGCTTCGCGTCGGCCTCGACCGGCGACGACGGCAAGAAGTACTTCGTGCCGCTGTACAACTACCCCTGGGGCTTCTTCTACCGCAAGAGCATCTGGGCCGCCAAGGGCTATGCCGTTCCCGAGAAGTGGGACGACTTGATCAAGCTGGTCACCAAGATGAAGGCAGATGGCCTCGTTCCGATCTCGTTCGCGGACAAGGATGGCTGGCCGGCCATGGGTACCTTCGATTACATCAACATGCGCACCAACGGCTACAAGTTCCACATGGACCTGACGGCGCACAAGGAATCGTGGGACCAGCAGAAGGTCAAGGACGTGTTCGACAACTGGAAGCAGCTGCTTCCGTTCCAGTCGGACAACG
>Ga0209724_1003055_pt1 | contig 13908 bp, 8 predicted proteins | sample grotaG_FD_184143 | JGI IMG/M metagenome (GOLD analysis project Ga0209724, IMG submission 184143) | Glacier valley bacterial and archeal communities from Borup Fiord, Nunavut, Canada, to study Microbial Dark Matter (Phase II) -... | ecosystem: Environmental > Aquatic > Freshwater > Ice > Glacier ...
ATTTAGACGGAATGCTTACTTCCAGTTTGTTGTCTGAAATCTTCTTCGAATTTTTAAATGGAACAGGAGAAACTGTTTCAGATTGGTCGAATGTATTGACTGAATTGAAGGCAGGAGCAGTTAATACAGTGCCTGAATTGATTTTTTTAAATCCTTTACCTGTAAGATTGATCTCCAGTTTTATTTCTTTGGTAGGATTTAAGTTGCTAAGCGTTATATGAATTTTACCATTTTTATCAACCGAAGAAGAACTGCTGACGGCTGTAATCTGGTCATTGCCCAATTTGTATTGTTCGCATATCAGGTTCGATGGGAGCAAAGTGGCATTCTGATGCACATTGTACATTTTGAAAACATGGTAAGTAGGAGTGAGCACCATTTTGTTTCCCTGGGTTAATATCATTGCCTGCAATACATTGACAATCTGAGCGATATTGGCCATTTTAACACGATCGCAATGCTTGTTCAAAATATCTAAGGTACTGGAGGCGATTAGTGCATCGCGCATCGAGTTCTGCTGAAAGAGATGGCCAGGGATAGTTCCAGGCTCAACATCTGTCCAGATTCCCCATTCATCCACCAGCAAGTCAACGCGTTTATCTTTGTCATAGGTATCCATGATGGCTGAATGTTTGGTCACCAACTCATCCATGTACAATGCTTTCTTCAATCCACTGAAATATTGATCTTCTCCAAAGGTAGTGGCAGATCCTTTTTTATCCCAGCTACCGGTTGCAATAGTATAATAATGTAATGACAAACCATCCATGTTGTTGCGCCCTTTGTCCATCAGTACTTTGGTCCAGTTAAAATCACTTCCGTTTGAACCACAGCCGATGCGATTGAATTTAGTACCACCATACATTTTGGCATAGTTTGAATATTGCCTCATCAGGTCGGTATAATATTCAGGAGTCATATCACCACCACAGCCCCAGCTTTCGTTTCCAATTCCCAGGAATTTTACATTCCATGGTTTTTCACGACCGTTTTTTTTGCGAAGGTTGGCCATTGGTACATCATCATCTGAAGTCATATATTCAATCCACTGCACCATTTCATCCACTGTTCCACTTCCAACATTGGCCGAAATATAAGGATCGCAACCCAGCAATTCACAAAGGTTCAGGAATTCGTTGGTACCAAAACTGTTGTCTTCAACAGTTCCGCCCCAAAATACATTCTTTATTTTAGGACGTTCGTTCAATGGGCCAATGCCGTTTTTCCAATGGTAAGTATCAGCAAAACAGCCACCAGGCCAGCGAAGTACCGGTACTTTCAAAGCCTGCAATGCTTCAAGCAGATCTTTACGATACCCATTCACATTGGGAATGGGTGAATTTTTACCAACCCAAATACCATCGTAAATACAGCGGCCAAGATGTTCGGCAAACTGGCCATAAATGTTTTTATTGATTTGGGTTTTGCCACCTGCAACATCAATTTGCAAAACGTTTACCTGCGCCATGGTGGCGAAAGTGGCCAGCAGGCCAATGAATAAAACTGCTAACTTCTTCATGTGAATGAGTTTATTGATTTTAGTTTAGAATATTAGTTCCGCTATCAAAGAAACAAAATTATAATTTTCTTTCAAACACTTTATTTTCGACAGTATGCAAAAATATGGATCGCTGCCTATTTTTGTGGGGAAGAGTTTTTTAATTGAAATATGTGGAGGTAGTTTGAATTTGCAAATTCCGTATTCTTGGTAAGTATTAACATGAATTCAAAATAAACAACTCCTAAAAACAAAGTCCATTGTCCAAAAGGTAGTATGGCAAGACAGAATTCCATATATACTTTTTCTTTGTACTTACCCAATCGATTTATTGGCCCACAATTTACATAAGTTAGAATCAAAATGGCCAATTACTTCAATTTACCCAATTTACCCAATTTACATAGTATGGAAATTGGGTAAATTGGGTAAATTGAAGTAAGAAAAGGAGTAATTAGTACCCTTCCCTGAGATTAAAACCAGTTTTATGAGCTATCGGCGACACATACACTTATATCGGACTCACTTTATTTCTGTTATTTCACTGATGGGGGAGGATTTCCCAATGGCCACCCTTGTCTGGGCCGATGCGTTTAAGTCTGTTATCTGCTTTGAGATTCGCGATATATTTTTTTGTACCAGTAATTCCTTTACCAAGCTCTTGTGCTATTTTCGGAATGCTTATTTTGTTATCTGCCTCAATAATGGCAATAATTTGTTCTTCGAGAGAATTTATTTTCAGGTCGGTTTTCAGGTCGGTTTTCAGGTCGCTTTTCAGGTCGGTCTCCAGAATTTCAATTTTTCTAGTCGCATTGATGCTTTCTTTATACAAAATAACCAAAAAACCATGCGAAACTTCTTTAAATACTGGCTCTTTAATATCATAATCCTTGCAGATTTTACGAACCCGCATTATTCCAGAACCGTAACGTTCAATTAATCCAGTTTCCTTGAATGCTTTAGCAACCAATTTATTTCTCGATTTAGACGTATAGTATCCCGATAACAGATCTTCTATGGTAATGCCACCATAGAGGTTCCCAGGATTAAAAAATTCTATTCTGTCATCAAAAATTTTAATTATACTACCTGAACTATCTCTGTAATCCCTGTGCACGATCATATTTATTACTATTTCACGTATTGCATCAAGTGGATAATCAAAGCGTTCTGTTCGTTGAGGTTCACCGGAGATGATATATTCAACCATCAGGTGCTTTTTTATAAAATCGATAATTTCATCTGTTTCAGTAAACAGATCCGAATTGAGTGAAATGGAGTCGATAATTGTTATTTCGCTTTTGAATCGGCCAACCTGAACATCACTGATTAAGCAATAGTCATTTACAAACAATAAATACCCTCCAAAAGTAAGTTGGTCATTACGGATAATTTCTATCTTTTCAAGAAAATCCAACCCTGACATTTCAATATTACTTTGAGAACGTTGTTCAATATTCTTAATAAAACGGGCTACTTTTTCTAATGAAATATCTTTTAAACTATGATTTGGATCAGGATAGAAGTCCCAACTGGTATTAATTGTCTTAAGGTGCTCATTGGCAATTTCTTCAATACTCATTACATGATTTGCGTTAGCAATCCGCTTATAGTACCTCCCACTTTTTGATACGGGTTTTATCGGATATTCCATAGCGCTAAGTGTAACAACCGTTTTATTTTCAATCGTTAATACCTCAACATCGGGAATAATCTGAGGCGCTGTTTTGGTTTTTACTTCATTAATCCAGTTTTGTATAGTTTCTTTACCTATTTGTAACCCTTTTACCTCACCTCCATCGTTAACTCCCACATATACAGTGCCGCCTTTCGCATTCGAGAATGCCACCAGTGTTTCAATAACACCCTCATTAAATGATGTTTTAAACTCTATTTTTTTTCAGATTCAGAGGTAGGAAGGGTAGCCATATTTATAGGATAATACGAATTAGACGAAGGTACAAATTAAATACGAATTTCATTAAAATACGCTAATAGCGAATAGCCTGAACCGCAGATTTAAGTTAAAAATGCAAAATATTGATCCTTCAAGTTCATAAAATCAATTTGGGCTACCTCCCTCGAACATAACATTCAAAAGGGAAATAGCCCAAACTAGTTTGACTCCTTTAATACCGTTTACTTGGTAGTGAGTTCAACAGTCGCAGCAGACAACCCCGCAGATGTAGCAGTCAATTTGATAATTCCTGCTTTTTCATCCGATTGAACTACCACCAGGCATTTTCCGTGGAAAGCTTTACGCTGTGGGGCTTTAAATGATTCGTGACTAACCGGATCACCATTGTCAACGCCGATGATTTTGCCTGGCCCTTCCAGCTTAAATTCAACCAACTGATTGGCATCGGGAACCATTACTCCATTTTCATCCACTACTTCAATGGTAATAAATGAAAGGTCACTACCATCTGATTTAATTGTTGAACGATCAGCAATGGCAGTAAGTTTTGCAGCATTTCCTGCAGTTTTGATTTCTTTCACCAACACCTCTTTACCGGCAGTGCGCGAAATGGCCTTTAAAGTTCCGGGGACAAAAGCCACTTTCCATAGTAGGTGTAAATCGTCGCCTTGTTTCTTTTTCACTCCCAATGACTTATTATTCAGAAACAATTCCACTTCTTCGGCATTGCTATAAGCCCAGATATCAACAGTCTGACCTTCTTTCCAGTTCCAGTGAGGAAACACATGCAATACATCTTTGTTGGTCCATTCGCTTTGATACATATAATATACATCCTTGGGGAAACCAGCCAGATCAATAATCCCAAAGTATGAACTGCGCGATGGCCATCCATAGGGAGTAGGTTCACCCAAATAATCAAAGCCTGTCCAAATGAACTGTCCGGATAAAAAGTCATGCTTTTTGATCACCTTCCAGGTTTCTTCATGGGTTGAACCCCATGGCGTTGAAACATTGTCATAGGACGAACAGGTGTTATCGGCATTGGGTTTTGGTCCTTTCCAATTGTCGCTCACCGGCCAGCGGCGGATTTCTTCAGAAGGCATATCATACACACCACGGGTCATCAATGCTGAAACGGTTTCGGCACCAATGAACTTTTGTCCCGGAAAGGTCTCAGGAAAAGCAGCAAACGCCTTATGATGATAATTGTATCCAATCAAATCAAGTGCTCCTGATTTAATAATAAAGTTATTCGGTTGCGGATCGTTGGTAGCCGATGTAATTGGACGGGTAGTATCGAGTTCACGCACATAACCTGCCAATTCTTTAGCGATGCTGGTTCCTGTGCTATCCCATTGTTCCAGAATTTCATTACCGATGCTCCACATTATTACGCTGGGGTGATTGCGGTCACGCAGAATCAAATCCTGAAGATCTTTCTTGTGCATCTGATCCCAAACTATACTGTAATCAAGTTTGTTTTTGGGCTTCTTCCACATATCAAATGCCTCATCCATGATGATGAAACCCATACGGTCGGCCAGGTCAAGTAATTCCGGAGCAGGTGGATTGTGCGAAGTCCGAATAGCATTACATCCCATTGCTTTCAGGATTTCCATCTGGCGCTCCAAAGCACGGGTATTGATTGCAGCGCCCAGGCATCCTAAATCATGATGATTGCAAACTCCATTGATTTTGATGTTTTTACCATTCAGGAAAAATCCTTTATCAGTAGTAAACTCAAAACTGCGGATGCCAAATGGAGTCGTATAATTGTCAACCAGTTCACCATCAACAAAAACCTGTGAAACCGCAGAATACAATTGAGGTGAATCCAGATTCCACAATACAGGATTACGAACTTCGAATTCAAATGTGGCAATGTAAACCGAATCCTTTACAGCATCGGTTTCGGTTTTGCCTGTCGCAATCACCTTTCCTAACGGATCAACAATGGCTGTTTTTAAAAGGAACTCCTGGCCTTCTGTCAAATTGTTCTTTATCTTGGTTACCACTTTCACTTTGGCAAGCGAATCTTTAATTTCCGGGATCGTAACTACAGTTCCCCAATGATCAACATGCGTCTTTCCGGTTGTGACCAGCCATACATTGCGAAAGATTCCAGAGCCTGAATACCATCTGGAATTGGGCTGAGCAGAATTGTCAACCCTCACGGCCACTGTGTTTTGCTGATTGTCTTTTGAAAGATAAGGGGTTAAATTATAGCGAAAGGAGCTGTATCCATAAAATCTTTTTCCCACTGAATGACCGTTTATCCATACTTCACTGTTCTGATAAACACCATCAAAGTCGATGAATACCAATTTATCATCCTCGTTTTCCTGAAGGTTGAATGTTTTGCGGTACCAGCCAATTCCACCGGGCAGTGCACCACCACCTGGAGTGGCAAGATTTTTATCGCTGAACTCGCCTTCGATGCTCCAATCGTGGGGAATATTCAAGGTTCTCCAGCCTGAATCGTTAAAACCCGCAGCTTCTGCTCCGGGAACATCACCCAGATTAAATTTCCAGTCTTTACCAAAGTTTTGAATAATACGGACATTTTTTTGATCCGTAGTACATTGAATAAAGAAAATGGCAAGTAGGCAGGCAAGAAGAAAAAGCCTGATAGGGTTCTTCATTTTTTATGATTTAGTGGTTTAGATAAAATTCAAGTCGCTAAGATAGTCATTAGTGGAAAGCGAACAATAAAACAAGTTGCAAATAGGCAACTATTATTGTTGAAGGGATAGATCGCATTAATTAAACCCGATGAATTTAATCTCATTTTGTCACCTTCTCATTTTCACTTCCGACAATCCGACAATCCGACAGTACACATTTTTTTTTAATACAGTTGAGTACACCGCTAAAAAGCTATTATCCACAAAATCAGTAATATATCAATGAACAGAAAGTAATGATTATCTATTGTGTATTTTCGTTGTGTCTCCAATGCTTATATGTTACTATATGGTAAATTAGACTTTTTAAAGTACGCTGATTGTTTAATTTCTTGTTTATCCCTGCTACTTAAGGAATATAAAACATTGAATAAATTGCCTTAAAATCTTGATTAACAAGGATTAATTAATCTGGCTAAAAGAATATTCACACTTAATAGGAATATCGCAGAGCAATTTTTATATCTTAAAAGAGTTGATTTTTAATGAGAGGGAGGGTCTTAAAAGCTATCTCAACCATGAAAGTTAAAAATACTCAAGTGTCGGATTGTCGGATTGTCGGATTGTCTTACATGAAGTATTAGTAGTCAACTGATTCCATCTTTTCTGATTGTGTGTTTTTCGTTCAAGACATGGAAACTCGTTTTGCCGGATCCACTTATGAAAAATGGGTCTTTTTTTTCAAAGTATTACTTATGTCAAACGTAGGTTGTTAAAAATAATTCATATTCGTATATTAAAAGAGCTTGTGAATTGATAAATATTAATACATTTGCAACGCTTTAAACGAAAAGCAAAATGCCCAGATGGTGAAATTGGTAGACACGCTAGTTTCAGGGACTAGTGAGCGTAAGCTTGTGCAAGTTCGAGTCTTGTTCTGGGCACATAAGTATAATTTAATTTATAAAAAAGCACTTAAATTCACGGATTTAGGTGCTTTTCTTTTTTTAGTCAGCTTGTAGTCATAATATGGTTGCCGAGCAAGATTAGGAGTAGAAGTGATCAGTATGTGAAGTAAACAGAAGTGATTGGTGAGAAAATCTAAAGCTGCATTTGTGTATGAACAAATTGCTAAGGTACCCATTCAACAATTACGCAATTATTCAATTATGCAAACTGCGTAATTGGATAAGTTGCGAAACGGAATTTGCGGATTTAAAATATAATCAACAACGCCATTCTACAGGATTAAAATCCTGTTTCATGAACTTACTTGAGTGAACATTATTTCACCTATTTATTTATTGATTGTATGGTTGTTTATACTGAATATCAGTTATTTTAATAAGCATAACCCTCCTTATTTCCTTTTTATTTTCAAACCATTCAATATAGAAACTCATCATTGTTTAACGGCCTCATATTTTCTGAACATCAACCTCAGCATCGAAGGGTAAACAATGAGCAGCAGAGGAAGTGCGATGATAAATCCTCCTATTACTGCAATGGCCAAAGGTTGGTGAAGTTGTGCTCCGGTGCCAATACCCAATGCAATTGGCGACAAAGCGATGATAGCTCCCAGGGCTGTCATTAATTTGGGTCGTAAACGGGTTGAGATGGCATAAACGACAGCCTCATCTGGATTGCTGGTTTGAAGAGTCTGGTGAAATTGCAGGAAAGTAAAAATGGCATTCTCACCAATGATTCCAATAATCATGATGATTCCGGTATAACTGCCCACATTCAGCGGCGTGTTTGTTAGAAAAAGTGCGATCATACTTCCTGAAATTCCCAAAATGGAAATAACAATGATGAGCAGAGCCACTTTGATATCCTTAAACATGAATATCATCACTGTAAATACTAGCAATGCAGCCGAAAGCAAGATGATTAACAATTCACTGAATGATTGTTGCTGTTCTTCATAGGCGCCTCCATAACTGATGTGGTAGCCTTGTGGTATATTAACTTTCGATTTGATGGCTTGCTGTAATTCCTTCATCACGCTGCCCAGATCGCGGTTATTTAAACGTGCTGTAACAGGAATCATGCTTTGCAGGTTCTCTCTTTCAATTTCAGCGCTTCCCTGTTCAGGAGTGATGTGTGCCAGTTGAATAAGCGGTTGTAGTTTTCCATTGGGTAGAAATATGGTTCCGTTCTTCATCCTGTCCATTGTAGTATTGATGGCATCAGGATATATCATTCGAATGGCTGTTTGCTGCTCCTTCTCGAAAATATTACCAATGGTGGTACCTTCCAATTGGGTTTGCAACTGAGTTTGAAAATCTGCAGGCGTAATTCCAAATTGGGCTAATTTCTGATTATCTGGTTCAATGTTTATAGATGGACCTGCAATGATGATTCCATCAAATACATCAGCTGTTCCTTTTACATTTTCAGTGACCGATGCAACTTGCCGGGCCAAGCCTTGCAGAACCTTCACATTATCACCGTAAACCTTTATTTCGATTGGCTGGGTCGAACTCATCAAATCGCCCAGCATGTCGCCAATTACCTGTCCAAAGTCGATTTGCAGTGCTGGTTGAGTTGATTCCACTTTCTGCCTGATTTCATCAATCACCTCATTGGTGCTGCGTTTGCGATCTCTCCGAAGTTGAATCAGATAATCGCCAGTATTGGGTTCTGTAATAAAAAATCCCATCTGTGTTCCGGTTCTTCTGGAATAGGTTTCAATTTCAGGAACGAAAGGAAATAGTTTTTCTACTTCACGTAGCATCCGGTCAGTCTCCTGCAATGAAGTTCCTGGAGGTGAAGTGTAGTCTAAAACGATGCTTCCTTCGTCCATTTCAGGAAGAAAGCCTGTTTCTAAACGACTTGAAATAAAGTATACTGATCCAATGAGTAATGCAACAAACAAAAAGCTTATGGTAGGCCTGAGAATAAAAAATGAAATCCATTTGCCACTTTTTCGTTCGTGCTGAGCAGTTGCAATTTTAACTGGTTTTCGCTTGCCGGAAAGCAACAGGTAAATAACAGGTAAACCAATCCAGGTTACCAAAAATGAACAGATCAAGGTGATCATCATGGTGTTGGCCAGAATCTTAAAATACGCTCCCGCCACACCGCTCAGTAATATAAATGGGAAGAAGATTACAATGGTGCTGATTGACGATCCGATCATCGCGGGCAATAAATAATTCACTGATTTGGAAATCAACTCTTTTGTAGGCGTTTCAGGATGCTCCTCATGGGTGCGGTGAATTTGTTCCACCACTACGATGGCATCGTCAATAATTAGCCCTATAGAAGCCGCAATGGCGCCCAGTGTCATGATATTGAAGTTGTACCCGAGGATATAAAGTGAAACAAGTGTCAGTGAAATGGTGAGCGGAATGGTAATCAGAATGACGGCACTTGATTTAACTGACCGCAGAAATATGACGCTGACGATGATCGCCAAAACCAAACCAATCCAAAGGCTATCGCTGACGCTGCGAATACTTTCGTTGACAAAATCGGCCTGTACATAATAAGATGAAAGTGAAACTCCGCGTGGCAAGATGGTTTTATTCAATTCCTCCACCTTTTTTGCAACACCATTGGTAATATCAATCAGATTGGCGTTGGGTTGTTTTACAATGGCAACAAGCACTGCATTTTCCCCGTTGGCATTCACCCTGACATATTCGATCTGCTCGGCAATCCTGACTTTGGCAATATCCTGAAGGCGCAAAATTCTTTTTCCGTTGTTACTGATAATCAAATTTCGCAATTCTTCCAGATTTTCTACATTCGCATCGGTAACAGTAAGGTACATACGGTTATAGTCGTTCATATAACCATTGCTGCTGATGAAGTTAGACTCACTGAGCGCTGTGGTAATCATCGCCGGAGTGACACTTAAAGCACTCATCTTTTGCGGCTGCAGTTCCACATCAAATTCCTTTGTCTTTCCTCCAATCACACGGATTTCCGATACACCAGCTACCTGTGATAAAAATGGCTTGACAATATAGTTGGCAATCTGGTTAATTTCGATATTGCTTTTACCTTCACCTTTGATGACATACCCAATGACGGGTAAAATGGAAGGGTTCATCTTTTCGACCAAAATACTTGTTCCGGGAGGTAACTCTCCTTTAATCTGATTGATCGATGATTCAATTTGTTGTTTGCTTAAATCAATGTCTTCTTTCCAACTCATAAAGGCAGAAATTTCACAACTGCCCCTACTTGTAATACTCCGTATGTTTTTTAGACCAGGAACCCGCTTGATGGCATTTTCCAGGGGCTTGGTAACAGTGATCATCATTTTGCTGACTGGCTGCAAACCATTGTCGGCAATGACTTTTATCTTGGGGAATGTAACTTCAGGAAAAAGCGACGATTGCATTTTGGTATACGAAAAGATCCCGGCTGCCAAAATGATAAACATTACAACCGCCACCGGATTTTTATGGGAGACAAAAAAGCTCTTCATGGCTTATGGTTGAATGATGTTTACCAATGCGGTGTCGGGCAAACCGTAATTTCCCGTATTGATTAACCGGTCCGATTTGTCGAACAACGGTGAGATAATTTCAACTTGTGTATCCGTTACAATCCCTGTTTTTACCGGTATTTTAATGGCTGTAGAATCGTTGATTAGTTTCATCACCCAGAACTTCTCCATCGTCTCATCGGTCAGCACGCAATTTTTATCGGTCACTTGTGTCTTAGTGTTGGTACTTTCATTGAGTTGAACGAGGGCTGTCAGATTTTCCGGCAATTGTGCACGGGTATTGGGTTTTACAATAAAACTCTGGGTTTGAGAAACCGCGTCGATAGCTGATAGTTTGGATACAATGGTTCCCTGAATGCTGGTAGAGTCGGGCAAAAGAATTTCGCATTTGGTTCCGATCGCTGCATGTTTATTCTGTTCGAAAGGAACATTCAGCAAAAAAACCAGACTACTCTGTTCTGCAATAATACAAAGTTGGTCGCCATCGGCTACGTAATCATTGACCTGTTTGGTCACTTCTGAAATAACTCCTGAAGCAGGCGCATTGATTGTAAGTTCGCCATTAATTGCAAATTCAGGATTGCTTTTGCTATAGTCACTCAATGCCTCTGCTTCCTTTGTCTTTATCGAATACAAAGGACTTCCAGCCTTCACATATTCGCCTAAATTGTACGATATTTTAGTAATATATCCATTGGTTGTTGACTTGATGGTATTCTTTTTCAGATAAGAAGAAGTGGCCGTTAGGTTGATGACTTTGCTAATTGAGCCAGTGGTAATTGAAGTTACCGTAACCGGTGTGGTAACTTTAGAAGATTCTTCTTCTTCTGCAGGTTTACTATTTTGGCCACAGCTTATCAACACAAGCAGAACAATCAGGTAGGCGATGATCTGTATCTTTCTCATTTCAGGTAATTCATTTGATTAATTATTTGCAGACGATTCATTTCTGAAACGGTCAGACTGTTTTTTGTTTGTGTATAATTGTTCACTGTATTTAGAAAATCAAGGAAACGCACCAATCCTTTCTCAATTTCAATTTTGTAGAGAGCAATTAGTTTTTCCTGCTCCGATAATTGATCCCGGATTCCTAAAATTAACTCTTCTGATAGTTTCAATTGTTCGGTTAGTTGATTGATTTGCTGTTTGTATTGGGCTGAATAAAATGCTTTGTAATCCAACCTTGAATTCTCTGCCAGTGAAGTTTTATTATACTGAAGTTTCCGTTGCTTACCATCATAAACAGGGAAAGTGAAATTCAGACCGAAACTGGTGCCGAAATTATGAGGAATATTTTGAGGCAGAACGGCCATAAAACCTGCATCTGCAAAGGCGCTGAGCTTCGGGCGGTAATTTAGATCAATCAATAGGTTACTGTTCACATTTTTTAGACTGTCGATCTTAAATTTCATCATCGCGGGCGAACTAGCAATATTAAAGCTATTGTGAAGGCTTATATCGGGCTTATTCAGTATTATTGTCGAGGTATCATTAATTCCACAGATAAAATTGAGTACCGCCAAGCTGTTTTTGTATTGAATAAATGCCTGCCGGATAGTTATCTTTTGAGCGGTGACAGAAATAGCCAAGTTCATTAAATCGGTTTGCAGATAAATTCCCTGATCAGTTAATGATTTCATCAAGGCTTGCTCATCTTTTAACAGATTCAATGTGCTTTGATTAAATTCAATCAACGTATAATCAGCATAAGCTGTAAGGTATTGTGAAGTAATGCCTTGCCTTAATTCGGCTTCAGTAATTTTGGCATCCGCTTCAATGGTTTGATTCAATAAGGCTATATTTTGGAATTGATTGTTCCTAATTTTTTTATTGAACAAAGGCTGAACCACATTCACCACTGCAGAATAGTTGGCACCATTGGTAATGGCTTCATCATAACCAGAATTTTTAGTAGTAGGAGCGTACATAGCTTGTGAAACCTGATTAACTTGTGGTTGATAGTTTGCCTGAATAAGCAAACTATCTAATTTCCCAGACAGAAGCTGGTTGCTGAATTCTTTAAGCAATGGGCTATTCTCAAGCCCTTTCTGAATGTAAAAGTCAACTGACTGTGCATTTACAATAAATCCTGAGACCAAAAATAGGAGAAGAGCTAGGAGTTTAATTCTTAACATTGGTTGAACTAACGATAAATTTCAGGTGAAGATAAGAAATCATTTTATAAAATATTTAATGTTATGAATTCAAAAACAATTTTTATTTTGTGGATAAATTTAAATTACAAATCTGAAGGAAATTGGGATGCAAAAAGCGCTCTCCCCATGTACGCATCGACCCTCAATAGCCAAAGATGGCCTTAGTCACCCAAATTACGCCAATTACGCTATTTACGCCAATTACGTAAATAGCGTAATTGGCGTAAACAGCGTAAATGAATCCAGGTATGAAAGGGTCATCTTTTAAAAATTAATAAATAGACTATTTCACAGGAGCTACTTCAAGTACCTTAAATGTACCCGTCTTCATGGCTGGGCGAAGGGTTCCTTCAGGTGCGGGTTCAAATTCAGCGGTCGGCAAGTATAGGTGATGGGTAGTTTTATCAACAGCGATGGTACGGGCTCCTTTTTGTGTAATAATGTTTTCGAGTACTTTAAATTTATCCTTATTCTCTTCCTGGACAACGGTAATTGTGCCATCACCATTTGAACTGTATGCCCTCTTAAGCGAAGGATCAAATGCCACCCCGTCGCAACCATCCCCAATAGGGAGCGTTGTTACAACTTTTCCTGATTCTGCATCAGAAACAACCATGAGTTTATTGCCGCAAACGCTGAATAACCGGTGTGTTTCATTGTCCAAAGCAAGTCCGCTGGGTTCTTCTCCGGGAGCAATCGACCAGCTTTTTTCAACTTTTAATGTGGTGGCATTGATTACACTGATTTCGCTTTTATCTTCAATGTTTACATAGATCTTACCATTTCCATCACTTGCCGGAAATTCTGGTTTACCATCAAGGCTGATAGTACCAATAACTTTGTTTTGTTTTGGATCGATCACCGTCGCATTTGCACTACCTCCATTGAATGTGAAAAGCTTTTGTGAATAGGCATCGTAAAGAATAGCATCCGGATTTTTACCAGTCACTTTTATTTTTCCAAGTGTCTCCAATGTTTTAAGGTCAAAAATAGTTATTGAATTGTCGCGCCCATTGCTTGTAAAGCCTTTGTTTAGGCTAGTTGCAATGGCAATCCCACAAATTCCATTGGTGTCTGGAATCTTTCCTACTTGTTTTCCAGTTTTTAGGTCAACAACCAGAGCCATTGAGGAATGGGACACATACAGACGGCCAGCCGACTCGTCAACCGAAAGATAATCCCAGCCACCATCGCCTTCAAGATGTATTTGGTTAATTATTTTGTACCCCGGTTGGGCGCTAAGGAAA
>Ga0209724_1003057_pt1 | contig 13906 bp, 16 predicted proteins | sample grotaG_FD_184143 | JGI IMG/M metagenome (GOLD analysis project Ga0209724, IMG submission 184143) | Glacier valley bacterial and archeal communities from Borup Fiord, Nunavut, Canada, to study Microbial Dark Matter (Phase II) -... | ecosystem: Environmental > Aquatic > Freshwater > Ice > Glacier ...
TGCAGGTGTTGGCTCCGGTCAACGTCAGGATGGCCCCGCCGCGCACCTCCAGCGAGCCGCCGATACCGCCGCTCGAGCCGCCCTCGCGAATCGCGCGGAAAAGGTCGTGTCGGCGGTGGGCGACCAGCCGCTTGCTCCCCGAGGCTGACGACACCGCCTCCTTCGATGGACCCGAGGGCGATGCCCGCCGGCGAGATGCCGCTGATGTCGAGCCCACCGCCCGCGCCGGCGCCGGCGCCCCGGAAATGTGAACGGCGAACGGCTGCCATTGCTGGCGCAGACCAGCGAGTGCAGGTTCAGCGACAGGTCGACCAGGCTGGTCGCGAACGGCAGGCTGCCGCTGAAGAGCGCGATCTCGCCGTCAACCGGAACGCGCAGGCGATCCCAGTTGCGCGGATCGCTCCACCGCGACGACGTGCCGGCGCCGGTCCAGGCGAGGGTCGTCTGCACCCGGCCGGCGCGGCCGCCAGCGTCGACAGGAGCGCCATTACAGCAGCGGCGAGTCTCGAAGGTAAGTGCTTCAGGGTGGCGACTCTGTTTCGCGCAGGCACGCATCCGGTCGCACCTTCGGGACGCTTGAGAACGTTTCAGGAGAGGCGCGGACAGCGACGCCACCCGCCCCGCCGAGTGGCCCCGCGGGCCCCGCCGGAGCAGGCTGTCTGCCGTCGGAGGCCGCTCGATAATGGCCGCACCATGATTCGACTCATCGCAGGTCTCGGCAACCCGGGCCCCGAATACGCAGCGACGCGGCACAACGCCGGCTTCTGGTTCGTCGACGAGGTCGCCGACCGGCTGAAGGTCTCGCTCGCTCCCGAACGCAGCTACTTCGGCCTGGCCGCGCGCGCCAGCGTCGCCGGCCGGCCGCTCTGGCTGCTCGAGCCGACGACCTTCATGAACCTGTCGGGCAAGTCGGTCGCGGCGCTCGCGCGGTTCTTCAAGATCGAGCCAGCCGAGGTCTTGGTCGTCCACGACGAGCTCGATCTGCTGCCCGGCCAGGTCAAGCTCAAGCTGGGCGGCTCGCACGCCGGCCACAACGGGCTGAAGGACATCCACGCCCAGCTCGGGCCCGACTACTGGCGCCTGCGCATCGGCATCGGCCATCCGGGCGTCAAGGCCCAGGTCATCGACTACGTGCTGAAGAAGCCGCTCGCCGATCAGCGGGTCGAGATCCAGAAGGCGATCGAGCAGGCTCTCTCCGGGCTCGACCTCGTGCTCGACGGCGAGATGGACCGGGCGACGATGAAGATCAACGCGCGCCCGCCGAAGCCAAAGCCCGAGCCCAAGCCCGAGCGGCCGGTGGCGGCGACACCGGAAACCAAAGCGTCATGACCGCGACCACGTACTGGATGCTCGTCGGCGCACTCGCGCTCGCGAGCGGCGCGGCGAGCGCGCAGACCATCTACCGCTGCGGCCACACGTACTCGCGCGCGCCTTGCCCGAGCGCCAGGGCGATCGATGTCGAGAGCCGGACGACCGCCGCTCAACGGGCCGAAGCGCGCCAGGTGGCGCTGCGCGAGAAGCGTCTCGCCGACGAGATGGTGCGCGACCGGCGCATCGCAGAAGCAGCGCAGAAGCCCGCCCTCGCAACATCGCTCGGGCCGGCCAAGGTGGTCGCCGCGGCGCCTGCGCCGATCAAGAAGTCTGCCAAGAAGAAGCGCAAGGCCGCTCAGCCCGACGACGGTCGCGACTTCATCGCCGCCGTGCCGAAAGCCAAGAAAGCGCCGAGCTGACCGCCCGACGTTGCCTCAGGCCTTGACAGCGGCTTCGGCCTGCAGCCGCCGGTACTTCCCCCACAACGTCTCGTTCGACTCGACGTTCGCCGGATCGAGCGGGATGCACGCCACCGGACACACCTGCACGCACTGCGGCTCGTCGAAGTGGCCGACGCACTCGGTGCACTTCCTCGGGTCGATGACGTAGATCGTCTCGCCCATCGAGATCGCCGCATTCGGGCACTCGGGCTCGCACACGTCGCAGTTGATGCATTCGTCGGTGATGACCAGCGACATGGCGAAAGCTAGGGCTCCGAGCGCTTGACCCGCTGTTGCAACCGGTCGAGCACCAAGGGTGACACGAACTTGGAGACATCACCATTGAGATTGGCAATCTCGCGCACGAAGGTGCCCGAGACGAACTGGTACTGGTCGCTCGGCGTCAGGAACATGGTCTCGACGTCGGGCATGAGCTGGCGGTTCATGCCCGCCATCTGGAACTCGTACTCGAAGTCGCTCACCGCGCGCAGGCCGCGCACCACGACCTTGCCGCCCTGCTCGACCACGAAATCGCGCAGCAGGCCGCGAAACGCCATCACCTCGACGTTCGGATACTTCGCCGCAAGCGCGCTCGCGATCTCGAGCCGTTCGGCGATCGAGAACATCGTTCGCTTGTGATGGCCGGCGGCGACGGCGACGAGCAGCCGCTCGAACAGCCGGCTCGCGCGCCGCATCAGGTCTTCGTGGCCGAGGGTCATCGGGTCGAAGGTGCCCGGGTACACGGCGGTCAGTCGGGTCACGGACGTCATGTCGCTCTCCACGCGTTCGAGGTCGCGCGCAGTGTAGCCGCGGGCCGCCGCCCCCTGCCCCGTCAGGCGGCGGCCCGTCTGCGGCGCGGAGAAGCTGAAGTCCGGCCCGTCGACGTCGGGGAAGAAGCTGAAATCGTGGTCGTTCAGGCTGGCGGTGAAGAAGCTCACGGGACCGCCCACGCTCGACAGCGTCACCGAGACCAGCCCCGCGAACGTGGCCGGGACGAAGGTGAAGGTGTCGATGAAGAGACCGTCGACCATCTGCGTGAAGGCGCCGGAGAACATGCCACCTCCCGAGGGCGTCAGTGTCACCGGCGACGGATCGGCGAAGGCGGTGCCAGCCAGGCAGGCGAGCGCAGCGGCGACGAACGCCTCGACAGAGTGATCGGTTGTTCGAAGGGAGCGGACCAGGAGGAAGCGCGGGCAAGCCGGGACTTCCAAGGCGGGCGACGCGACATTCCCGGCAATCGATGCGCCTTCGGCCGCGATCTCACCCCGGCTTCGCGGGGGCGAGCAAGCCCGCAATGGCTCCGTGGAAAGCGCGTTGCGCGATCCGGCTCAGGGCGCCGCGGCGAGCGCCGTCGCAGGCTCGTTCCTGCGCAGCAGCTGGAACGACACGGCGCCCGCCTTCGACGCGCGCCACGCTTGCAGCTGAAGGTCGCCGGCCGCGTCGGGAGCGATCGGCGCCGGCGCTTCGACGTAGACGAAGCCGCCGGTGCGCACGACCCGCGCCGCGGCGACGATCGCCAGCGCGAGCAAGCGCGGGTCGTCGAAGGGCGGATCGACGAAGACGAGGTCGAACGACTCGGGACCGCAGCGCGCCAGCCAGGCGAGCGCATCGACGCGCTCGACCGTCACCGTCGTGGCGCCGAGGCGCTGCTGCGTCGCGCGCAGCTGCGCCGCCAGCGCCGGATCGCGCTCGAGCAGCACGACGTCGGCCGCGCCGCGCGACGCCGCCTCGAAGCCGAGCGCACCCGAGCCGGCGAAGGCATCGACGCAGCGCCAGCCGGAGAGGTCCTGGCCGAGCCAGTTGAAGACCGTCTCGCGGACCCGGTCCGGCGTCGGGCGCAGGCCGGGACGATCGGCGACTGGCAGCTTGGTCCGCTTCCAATGGCCGCCGATGATCCGCACCTCGCGCGGCAACTCGCGCGCCACCTTGCCCGGCGCGCGGGCGATCTTCGGCTTCACAGGCGCACCGGGATGCCCTCGCGGGCGAGCATCGCCTTCGCGTCGCGCACCGAGAACTCGCCGTAGTGAAAGATGCTCGCGGCGAGCACCGCGTCGGCGCCACCGATGCGGATGCCTTCCGAGAGATGCTCGAGCGCGCCGACGCCGCCCGAGGCGATCACCGGGACGTCGACCGCGTCGGCGACGGCGCGCGTCAGCGCGAGGTCGAAGCCGATGCGTGTGCCGTCGCGGTCCATGCTGGTGAGCAGGATCTCACCGGCGCCGAGCTCGGCCATGCGTCGCGCCCACTCAACCGCGTCGAGGCCGGTGTTGCGACGCCCACCGTGGGTATAGACGTCCCAGCCGGGCACCTTGCCGTCGCGCTTCTTGGCGTCGATCGCGACGACGATGCACTGCGCGCCGTACTTGTCGGACGCGGCCCGGATGATCTCGGGCGTCGCGACCGCGGCCGAGTTGAAGCTGACCTTGTCGGCACCGGCGTTGAGGAGGCGCCGGACATCGGCCACCGTGCGCACACCCCCGCCGACCGTGAGCGGGATGAAGACCTGCGACGCGACCGCCTCGATGATCGGCAGGATCAGATCGCGCGCATCGCTCGTCGCCGTGATGTCGAGGAAAGTGAGCTCGTCGGCGCCCTGCTCGTTGTAGCGCGCCGCAATCTCGACCGGATCGCCGGCGTCGCGCAGCTCGACGAAGTTGACGCCCTTGACGACGCGGCCGGCGGTCACGTCGAGGCAGGGAATGATGCGTTTGGCGAGCATGGCGAAGGCCTCGGCGCGGCGCGCCGCAGGGGCCCGAGTATCAGGCGTTTGCGAGGCTGTCGGCGAGCGCCTGCGCGGCGGCGAAGTCGATCTCGCCGCTGTAGATGGCGCGACCGCAGATCACGCCTTCGATGCCCACGCTCTCGACGGCGCAGAGCTTCTCGATGTCGCCGAGCGTCGACAGGCCACCTGAGGCGAACACCGGAATCGTCAGCACCTGCGCGAGCTTCACGGTCGCCTCGATGTTGACGCCGCAAAGCATGCCGTCGCGGCCGATGTCGGTGTAGATGATGCCCTCGACGCCGTAGTCCTCGAACTTCTTCGCCAGGTCGGCGACCTCGTGGCCGGTGAGCTTGCTCCAGCCGTCGGTCGCGACCTTGCCGTCCTTGGCGTCGAGACCGACGATGATGTGGCCGCCGAACGCGCTGCACGCGTCGCGCATGAAGCCGGGATTCTTGACTGCGGCAGTGCCGATGATGATGAAGCTGAGGCCGTCGTCGAGGTAGCGCTCGATCGTGTCGAGGTCGCGGATGCCGCCGCCGAGCTGCACCGGGATCTCGTCGCCGACCTCGGCGAGGATCGCCTTCACGGCCGCCTCGTTGACGGGCTTGCCCGCGAACGCGCCGTTCAGGTCGACGAGATGCAGTCGGCGTGCGCCGGCGTCGACCCAGCGCCGCGCCATGGCCGCGGGGTTGTCGCTGAAGATCGTCGACTCGTTCATGTCGCCCTGCTTCAAGCGGACGCAATGACCGTCTTTCAGGTCGATTGCAGGGATCAGCAGCATGGCCGCATCGAACGTGGGTGAACGAGACAGGTGACGATCGGCGCCACGTTGTCGCGGCCTCCGGTGTTCAGCGTCAGGGAGTCCAGTCGAGGAAGTTGCGGTAGAGCGCCAGGCCGTGGTCGGCGCTCTTTTCGGGATGGAACTGCGTTGCGAAAATGTTATCCCGCGACAGCGCAGAGGTAAAGCGCGCTCCGTAGTCGGTGAGGCCTGCACTGTGGCGCTCATCCGACGGACGGGCGTAGTAGCTGTGTACGAAATAGAAGTGGCTGCCGTCCGGAACTCCCGCCCAGATCGGGTGCGGCCGGGCCTGGTAGACCTCGTTCCAGCCCATCTGCGGCACCTTGAAGCGGCTGCCGTCGGGCTGCAGCTGCCCTGCGAGGCGAAAGCGCACAACCTCGCCGCCGATGATGCCCAGAGCCGAAGTGCCGTCGCCGCCCGGTCCCTCCTCGCTCCGGTCGAGCAGCATCTGCATGCCGATGCACACCCCGAGCAGCGGCTTGGTCGCGGCGGCTTCGCGCACGGCAGCCTCGAGGCCCGACTCGCGCAGCTCGCGCATGCAGTCGAAGATCGCGCCCTGACCGGGCAGGACGACGCGCTCGGCGCCGGCGACGACCGCAGGGTCGGCGGTGACGACGACGTCGAAGCCGGTTCCGGACTTGGTCGCCTCGCGCGCGACGTGCATCACCGCCTGCGCCACCGAGCGCAGGTTGCCCATGCCGTAGTCGACGACGGCGACCGTTCGCTTGCTCAAGGGATGTCGCCGATCGGGACTAGAGCGTCCCCTTGGTCGAGGGCACGACGTTGCCCAGGCGCGGATCGACGCTCACTGCCGTGCGCAGCGCCCGCGCGAACGCCTTGAACACCGTCTCGCACTGGTGGTGCGCGTTCTCGCCGCGCAGGTTGTCGATGTGCAACGTGACGAGCGCGTGGTTGGCGAAGCCCTGGAAGAACTCGTGCGCGAGCTGGGCGTCGAAGCCGCCGATCATCCCGGACTTGAACGGCACGTTCATGGTCAGGCTCGGCCGGCCGGAGAAGTCGATGACGACGCGAGAGAGCGCTTCGTCGAGCGGCACGTAGGCGTGGCCGTAGCGCGTCAGGCCGCGCTTGTCGCCGACCGCCTGCGCCACCGCCATGCCGAGGGCGATGCCGACGTCCTCGACGGTGTGGTGGCCGTCGATGTGCAGGTCGCCATGGGCGTCGATCTCGAGATCGATCGTGCCGTGGCGCGCGATCTGGTCGAGCATGTGGTCGAAGAAACCGATGCCGGTGGAGATCTTCGACGTGCCGGTGCCGTCGAGGTCGATGCTGACGCCGATCTTCGTTTCCTTGGTGTCGCGGCGGATGCTGGCGTGGCGCGGCGCGGCGGGCGGTGTCGTCACGGTCGAAGGAAGAGGAGCGTTCATGGGAGGCTCGCGTGCAGGGCTTGGATCATGAGCGTATTTTCCTCCGGCGTGCCGACCGTCAGGCGCAGGCAACCGGCGAGGAGGGGATGCATCGACTCGACGTTCTTGACGAGGACGCCGCGTTCCTTCACCCCGGCGAATACTGCGGTGGCGCCGTCGACCCGCACCAGGATCATGTTGGCCTCGCTCGGGAACGCCGTGACGCCCGACATCGCGGCGAGCTCGCGCTGCAGCCGTGCGCGCTCGTCGCGCAGCACTGCGGCCTGGCGCGCGAACTCGTCGGCGTGGTCGAGGGCGAAGAGCGTCGCCTCGGCGTTGAGGGCGCCGATGTTGTAGGGTGGCCGCACCTTGTCGACCTCGTCGATCAACGCCGCTGGCCCCGCCAAGTAACCGAGGCGCACGCCGGCGAGGCCAAACTTGCTGAGCGTGCGCAGCACGAGCACGTGCGCAAGCGAGCCGACGCGCGTCATCCAGGTGCGCGAGGAGAACGGCTGGTAGGCTTCGTCGAAGACGACGAGCCCGTCCTGCGCGCCGACGGCAGCGACGATGTGCGCGACCGCTTCTTCGTCGAACAGGTTCGCCGTCGGGTTGTTGGGATAGGCGATGTAGGTGATCGCCGGTCGGTGCGTCTCGATCGCCGCGAGCATCGCCGCCTCGTCGAGCTCGAAGCTCGCCGTCAGCGGTACGCCGACGAAGCGGAGGCCCTGCAGCTTCGCCGACATCGCGTACATCACGAAGCCGGGCACGGGCGCGAGAATCGTCGCACCCGGAATGTCGCAAGCCATCGCGAGCAGGGAGATCAGCTCGTCGGAGCCGTTGCCGAGCATGAGCTTGCAGCCGGCAGGCAGCTTCACGTGCGACGAGAGCGCGGCGATGACAGCGGCGACGCAATCGGCCGGATAGCGGTTGATCGAGACACGGCCGAGGCGACGGCCGAGCTCGTCCTGGAGCGCCTCGGGCAAGCGGAACGGGTTCTCCATCGCGTCGAGCTTGACCAGGCCGCGGCTCGGCTGGATCGCGTAGGCGTGCATCGACTGGACGTCCTGGCGCAGGACGCGGGCGTAGCGACTGTCGGGCGCGGTCGACATCAGCCTGGCTTCGCTTCGAGCCGCATCTCGGCCGCGCGCGCATGCGCTTGCAGACCTTCCCCGCGCGCCAGCTCGGAGGCGATCGGGCCGAGCGTCGCCGAGCCGCGCTCGCTCACCTCGATCAGGCTGGTGCGCTTCTGGAAGTCGTAGACGCCGAGCGGCGACGAGAAGCGCGCCGTGCCCGCGGTCGGCAGGATGTGGTTCGGACCCGCGCAGTAGTCGCCGAGGCTCTCGCTCGTCCACGCGCCGAGGAAGATCGCGCCGGCGTGCTTCAGCAGCGGCTCCCAGCGCTGCGGCTCGCGCGCGCTGACCTCCAAGTGCTCGGGCGCGATCCGGTTGCTGATCTCGCACGCCTCTTCCATCGAGCGCGTGAGGACGAGCGCGCCGCGGCCTCTGAGCGAGGCGGTGATGATCTCGCGCCGCGCCATCCGCGGCAGCAGCCGCTCGATCGCCGCGCGCACCTGCTCGAGGTAGCCGGCGTCGGGCGTAAGCAGGATGCTCTGCGCCAGCGGATCGTGCTCGGCCTGGCTGAAGAGATCCATCGCGACCCAGTCGGGCGGCGTCGTGCCGTCGGCGAGCACGATGATCTCGCTCGGCCCCGCGATCATGTCGATGCCGACGGTGCCGAAGACGCGCCGCTTCGCGCTCGCGACATAAGCGTTGCCGGGCCCGGTGATCTTGTGGACCGCGGAGATCGTCGCCGTGCCGTAGGCGAGCGCGCCGACAGCCTGCGCGCCACCGATCGTGAACAGCCGGTCCACACCAGCCACAGCGGCCGCGGCGAGCACGAGCGCGTTGCGCTCGCCGCCCGGCATCGGCGCGACCATCACGATCTCGCCGACGCCTGCGACCTTCGCCGGAATCGCGTTCATCAGCACGCTCGACGGGTACGCGGCCTTGCCGCCCGGCACGTATACACCGACGCGATCGATCGGCGTCACCTTCTGGCCGAGCAAGGTGCCATCGGCATCGCGGTAGCTCCACGACTTGCCGGTCGCTTCGAGCTGGCGCTGGTGGAAATCGCGCACGCGTTCGCTGGCGCTCTCGAGGGCGAGCCGCTGCGCGTCGGGCAAACCGACGAGCGCGGCGCGCATGTCGCTCGCGTGGACCTCGAGCGAAGCGACCGACGCCGCTTCGATGCCGTCGAAGCGGCGCGTGCAGTCGAGCACCGCCGCATCGCCGCGCGCGCGCACGTCGGCGAGGATCGCGGCGACGCTGGTCTCGATCGCCTCATCGGTCTCGGCCGAGTACGCGAGCAGAGCGGTCAGCGCCGCGCCGAAGCCGGCGTCGCTGCTCGTCAGTGTGCGCACCTTCAGGCTCATGCCGGCGCGCCCTTCGCCACCGCCGCGGCGAGTGCGTCGATGAGCGCGCGTATCGGCTCGCGCTCGAGCTTGAGCGCCGCCTTGTTGACGATCAGGCGCGCCGAGATCGGCATGATCTCCTCGACCTCGACCAGCGCGTTCGCCTTCAGCGTGCTGCCCGAGGCGACGAGGTCGACGATCGCGTCGGCGAGGCCGGTGAGCGGCGCGAGCTCCATCGAGCCGTAGAGCTTGATGATGTCGACGTGCACGCCCTTGTCGGCGAAGTGGTCGCGGGCGATCCGCGTGAACTTGGTGGCGACGCGGATGCGCGAGCCCTGACGCGCGGCACGCGCATAGTCGAAGGCCGGCGGTGCGGCAACGCTCATTCTGCACTTCGCGATGCCGAGATCGAGCGGCCGGTAGAGGCCGTCGCCGCCGTGCTCGATCAGCGTGTCGAGGCCGACGACGCCGAGGTCGGCGCCGCCATACTGCACGTAGGTCGGCACATCGCTGGCGCGGACCAGGACGATGCGCAGCTCCGGCCGCGAGGTGCCGATGATCAGCTTGCGGCTCGTCTCCGGGTTCTCGGCGAGCGCGATGCCGACGGTCGCGAGCAGCGGCAGCGTCTCGTCGAGGATCCGGCCCTTGGACAGCGCGAGCGTGATCACGATGACCTCATGCCCGCACGCGCTCGATGTCGGCGCCGAGCGTGCGCAGCTTGGCTTCCATGCGGTCGTAGCCGCGGTCGAGGTGGTAGATGCGGTCGATCGTCGTCTCGCCGTCGGCGACGAGCGCGGCGATCACGAGACCCGCCGACGCGCGCAGGTCGGTCGCCATCACGGTCGCGCCCGAGAGCTTCTCGACGCCCTGCACGACGGCGACGCGGCCGTCGACCTCGATCTTCGCGCCGAGCCGGACCAGCTCGTTGACGTGCATGAAGCGGTTCTCGAAGATCGTCTCGGTGATCGTCGCCGTGCCGTCGGCGATGCAGTCGAGCGCCATCAGCTGCGCCTGCATGTCGGTCGGAAACGCCGGGTACTCGCTCGTGCGCACGCTCACCGCACGCAGGCGTCCGCTGGCGCGGATGCGCACCCAGCCTTCGCCGGCATCGACCGTCGCACCGGCCTCGCGCAGCTTGTCGACAACGGCTTGGAGGTGATCGGCGCGCGCGCCGCGCAGCACGACGTCGCCGCCCGCGGCCGCGACCGCGCAGAGGAACGTGCCGGCCTCGATCCGGTCGGCGACGATGCGGTGCGAGACGCCCTGCAGCCGCTCGACGCCTTCGACGCGGATCCGGCTCGTGCCGTGGCCTTCGATGCGCGCGCCCATCGCGATCAGCATCTCGGCGAGGTCGCCGATCTCGGGCTCCTGCGCCGCATTTTCGAGCACCGTCTCGCCCTCGGCGAGCGTCGCCGCCATGAGCAGGTTCTCGGTGCCGGTGACAGTGACCATGTCGGTCGTGATTCGCGTGCCCTTGAGGCGCGCGGCACGGGCGACGATGTCGCCGTGCTCGACGACGATCTCCGCGCCCATCGCCTGCAGGCCCTTGATGTGCTGGTCGACCGGCCGCGTGCCGATGGCGCAGCCGCCCGGCAACGACACGCGCGCCTCGCCGAAGCGCGCGAGCAGCGGCCCGAGGACGAGGATCGACGCGCGCATCGTCTTGACGAGCTCGTACGGCGCCTCGCGCGAGCTCACGTCGGCGGCAACCAGCGAAATCGTCGCCTCGCCGCTCTCGCCTTCGGTCGCGACGACGCCCATCGTGCGCAGCAGCTTGAGCATCGTCGCGACGTCGCGCAGCTTCGGCACGTTGTGCAGATGGACGCGCCCCGAGGTGAGCAGGGCGGCGCAAAGCTCGGGCAGGGCGGCGTTCTTGGCGCCCGAAATGGCGAGTTCGCCTTCGAGCCGACGGCCGCCGCGGATGCGGAGTGTGTCCATGGTGTGTCGAGCGACCGGAGTCGCGTCAGGCCGGTGGGTTCTGGTACTCGGCGGGGGTGAGCGTCTTCATCGAGAGCGCGTGGATCTGCTCGCGCATGCGGTCGCCGAGGGCGCGGTAGACGCGCTGGTGTCGGGCGATCCGGGTCGTGCCCTCGAACTCGGCCGAGACGATGGTCGCGAAGAAATGCCGGCCATCGCCTTCGACCTCGACGTGCTCGCAAGCGAGGTTGTCGGCGATGAAGCGCTGGATGTCCTGGGGCGTGGGCTCGGCCATGGACCGATTATCGCGCCCGCGTCAGGGCAGCGCCTCGCGCGCGGCGAGCGCGGCGTCGAGCCGGCTCCGGGCATCGGCGGCGAGCGGCACGAGAGGCAGGGCGACGCAGGCCCAGCTGTCGTCGTCGTAGCGCCGGGCGAGCGCAGCCTTCACGGCGGCGATCAGCGGATGTCCGGCAACGATCGCGCGCAGGTCGCCCGCCTTCTTTACGGCGGCGCGGCCGGCGTCGGTGCCCTGCCCGGCCCACGCGGCCTGGGCGTGGCGCGCGGTGAGGTTGGTCGTCGCCGAGATGCAGCCGGCGAAGCCGTCGGCGGTGGCGTGGCCGAGCGCGGCTTCGGAGCTGGGGAAGACGTCGAAGTCCACCACCGCACGGGCGACGCCGCGCGCGTAGGCGAGATCGCCGGCGCTGTCCTTCAGGCCGACGAGGGCGCGCGGATGCTTTGCCTTCAGCTCGGCGACGACCTCGACCGGCCAGGGCACGCCCGTGTTCTGCGGGATGTGATACAGGTAGAGCGCAAGCCGCTCGTCGCCGACACGGGCGACGATCTCGTCGATGTAGGCGACGAGGCCGGTGGCGCTGATGTCGGGGTAGTAGAACGGCGGCAGCACGAGCGCGCCGAAAAAGCCCAACTCGCACGCGGCGCGCGTCAGCCGCACCGTGTCGTCGAGAGCGCACACACCCGTGCCGACCATGAAGCGGTCCATCGGCAGTCCGGCGTCGACGATGCCGCGCATCACCGCGAGCCGCTGCTCGACGCTGAACGCAGTCGCCTCGCCGGTCGTGCCGAGCAGGTTGATGCCGTCGCAGCCGTCGTCGAGCAACGCGCGGCAATGCATCGTCAGCTTGGCGAGGTCGACGGTGAAGTCGGGGCGCAGCGGCGTGGCGACGGCCGCGACGACGCCGCGCAGGCGCGAGGATGAGTTCATGGCGATGTCCCTCAGTGCCTGATCTTGTAGCCGATCTTGAGCAGGTGCAGGCAGACCGCGCACACCACGACGAGGCTCGCGCCGACGACGGCGAGGCTGGTCCACGGCGAGACGTCGCTGGTGCCGAAAAAGCCGCGGCGAAAGCCATCGATCATGTAGAAGAACGGATTGAGGTGGCTCACGGTGTGCCAGACGGGAGGCAGCGACGCGACCGAATAGAAGACGCCCGAGAGAAACGTCATCGGCATGATGATGAAGTTCTGGAACGCCGCGATCTGGTCGAACTTCTCCGCCCAGAGACCCGCGATCAGGCCGAGCGCGCCCATCAGCGCGGCGCCGGCGACGGTGAAGAAGAGGATCCAGAGCGGATTGGCGACGTGCAGCGGCGCGAACCAGATCGTCACGATCAGCACGCCGGCGCCGACCGCCACGCCGCGCACGATCGACGCGCCGACGTACGCGAGAAACCATGCCCAGTGCGAGAGCGGCGAGACGAGCAGGAAAACGAGGTTGCCGGTGATCTTGCTCTGGATCAGCGACGAGCTCGAGTTGGCGAACGCGTTCTGCAGCACGCTCATCATCACCAGGCCGGGGATCAGGAAGCTCGTGTAGCCGACCGAGCCGAACACAGTGACGCGGCCTTCGAGCACGTGGCCGAAGATCAGCAGGTAGAGCACGGCCGTGAGCACCGGCGCGGCGACGGTCTGGAAGCTCACCTTCCAGAAGCGCAGCACTTCCTTGTAGAGCAGCGTGCGCGTGCCGGCGAGGATGCCGGTCGCGACGCGCACGGTCGCGACGGGAGAGACGACGGTCGTCACGCCGCAACCCGCGGTGGCGTCTCGCCGCGCATGATCTCGATGAACACGTCCTCGAGGTCGGCGCGGCCGATCTCGAGGTCTTCGGGATCGCAGTTCGCGGCGTGCAGCACGGCGAGGATCGACTCGACCTCGCGCGCGTCGTGCGCCGTGATCTGCACGATGCGGCCGGTGACGCGGGCGTTCTTCTGCAGCGCGGCAGGCAACGGCTGGTCGAGCTTGAAGCGCAGCATCGTGCTCGCCGTTCCCGCGAGCAGCGCCGAGGTGCGATCGAGGGCGACGACGCGGCCCTGCTTCAGCATCGCGATCCGGCCGCAGAGAGCCTCTGCTTCCTCGAGATAGTGCGTCGTCAGCAGCACCGTGTGGCCTTCCTTGTTGAGCCTCGCGATGAATTGCCAGAGCGTCTGGCGCAGCTCGACGTCGACGCCGGCGGTCGGCTCGTCGAGCACGATCACAGGCGGCCGATGCACGAGCGCCTGCGCGACGAGGACGCGCCGCTTCATGCCGCCCGAGAGCTGGCGCATGTTGCTGTCGCCCTTGTCGGCGAGGCCGAGGTTGGCGAGCAGCTCGTCGATCCAGGCGTCGTTGTGGTGGACGCCGAAGTAGCCGCCCTGGATGCGCAGCGCCTCGCGCACGGTGAAGAACGGATCAAAGACCAGCTCCTGCGGCACGACGCCGATCAGGCGCCGGGCGGCCGCGTAGTCGGCGGCGACGTCGTGGCCGAGCACGGAGACCCGGCCCGCAGTCGCTCGCGCGAGACCGGCGAGGATGCTGATCAGCGTTGTCTTGCCCGCGCCGTTGGGACCGAGCAGTCCGAAGAACTCGCCCTTTCCGATGTCGAAGCTCACGTCGTCGAGGGCGCGGACCTCGCCGCATGGAGGGCGAGATTGTAGGGAGCCAACCGAT
>Ga0209724_1003065_pt1 | contig 13879 bp, 14 predicted proteins | sample grotaG_FD_184143 | JGI IMG/M metagenome (GOLD analysis project Ga0209724, IMG submission 184143) | Glacier valley bacterial and archeal communities from Borup Fiord, Nunavut, Canada, to study Microbial Dark Matter (Phase II) -... | ecosystem: Environmental > Aquatic > Freshwater > Ice > Glacier ...
CGTCCTGCGCGTACCTTGGGCGCAGGCACACATGTGGTACTGCCGCTGATCGAAAAAGTCGCGCACAAAATTCGCCTGTTCGGCAACGTGGTCGAATTCAAGCGCGACGATGCGGCGGGCGGTCTGGTGTATTTTCAGGTGCTCGATCCTGCGCGCGCCGATTCGGTGATCGAAGGCGTGGATGATCTCGTGCGCAACCGTGCGCTCGGTCTGCTCGCAAGCAGCGATGTCGCGAGCGATGTGGCCAGTCGCATTCTGCAAATCAAGGCCGGCTTGAATCAATTGCTGCGCGATCGCGGAATCCTGATTACGCGTGTGCAACTTACTCTTAGCTGAGTTTTCGTTGCGCGATTCGCGCACGGCGATCGTTGCGCTGGATTTTGCCGATGCCGCCGACGATACTTCCGCTCCGCAAACGCGCGGCGCTGTCTTCCTGCAATGAATCGCCACCGCGTTGGCTTTCCGACCCGGTGCGCGCATGACTCCATCCTCTGATCTCAAGCCACTGCTCGTCGACGGACTGGCGACGTTGCGCCTTTCGCTGAAATCCGAAACCATCGATCAACTGCTGGAATATGTCGCACTGCTGGCGCGCTGGAATGCCACCTACAACCTCACCTCGGTGCGTGATCCGCGCGACATGCTGGTGCGGCATATTCTCGATTCGCTTGCGATAGCGCCTTATGTTCGCGGCGCAAATCTTGCGGATGTCGGTTCCGGCCCCGGATTGCCTGGCATCCCGCTCGCACTGATTTATCCCGAGCGAGAATTTGTGCTGATCGACGCCAACGGCAAGATGGCGCGCTTCATGCGCGAGGCGGCGCGTGCGCTCGGATTGAGCAACGTGCGTATCGAGCAACAGAGAGTCGAAGCGGTACGGGGCAGTTTCGATTGCGTCACCGCGCGGGCGTTCGCCAGCCTCGCCGACATGCTCGCGCTCGGTGGTCAGTTGCTGGCTCCGGATGGAATCTGGCTCGCGCTCAAGGGCCGTTATCCCGACGAAGAAATTTCTGCGTTGCCTGAGGGGTTCGAGCTGGCCGACAGCGAGCGCTTGCTGGTGCCGGGCCTGGACGCCGAGCGCCATCTGATCATCGTGAAAAAAACAGCGATCTCGCCTTAAGTCGTGCAGCAATCCGTTATGTCCATGTAAACTGTGTGGCCCAGAAACAGGCGGTATGCGATGTTTCCGGATTCCCGTGTGACTATGCCGGACATCGAATGAGCATGAGACCCGCATGACGCGCATCATCGCCATCGCCAATCAAAAGGGCGGGGTTGGCAAAACCACGACGTGTGTAAACCTCGCGGCGGCATTGGCCGAGGCGAGTCGGCGCGTGCTCGTGATCGATCTCGATCCGCAGGGCAATGCGACGATGGCCTCGGGCATCGACAAGCGCGATGCGAAGCCGAACGGTTGTGATGTCTTGCTCGAAGAAGTGCCGATCTCGCAGGCGATTGTGACCACCTCCGCAGGCTACGATCTATTGCCGGGCAGCGGCGACCTGACCGCCGCCGAAGTCAAACTGATGGATGCACTCGCGCGCGAAACGCGACTGAAAGGCGTGCTCGCGACGCTCGGTGATCGTTACCATACGATCCTGATCGATTGCCCGCCGTCATTGCATCTGCTGACGATCAACGCCTTGACCGCAGCGCATGGCGTGCTGATTCCGGTGCAGTGCGAATATTTCGCGCTGGAAGGATTATCCAGCCTGCTCGATACGATCAAGGCGGTACGCGCGCGGCTCAATCCGGGGCTCGAAGTCGAAGGCCTGTTGCGCACGATGTTCGACATCCGCAACAACCTCGGTAACGAAGTTTCGGCGCAGCTCACCAAACATTTTGGCGACAAGGTGCTGCGCTCGATCATCCCGCGCAATGTGCGGCTGGCCGAAGCGCCGAGTCACGGCATGCCGATCACGCAATACGATCGCGAATCGCGCGGCGCCATCGCTTATCTCGGTTTGGCCGGTGAGATGCTGCGCCGCGAACGCGCATTGCCCACTACTTCCCATCCGGTCTAGGAAATCCACGCATGGCAGCCAAGAAACGAGGATTGGGCCGCGGCCTGGATGCGCTGATCGGCGCCGCTGCGGAAACCGAAGTGGACGAAGGCGAGCTGCGCAGCGTCGCGGTCACGCGCATCCAGCCCGGGCCGTATCAACCACGCCAGCACATGGATCCCGAACGCCTGCAGGAACTCGCCGATTCGATCCGTGCACAAGGCATGATCCAGCCGATCGTCGTGCGCGAAATCAGCGGCGGCAAGGCCGGCATGTTCGAGATCATCGCCGGCGAACGCCGCTGGCGTGCCGCGCAACTGGCAGGCTTCAGCGACGTGCCGGTGCTGGTCAAGCAGGTGCCAGATCAGGCCGTCGTAGCGATGGCGCTGATCGAAAATATCCAGCGAGAAGAACTCACGCCGCTCGAAGAAGCGCAGGCGTTGAAGCGCCTGATCGACGAATTCGGTTTGACCCATCAGCAAGTCGCCGAAGCGGTCGGTCGCTCGCGTGCGTCGGTCAGCAATCTGCTGCGTTTGATGGAACTGCCAGCGCAGATCAAGACGCTGCTCGAACAACGCAAACTCGACATGGGGCATGCGCGTGCGCTGCTGACTTTGCCCACGGCGCAGGCGATCAGCTTGGCGCGTGCGGCGGTCGAACAGGAATGGTCGGTGCGCGAACTCGAAGCGGCGGTGCGTCGCGGCCAGGAAGTCCCGATCGCAGCGAACAGCAAACCCGTCGCGCCGAAATCCGATCCGAACATCGTCGCGCTCGAACGCGATCTGTCGGAAAAACTCGCGGCCCGCGTCAGCGTGCAACACACGCGTAATGGCCGCGGAAAATTGGTGATTTACTATCACAATAACGATGAGCTCGAAGGCATACTCGAGCGCATTCGCTAATGTTCGGTGAAAGTAAATGACAGTCACGCCGGTCACCTCACCCGTGAGTAGCAAACAACGCCAGTTCGACGCGCTGGTGCGAACCCTTTCGGGGGATTTGTATCGTTACGCGTATTGGCTTTGTCGCGACAACGCGCTCGCGCAGGATCTCGTGCAAGAGACTTTTTTGCGTGCGTGGCGATCGATCGATTCCTTGCGCGAAAGCGATGCGGCCAAAGCGTGGCTGATCACGATATTGCGCCGCGAACATGCGCGCTTGTACGAGCGCAAAACCCCACAAGTTAGTGATATTTCGGAGATCGATGTGCAAGACGAAGGCGGGATGACTCCAGAGCGTGCAGGCGAGTCCGGGATGATCCGGGCGGCGATGCTGCAACTGGAGCCAAAATATCGCGAGCCGCTGCTGATGCAGGTGCTCGGCGGTTTTTCCTGCGACGAAATTGCGCGTGAGCTGAACCTTTCCGGCGCGGCGGTAATGACCCAGTTGTTCCGTGCGCGGCAGAAACTCAAAGCGGTTTTGTTGGGCAAGGACGAGGCGGAGTTGTATGAACTGCCTTGAGTTCCGTCGCCAGCTTGCGGTCGATCCGAAAACGCGCGACGCGGTTTTTCTGCAGCACAAGCAGGAGTGTCCGCGTTGTGCCGAAGCCTACGCACGAGCGATGCTGTTCGAGGCTTCGCTGGCCGAAGCGATGGCCGTGCCGGTGCCGGAAAATCTGGCCGAACGCATTCTGTTTGCCCAGGCCACCGAGCAGCGCAAACAGGCGCGCGTAAATCGTGGCCGCTGGATTCAATATGCTGCTGCAGCGATGGTGTTGATCGCGATCGGCGTGGTCGGTTATTCGCGCTGGGATCGCCCGGTGCTGGCCGATCTGGCGATTGCCCACCTTGCCGGCGAACCGCTGGCGATGACCTCGCATGCCGCCGTGCCCGATGCACTGGTGCAACGCGAATTTGGCATGCGCGCAAGTATCGCCATGCCGAATGTGCCATCGGGCGTTACCTACCTGAGCGATTGCCCGCTCGGTCCGTATCACATCGTGCATATGGCGATGGCGCAGGATAACGATCCGGTCACCGTGATGTACGTTGCCGACCATCATCAGGTCGAGCGCAAGGACTTCAATCAAACCGGCTGGTTTGGTCGCGAAGTGCCACTGGGCGCAGGTACCCTGGTACTACTGGGCAAGAGTGCGCAATCGTTCGATCATCTTGAAACGGTGTGGCGCGATGCAGTGAACGGCCCGCGTCTGACCGGGCTTTGATCCGCGCGCCACTACGGCGCATGACGGCATTTTTGCGATCGCGAATCGGCTGCACATTGGTGAAATCACGCAGTCGGTGCATAGTGCGCGATAATAGTCGGCTGTAGCCGATGGAATCCGTGTCATGCCAGAACTTTCCGTAGTCGTGCCGGTGCACAACGAGCGCGACAATATCCTGCCGCTGCTCGGCGAGATCGCTGCAGCATTGCGTGGTCTGACGGATTTCGAAATCGTCTATGTTGATGATCTGAGTCGCGACGATACGCTGGCCGTGCTCAACGCCGCTAAACAGCAGTTTCCCGAGCTGCGTGTGCTGCGCCATGTGACGCAAAGCGGCCAGAGCACAGCGGTGCGCAATGGTGTCAAGGCTGCGCGTGGCACGTGGATCGCGACGCTGGATGGCGACGGCCAGAACGATCCGGCCGATATTCCGAAGTTGCTGTTGACCCGTACCACCGCCGATCCTGCGGTCAAGCTGTTCGCGGGCTGGCGAGTGAATCGCCGCGATAGTGCTGTCAAGCGTTTCTCGTCGAAATTCGCCAACGGCGTGCGTTCGCGCTTGCTTAACGATGCGACCCCCGATACCGGTTGCGGCATCAAGTTGTTCGAACGCGCCGTATTTCTCGAATTGCCGTATTTCGATCACATGCACCGTTATCTGCCCGCATTGGTGCAGCGCGCCGGATATCAGGTGCAGAGCGTGCCGGTGAATCATCGGCCGCGCACGCAAGGCCAGTCCAAGTACGGCATCGGCAACCGCTTGTGGGTCGGCATCAATGATTTGCGCGGGGTGGGCTGGCTGATCAAACGCTCCAAGCGCACCGCGGTCGAAGAGTTGTAAACGAGTAACCGGGCCTGCTTCAGACGGTTTTTCTTGCGAAATCAGCGGCGATCCGCTATAAAGTGCGGCTCGCTACACCAAGTTCGATCCTGCGGCCGTCAATCGTCGTACCGAACTGGCTGAAAACGTGTCAGTGCAATGACCGTCAACGGTAATGTTCATCAGGTGTTGCGTCTCCTGAATTGCACGCAGTGGTTTCGCCACCGCAGGGCCGAACCCGTTCTGGCTAAGAGCGGCACTTTATCCAACGCTTAAGGAATGTCATGGCCAGAGTTTGCCAAGTCACCGGAAAAGGCGTGCAGACGGGTAACAACGTCTCGCATGCAAACAATAGAACCCGCCGTCGCTGGCTGCCGAATTTGCACGAACGCCGTTTCTGGGTTCCGAGCGAAAATCGCTGGATAAAGCTGCGCGTTTCCGCCCACGCCCTGCGCACGATCGACAAGAACGGCATCGACGCCGTGCTCGCCGAGCTGCGTGGTCGCGGTGAAAAAATCTGAGGAGGACTGAATCATGGCATCTAAACGTGACAAGATCCGTCTGACCTCCAGCGCTGGCACCGGTCATTTCTACACGACCGACAAGAACAAAAAGACCACGCCGGACAAGATGGAAATCAAGAAATACGATCCCGTCGTGCGCAAGCACGTGATCTACAAGGAAGGCAAGATCAAGTAAGGTTCGCCTTGCTGGATCGATAAAAAAACCCGCCGAGAGGCGGGTTTTTTGTTGGCCGGATTTGTGAATTACGAAAGCCGCACAAACTGCAGGTCGCCAATCAGCCGAGCGCCGGTGCGAGACGATAACCTTTCAGACGCGCCGCAAACTCGGCGAGAGTGCGGATGCCGCTGGCTTCCGCCGCGTGGCACCAGTCCTTCAAACCCTCGGCCAGATTATCGGCGCCGCGACTTTCGAGCACCGCATGCAGACGACGCCGGAATTCCATCACGGTCGCGGTGGTTGGACGTTCGTGAATCCATTGCGCCAAGCGCTCACGCGCATGGCCGTCGAGCCAGCGACCTTCGTTGATAAGCGCACGGCGCAGGCGTCGAGGCAGGTCACGCAGGCTCGCGCCGGCATGCGCTGCTTCTTCGCGCACGGTCGGCGAGATCACGTTGCGGAAATAGTCGGTCATCACCTGGAACCGATGCGTGATCACGGCTTTCAGCGTTTCGGCATCCGGCAAGGCGATGTTCGGGCGAATATCCAGGCTCGGCGCGACGCGCAGCACCTTGGCCAGGCCCATTCGTTCAAACAGACGGATTGCCGCCCACCCGATATCGAACTCGAAACGGCGCAGCGAGAATTTGGCGGAACTCGGAAACGCGTGGTGATTATTGTGCAGCTCTTCCCCGCCGATGAAAAAACCCCACGGCGTGAGATTGGTCGCGGCATCGGTGGTCTCGAAATTGCGATAACCCCACCAATGACCGAGGCCGTTGACGACGCCGGCGGCCCAGAACGGAATCCAGATCATCTGCAGCGCCCAGATCACGATGCCGGAAACACCGAACAGCGCGATGTTGATGAACATCATCAAGCTCGGCCCCCAGGCTTCGTGGGCGGCATAGAGATGGCGCTCGATCCAGTCGTCGGGCGTACCGCGACCGTATTTTTCGGTGATGCTGCGGTCGCGCCGCGCTTTCTGGTACAGGCCGACGCCGTCCAGCAACAGCTTTTTGATACCATGGATCACCGGGCTATGCGGGTCATCGACGGTTTCGCAATGTGCGTGATGCTTGCGATGGATCGCCACCCATTCCTTGGTGATCATGGCCGTCGTGAGCCAGCTCCAGAAACGGAAAAAATGCGCGAGCACGGGGTGGAAATCCACGCCGCGATGCGCCTGGCTGCGATGCAGGTACAACGTCACCGAAAAAATGGTGAGCTGGGTGACCACCATGAAATACACCAGCAAACCGACCCACGAAGTGTTCGCAAGACCGTGGCTGAGGAAATCCAGAATAGTAAAAAGCATGGGATGAACCGAATGGATGAGGAAGGGTTAAGGTGGCGGATCATACGCCAGGCCGATGACAGCAACCAGTTGCGCAAGTCACAGTTTCGCCAGAGTTTACATTGGGGCGACAAGTATTTGCTCAAGCCTATGCTGCGCCGGGCGGCAAAAACTGCGTTACATTGTTCGACTACTTGCCAGCCTGTTCGAGTGATAGATTCGTCGTGCCCGAATTACCCGAAGTTGAAACCACGCTGCGTGGCATCGCGCCGCATCTGATCGGTCGGCGTGTGTCTGAGGTGCGCCTGCGCCGACCGAATCTGCGCTGGCCGATTCCGACGGAAATCTCGCAACTCTTGCCCGGCGAGCGCATCAACGCGGTGCAGCGGCGCGCCAAATACTTGCTGGTCGAAACCGCGATCGGCAGTGCGCTGTGGCATCTCGGCATGTCCGGCAGCTTGCGCATCCTGCCGCAGGATACGCCGCCGCGCCCGCACGATCATGTCGACTGGCTGCTCGATTCCGGCCAGTTGTTGCGCTTCACCGATCCGCGGCGTTTCGGCTCATTGCTGTGGCAGCCGGCCGGCACAACCCACGGCTTGCTCGCCAAACTCGGGCCGGAGCCGTTGTCCGAGGATTTCTCCGGCGATTATCTCTGGCGCGCCTCGCGTGGTCGCACGATCGCGATCAAGCAGTTTTTGATGGATCAACATATCGTGGTCGGCGTCGGCAATATCTATGTGGCCGAAGCCTTGTTCGCCGCCGGTATTCATCCCGAACGCGATGCCGGCTCGGTGTCGCGTGCCCGTTACGCACGACTCGCGAGCGAGGTGAAACGTATCCTCGAATACGCAATCACTCGCGGTGGCACCACGTTGCGCGATTTCCTCAACCCCGACGGCGAACCCGGTTATTTCGAGCAGGAACTGTTCGTCTACGGCCGCGCGGGCGAGCCGTGCAAGGTCTGCGGCACGACGATTCGCGTGATGCAACTCGGGCAACGCTCGACGTTTTATTGTCCGAAGTGTCAGCGCTGAATATCGCCATGCGCACATCTATTTCAACGCGAGTTCGGTCTGCTTGAGCTCGATGTAACCTTCGCCGGCGATGATCTTCTTGTACTCGCTGCGGCTCACCGACACATAACGCTCGTTGCCGCCGATCTGCACCTGCGGGCCATCGGTAATCGCACGACCGGCATCGTCCACGCGCACGACCATCGTGGCTTTTTTGCCGGTGCTGCAGATGGTCTTGATCTCGTTGATATTGTCGGCCCACGCCAGCAGATATTGACTGCCTTCGAATAGTTCGCCGCGAAAGTCCGTACGCAAGCCATACGCCAGCACGGGAATCTTCAATGCATCGACGATATCGGTGAGCTGCCACACCTGCGCCTTGCTGAGGAATTGCGCCTCGTCCACAAGTACACAATGCAGCGCGCCGTGTGCTGCGATATCGGCTCGGGTCTTCGCCAGCAGATCGTGCTCGCGCTCGAAAATATGCCCCGGCGCCTTCAGCCCGATGCGCGACTGCACCGTGCCGATGCCGTATCGATCGTCCAGCTTCGGCGTGTAGATCAGCGTGCGCATGCCGCGCTCGTGGTAGTTGTGCGCGGACTGCAGCAAGGTCGTGGTCTTGCCGGCATTCATCGCCGAATAATAGAAATACAGTTTGGCCATGATGGACATGCGTGAATGAAACGAGGTAGGGAGCTTGGCGAACGAATCGCGAGATTGCAAATTACGATAGAGACGCGCCGTCGCACGGAACGCGACGCGCACGCTGCTAGAATGCGCGTCCGATTTCGCCGCCTGTACCGATGAGCCTCAACCCCGCCCAACGCGCCGCCGCGCTGTATACCGATGGCCCGCTGCTGGTATTGGCCGGCGCCGGTTCGGGCAAGACACGCGTGATCACCGAGAAGATCGCGCACCTGATCGAGAAGTGTCATCTCGCGCCGGCCAAGATCGCTGCGATCACCTTCACCAACAAGGCCGCGCGCGAAATGCGCGAGCGCGCCGGCAAATTGCTCAAGGGCAACGCGGTCGATGAATTGCTGGTGTGCACGTTTCATGCGCTCGGTTTGAAATTCCTGCAGATCGAACATGCCGCCGCCGGACTCAAGCGTGGTTTCTCGATTTTCGATGCCGACGACACGCAGGCGATCTACAAGGATCTGCTGCCGAAAGGCATCAGGAACGATCAGCTTTACGCCATCGCCAATCTGGTGTCGCGTGCCAAGAACGAAGGTCTCACGCCGGAGCAGGCTGCCGCCGCTGCGCTCGGCGCGCGCGAATCCGAAGCCGCCGAGTTGTATGCGAAATACCAGAAGCGCCTGGCCGCATTCAACGCGGTGGATTTCGATGATCTGATCCGCCTGCCGTTGGCCTTGCTCGACAGCGACGAAAAAATCTGCGCGGTGTGGCGCGAGCGTTTGCGTTACTTGCTGGTCGACGAATATCAGGACACCAACACCGCGCAATATCGACTGCTCAAATTGCTCGCCGGCCCGCGCGGCGCGTTCACCGCGGTGGGCGACGACGATCAATCGATCTACGCCTGGCGCGGCGCGAACCCAGGCAATCTCGATGAACTCGCACGCGATTATCCGCAGCTGAAAGTCATCAAGCTCGAGCAGAATTATCGCTGCACGCGGCGCATCCTGCGCGCGGCGAATGCGGTGATCGCGAACAATCCGCACGCGCACCTGAAAAAACTCTGGAGCGATCTCGGTGAAGGCGCGCCGATCCGCGTGCTCGAATGCCGCGACGACGAACACGAGGCGGAACGAGTCGCCGGCGAGATCGCGCACCTCGCCGAAAAACACAAAGCGCGCTGGCACGAATTCGCAATTTTGTATCGCGGCAATTTTCAGTCGCGGCCACTCGAAAAAGCGCTGCGTCTCGCGCGTGTGCCGTACCATTTGACCGGCGGCACGGCGTTTCTCGAACGTGCCGAGGTCAAGGATCTGCTTGCGTATCTGCGCCTGATGGTGAACCCGGAAGACGATGCGGCGTTCCTGCGCATCGTCAATATGCCGCGGCGCGATATCGGCGCGACCACGCTCGAAAAACTCGGCGAACTCGCGCAATCGCGTGGCCTGAGCCTGCTGCGTGCGGCGGCCAGCGATGCGATCCTGAAACAACTCGCGCCGCGTCCGGCGGCGGCGCTGGTCGGCTTCGGCGAACTCATCCACGAACTCACGCAAACCACGCGACGCCTGAGTGCTGCGGACCTAGTCGACGAGCTGATCCGCCGCACGCGCTACGCGGAATATCTCGCCGAGCAGGTCAAGGATCAGGCCGCACGCGCGCGACGCCTGGAAAATCTCAACGAACTCGCCGGCTGGTTTCGCGCGATGCAGCGCGAGGGCAGCAGCGCCGGCGATCTCGCCGCGCAACTCGCTTTGCTCACGCATGCGGACCGCGCCGATCCAGGCAATGCCGCGCGTTTGATGACCTTGCATTCGGCGAAAGGGCTGGAGTTTCGTTTCGTTTATCTGATCGGCGTCGAGGAGGGTACCTTGCCGCACGAAGGCAGCATCGAGGAAGGCCGGCTCGACGAAGAACGCCGCCTGATGTACGTCGGCATCACGCGCGCGAAGGAACATCTGACCTTGAGTTTCGCCGCACGCAAGCGCCGTTTCGGCGAAATCCTGACGAATGATCCGAGCCGATTCCTCAGCGAAATGCCGCGCGACGATCTGCATTGGTCGGGCCGCGATGTCGAGCAGGATCAGCAGCACGCGCGCGAGCTCGCGTCATCGCATCTGGCCAAGCTCGCGGCCTTGCTCGCGAAGTAGCTCAAACGTTGCGAGCCGCCCTCTTTATGCTCGTCATCCAGCCTGCGCTGGGATGACGGTCCATTTTGATATGCGGCTGAATTGGTAACACGACACGCTCATCCACGCGGCACATGACAGCCGCGTTACACTGGCGCGCATCGTTTGAGGAGTCGCGTGCCATGATGAAATCAAAACACAGCATCGTCGTTTTTGTTCTGGCATTGCTCAGCGGCTGCTCGCTCATGCCGAAATCCTCGACGCTCGCCACCACGCAAAGTACGTCGATATCGACCATTGCCGCGAACGACAGCCTCGATGCAACGTTGTGGACGCAGACCGCGATCGAGCACGATCTGGTGTATCGCGAGGTCTATCGTCTCGCCGAAGAAAAACTGCTCAAGGCGTTGGCCGATCCGGGCTGGGAAGCGTTGCCGAAAGGCGAACGCAAGGGCGATGCCAAAGGTTTGTCGCCCGCGGTGATCGTCGATATCGATGAAACCGTGCTCGACAATTCGCCGTTCCAGGCGCGCCTGATTCGCGACGATGCAGGCTTCAACGAGATCGCGTGGCGCGTCTGGTGCGAACAACATGCGGCGCATGCGTTGCCCGGTGCGCTCGAGTTCGCCAAATTTGCTGCGGCGCATGGTGTGACGATGATCTACATCAGCAATCGCGCGCAGACGCTGGCAGCGAGCACGCAACAGAATCTCAAGGAACAGGGTTTTCCTCTGGCAGAAAACGAGGTCACGGTTTTCGCGGCGGAATCGCTCACGCCCGGCTGCGAGGAGAAATCCGGCGAGAAAGGTTGTCGTCGCAAACTTGTCGCGCAGAAACATCGCATCCTGTTGATGTTCGGTGATCAGCTCGGTGACTTCGTCGATGGTTCGCAAACCACCGTGGCAGCGCGCCGCACACTCGCCGACTCCTACAAGGACTGGTTCGGCGAGCGCTGGTTCGCCTTGCCGAATCCGACCTATGGCGTGTGGGAAACCGCGGTGACTTCGCATCCCGCCACGGCTGCGCTGAAAGCAGATCCGCGCGCGGCCAAACGCGCGGCGCTGCACGAAAACTAGCCGCATCGCGATTCGTCACGACAGTGACCGCACTGCAGCATCGAAAGCCGCGTTTTGCCCCTGTCCGATTTGCATCGCGGTCGGCATAATCCCGCGGACGTTTGAAAATCTCGGGGTAGCGCATGTCGATGCAGTGTTATGTCTATAAAAGCCAGCGCACGGAAGGTGCTTATGTGTATTTGCGCGATGCCGATGCGTTCGATCTCGTGCCGGCCGGGCTGGCCGAAAAACTCGGTACGCTGACCTTCGTCATCGAGCTCGATCTTTCGCCCGAGCGCAAACTCGCACGCGAAGACGTCAACGCGGTAATGGCGAATCTGCAGACGCAGGGTTTTCATCTGCAATTGCCGCCGGTCGTCGAAGCGCTGAACGCGTCGTTATCCTGATCCTCCGATGCAGGCGGATTCGCATGCCGCCAGGATTTGCGGCATACACCGATCTGCAACGGCGTCGGGCCAACAGCACAAACGCCTAACGCTTTTCCGCGCCCGCTCTGCTAGCCTGCGCACGAGCCACAATCAGCGCATAACGACAGGTTAGATGCCGAACTCATCGTCCAGCGGAATTCTCGCGCGGCTCGCCGCCTTGCGTTATTTCATTCCCGCCGCGCTCGCGTTTGGCGCCAGCGCGTTCATCACCCAGCCGGCGGTGCTGGCCTTGCTGCTGGCGGCGGATGCGTTGACCCTGGCCGCGGTGTGCCAGGTGATTGGCTTCGGCCTTGAGACGAGTTTTGCGCGCACCTTGCTGCGTCGCGGCCTCGCGAATTTTGTTTTGCTGGTTGCATATACGGCGTGGCTCGTGGCATTGGTGGCGTATCCGATGCGCTGGATTCTGCACGACGCCACGCTGCCGGCAACGCTCGCATTGTCGACTGCGCTGGTAGTCGCGCTGCTGAGTCTGTGGCGGCTGTGGCCGGCGTTCGGGCTGGTATATGTCTGGGACGATGCATACACGAATCTGGCGAACGAATCGTGGATCGTCACCGCGATTCGGCGCAGCCTGCGATTCGCCGGACATCTCACCGCAGAGCAGGACATGTTTTTCAGTCACGGCCTGCCGGTCGCGTTGTGTCTGCTGTTGCTGTGTTGCGGCGCGCTGAGCCTGGCTGGATTGTGCGGCATGCTCAACGTCGAATCGCGCGTCGTGGCATTGCTGATTTACGCGCTGCTCGCGCCGTTGTTGTGTTGCGTGATCGCAAATCGCAGTGTGCGCGCGCTGTTCAATCAGGCGCAGATCGAACGACGTTATCGCCGCACCGCACGTGCACGCGCCACGTCGGATGCGGATACCGCGCGCAGCGAAAAGCTGGCGCAAGTAATCAGCCCGGCCGAGTTGAATGCCACGCTGCTGTGCGCGGTGCGTTCCGGTCAGGTCGATCTGGCGCTCGGTGCGCTGGAGCGCGGTGCCGATGCCAACATGTTGCCGGCGCCCGGCGAGCGCGATCAGCGTTCGTTGCTGATCCTCGCCGTGGCCTGCAGCGATCTGCGTTTGTTGCGCGCGCTGATCGCCGCCGGCGCCGACATCAATCGCATGCACAATGGTTTGACGCCGCTGCTCGCGGCGACTCGCGACAGCCATCAGGGCCGGCCCGAAGCGGTGGTCATGCTGCTGACCAACGGCGCCAATCCGCGGGTTGCCGACAGCGAAGAAAACACGCCGCTGCATCACGCCGCGCTGAGTGCCGAGCCGGTGGTCGCCGCGCTGCTGCTCGATGCCGGTGCGGAAATCGATGTGCTGAATCGCGCCGGCTACACGCCGTTGGCAACCGCGTGCGCGATGGCGAATTGGGGTTTGCTGCGGTTTCTGCTCGAACACGGCGCGCGTCTCGATGTGGAGAAAGCGCAGCCGGTGCTCGCGATCGCCGCCGGCATCGCCGAAGACGATATCGAAGGCATCAAATTATTGCTCAAGCGGCGCGCCAAGGTCGATGCGATCGGTCCGCTCGGGCGCACCGCCTTGATGAATGCCGCACTCAACGGCCACGCCAAAATCGCGCGCGTTTTGCTCGACGCGGGTGCATCGGTGCAACTGGTCGATTCGCACGGCGTCAGCGCGCT
>Ga0209724_1003066_pt1 | contig 13879 bp, 13 predicted proteins | sample grotaG_FD_184143 | JGI IMG/M metagenome (GOLD analysis project Ga0209724, IMG submission 184143) | Glacier valley bacterial and archeal communities from Borup Fiord, Nunavut, Canada, to study Microbial Dark Matter (Phase II) -... | ecosystem: Environmental > Aquatic > Freshwater > Ice > Glacier ...
GACCTCGGACAAGACCTGCACCGGCAACAAGAGTGACGTCGCAGTGGTTGTCATCCAGACTGCATCTGGCCCGTCGACGAACCACGTCGTCGTCGACAACTGCACGTACTAGCGGATCGTCGTCACCGCTTCGACCAGTAAGAGCGCGGCACCCGCCAACGCAAACCACCACACCCAAGGATCGAACCGCAGCCGCCGCCGCATCTGCCGGGCGGCGGCGACAGCGGCCTCGTCGCCCGATCCCTCGACGACAAGCCGCCGCGCAGCAGCATAGTCACCACGCTCGAACGCCAGCTGGGCTTCAACAGACACCCGACGATCTTGCCCCAGATCCAGGCGCCCACAAGCGGTCCACGCGGATGGTGCTTGTGGCCGAGGAGCGCTACACTTGGCCATGTCCTACGTTCTCAAGTGGAACGGTCGCGACCTCCCCGATGAGCTGAAAGAGCTGCCGCCTGGCCGCTACATCATCGAATCAGTCGACCGCGCGCCGCAGCTAACGGATGAGCAGGAAGACGATCTCATCGCGGCGATTGGCGAAGCCGACGCAGGTCAGAGCGTGACCCTCGACGAAGCTCGCCGCCGCATTGGCTTGGTGCTCGAGCGTCGACAGTCCGGATCCTTTCCCGAGCCCTCGCTGAGCTCGAGGCCTGGATCGAACAGATTCGCCTAGACAAGCCACGGGCCGCAGCCGAATTCTCAGCCGAGGTTTTCGCTACAATCGATCTAGTGGCAGCTGGCGACTTCGACGGTCCCGAGACGGTGTTGCGTACTGGCCAACGCGTCCGGAGCTGGCCGGTGCCGCCTCTCCGGATCTACTATCAGCGTCGCGAGGACGGACTGTACGTGCTGCGCATCTACCATCAGTCGCGCCGTCCGTTGTCTCGCTGACGTGCGGATTCCGTTGGGTCGGCGGTTCGATGTGGTGGGTGTGGGGGAATGTTGCGTCGATGAGGTTTGGCGCCTCGACGGCGTGATCGTGTCGGGGGCCAAGCTGCGGGGACGGGTGGAGCGGCGTGGTGGTGGGCAGGTGGCGACGATGTTGGCGGCGTCGGCACGGCTGGGGTTGCGGGTGGCGTTTGCGGGCGCGGTTGGCGACGACGAGGACGGGCAGGTGGCGCTGGCGTCTTTGGTGGACGAAGGCGTGGCGATTGACGCCGTTCGTGTCGAGGGATCTACGCGGCGGGCGCTGGTGTTGGTCGATCGGGATGGCGAGCGGACGGTTGTCGAAAGCGTGGATCCGTCGGTGACGCGTCATGATGCTGCTCCGTCGGTGAGTGCCGCGCGGGTGGTGCATCTCGATGCAACGTCGCTGCCGGCTAGCTTGGCGGCGGCTCGGGCTGCGCGTGAGGTTGGCGCGATGGTGTCGCTCGATCTGGATGGCGTGCCGGGGCCGGAGCTCGATGCGCTGTTGGCGCTGACCGATCTGTGCGTGTTTTCTGCGGGGCTGGAGCCGCCAGAGAGTGCAATCCTCACACGGTTGCAGTCGCGCCTCGCGCCCGGTGCGCTGTGTGGTTACACCGCGGGAATGCGGGGCTCGGGGATCTTGTCAGCGACGGGAGAGCGCTTCGATCAGCCGGCCTTTGAGGTGCCGGTGGTCGACACCACGGCGTGCGGCGATACGTTTCGTGCTGGCTTGGTGCTGGCTTTGCTCAACGGTGATGATCTGCCGCGTGCGCTGGAGACGGCCAGCGCGGCCGCGGCGCTCAAATGTCGCGACATCGGCCGTGCGGGCTGTCCTACGCTGGCTGGGCTAAACACGTTTCTAAAACGTTAGCCTTGGCGCTGCCAGTTGCTGCGTTCGGTGCTGGGCGTGCTGCCCGTGGTGGGCGCTTCGGGGCTGCCGTCGAGGACGTGCATCGCGGCCGCGGCGAGGGCGGCGTCGAGGGCGTCGTCGCTTTCGTCGAGGGTGAGCGGCTGGGCCAGGGTCGCTTTGTGGCCCTCGATATACGAGGTGTCGTAGTGGCCGGCGCGGAAGTCGGGCTCGTTGACCACGCGGCGATGGAAGGCGAGGTTGGTCTTGATGCCGCCGACGCGATACTCGAGAAGGGCGCGCGACATGCGGTCGATGGCCTCCTGTCGCGTCGGGGCCCAGGTGATGAGCTTGGAGATCATCGGGTCGTAATAGACACTGATCTCGGCGCCTTCGAAGATGCCGGAGTCGTCGCGAACGTACGGGCCTTGTGGCTGGCGGTACTGGGTGATCTTGCCCGGCGATGGCAAAAAGCGAATCGGATCTTCGGCGTAGATGCGGCACTCGACGGCGGCACCGTGGACTTTGAGATCGGCCTGGGTGAACGGCAGTTTTTCGCCGCGGGCGACGGCGATTTGCAGATGGACGAGATCGAGCTGGGTGATCATCTCGGTGACCGGATGCTCGACTTGAAGTCGGGTGTTCATCTCCAGAAAATAGAACGACCCATCAGAGGCGAGCAGGAACTCGCAGGTGCCAGCACCGACGTAGTTGACGGCGGCGGCGGCACGCACCGCGACCTCACCCATGGCCTTGCGCAGCTCGGGGGTCACGGCCGGCGACGGGGCTTCTTCGATGACCTTCTGGTGACGGCGCTGGATGGAGCAGTCGCGCTCGAAGAGATAGACGACGTTGCCGTGGGTGTCGCCGAAGACCTGGATCTCGACATGGCGCGGCTTGATGACGGCTTTCTCTAGATACACCGCGTCGTCGCCGAATGCCGCTTTGGCCTCGCGCTGGGCCCCCGCATAGGCAGCGACGAATTTGGCCGGATCCTCGACGAGGCGCATGCCTTTGCCGCCACCGCCGGCCGAGGCTTTCAACATGACCGGAAAGCCGATCTTCTGAGCGCTCTCGAGCGCCGCTTCCGCCGACGGAAAGCCACGGCCTGCCGGGCCGTTGTCGCCGGGGACGACCGGCACGCCGGCAGCGGTCATCTTTTGGCGGGCGCGGGTCTTGTCACCCATGGCGTCGATGGCGTCGGCTGGCGGGCCAATGAAGATCAGCCCGGCGGCCTCGACGGCGCGGGCAAAGTCGGCTTTTTCGGAGAGAAAGCCGTAGCCGGGGTGAATGGCATCGGCACCGGCCTGCTTGGCGGCGGCGATGACCTTGCCAGCGTCGAGATAGCTCTCGCGGGCGGGCGCGGCGCCGATGGGATAGGCCTCATCGGCGGTGCGGACATGCAAGGCGCCGCGATCGACGTCGGAGTACACGGCGACGGACTTGATGCCCATCTCTTTGCAGGCACGCATGACACGCACCGCGATCTCACCGCGGTTGGCAACGAGGATCTTGTTAATCGTCTTGGTCGACATGGCCGCGGATGCTAGCGGCCGACACGCTCGGGCGCAACGGGGACGCCGCCTTTGCGCAGATCGGAGACGGCTTCCAGATGGTCGGGAAAGATGGCGATGGCTTGTTCCACGCCGCGTTCCACGAGGGCGGCGAGGTGGTGGCCGCGGTGGGCGAGCTGGGTCCGGATGACGTCGGAGAATTTGGTCTCGAGGAAGAGCTTGTCGGGCATCCACTGGGCATGCAGGCGTGGCGCGGCGACGGCATCGGCCAGCGGGAGCTGGTGGTCGACGAAGTTGACGATGGTCTGCACCGTCGAGGTGACGATGAGCGGGCCGCCCGAGGCGCCGGCGCACAGGATGGGTTTGCCGTCGAGGGTAATGACCATCGGCGTCATGCTGGAGAGCGGGCGCTTGCCGGCGGCGATGGCGTTGGCCTGGCTACCGACGAGGCCGAAAGCGTTGGGCGCGGCGGGCAGGATGCTGAAGTCGTCCATCTGGTTGTTCATGACCGTGCCCGCAGCGACGAAGCCGGCGCCGAACAAGAGATTCACGGTGCTGGTGAGCGCGGCGACGTTGCCCTCGGCGTCGACGACGCACAGATGGCTGGTGCCGCCGTCGCGTGGGGCGGCGGCGGGTGCGTGCAGCTTGCCGCCATAGCTGGCGGGATGGCCAGTCTTGCCGTCGATGTGGCTGGCGAGGTTCTTGGCGTACTCGGGCGCGACCATGGTCGCGGTCGGCACGTCGACGAAGGCGGGGTCGCCGAGGAGCCGGGCCCGGTCGGCAAAGGCGTGCTTGAGGGCCTCGGCGAGCCGGTGGGTGCTGAGCTCGTCGTCGCTGCTGACAACGGCTGGAAACGTATCGAGGATCTGGAGGCTCTCGATGGTGGTGAGACCGCCGGCGGGTGGCGGCGCGGCCCAGAGCTGGCGGCCACGGAACGCACCGACGAGCGGCTCGCGCCAAACGGGCTTGTACGCCGCCAGATCGTCAAGGGTCAGCGCGCCGCCACGACGACGCACGCCGTCGACGAGGACATGCGCCAACAGGCCCTTGTACATCTCGTCGCCACCGAGCTTGGCCAGCCTGTCGAGGCTCAGCGCCAGGTCAGGACGGGTGAGATGGTCGCCATCAGCTACTTGTAGAAGGGGCAGCAGCAGATCTCCTGCAGGCGGCTGCAGCTTGGTCCGAGCGCGTGCTGCGCCCTCGACGTGGGCGCGATTGGCCAAAAAGCCGTCGCGGGCGAGCTTGAGCGCCGGCTGGACGACGGCGTACCAGGAGAGCTTGCCGAAGCGGGCATGGGCGGCGGCGAGACCCGCTGGCTCGCCCGGCACCGCGACGGCCCGGCCGCCGAGCTTGGAGGCGAACGGATCGGCCACCGAGCGGCCTTGGGCGTCAGTGTTGACGAACATGTTGGGGGTGGCAGCCGCGGGCGCAACCTCTCGGAAGTCAAGGACAAATGCCTTTTTCTCTTTGGCGCGCCAGACCACCAAAAAGCCGCCACCACCGAGACCGGAGCTCATGGGCGAGACCACGCCGAGAGCGAGCGCAGTGCCGACGGCGGCGTCGACGGCGTCGCCGCCATGGGCCAGGATCTCGGCGCCGGCGCGGGAGGCCTCGACAGAGTCTGCCGCGACCACGCCACGTCCAGGACCTACTTTGAGCGCGTCTGCGTACGTGGGCGTAGCCAAAACGAGGCTGGCCAGGCACAACAATCCGCGCCGAACATGTTCGTCACGTTGCATGTTGCGTTCCCATCCTGCTAAGATCGTAGGAAGTCTAGGAGTAACCGACGGTGCCGGACACGACCCGGAGAGACATGAGAACCCCGATCACCCTCAAGATCAAGTTCAAGAGCGCCAACCTCGACCAGTTCATCGAGCGGTATTCGGTGGACGTGAGTCGCGGTGGCATCTTCATCCGCACCAAAGAGCCCCTGGCGGTGGGGACGCAGCTCAAGTTCGAGTTCCAGCTTCAGGACTCGAGCTCACTCATCGCTGGCGAAGGCACGGTGGTGTGGATCAGAGAACCTGATCCCACACGCACCGGCGTCGCGCCGGGCATGGGCGTGCGCTTCGATCGCTTGGCGCAGGCCAGCCAGACGGTGCTCGAGACGATCCTGGCGGAGAAGACCAAGAAGGGCGAGTCGAATACCGAGTCGCGCTTCGAGGCCGGTCAGCGCGCCTCGGCTTCGGCGTCTGGCTCGACTTCGTCCAACGCGCCCGTCGCTGAGCACAATCAGTTTGGCGGGGGTGACTCCAAGCAGACGCCGTTGCCGCGGCCCGTTCCTGGGCTGGATACGCCGGGCGACGAGTTTGCCGAAGAGTCGACGCGCGTCATGCAGAACGACATGGTCGAGAAGCTGGCGCAGCAGACGCGGCGGGAGGCGGCGCAGGGGTTCGGCGAACCGGAGCCGACGCGGCGTGCGTCGGCCGACGAGTTGCAGCACCTGGCGCAGTCGGCCGCACCGACGCTGGGCGCGAGCATGACCAAGGCCCAAGGTGTGGGCGCAGCGCCGGTGTCCGCGGCAGCTCCAGCGCCGGAGCCAGTACGGGCGGCGCCGGTATCGTCGAGTGGCCCCGAGTTCGGCAACGATGTGTCTCTGCCGTACACCGCGGCCAACATCGGCGACGGTCGGGCGCGTCCGCAGCGCAAGAGCTCGCCGCTTTTGCCGGTCATCCTTATCGTCGGTGTGGGTGCCGCTGCTGGCGCCTATTTCATGTTCCGTGGCGGCGAGGAACCAAAGACGAAGCCGGTGGTTGCCCAGCCGACTCCTCCGGGCCCGGGTCCGGTGGTGCCGCCTGGTCCTGCTCCGGGTGTCGACACGCCGCAGCCCGTCGTCGAAGCGCCAAAGCCTCCAGTCGAAGCGCCAAAGGCCGCGACGCTGACCGCAGCAGTCAGCTCCACTCCGGCGGGCGCCAAGGTCACCGTCGACGGCAAAGCGCTGACGGCCGTGACGCCGACCGAGGCGGCCGAGCTCGAGGCGGGCAAGAGCTACGACGTGACCATGTCCCTGCGTGGCTTTGTCGACTGGAAGGGCAAGCTCAAGGCGGGCCCCAACGCCAAGGTCGAGGCCAAGCTGGTTCCGACGGAGAAGCTGGTCGAAGTGTCGTCGGTGCCAGCCGGTGCCGATGTGCTCCTCGACGGCAAGAAGGTCGGCAAGACGCCTTACACCATCAAGAAGATCGACGTCTCCAAGAGCCATGCGCTCGAGGTCAAGCGGTCGGGTTTCGTGCCGCAGTCGCGCACCATCGCTGGCATCGACGCCTTCGAGATGAAGGGCACCAAGGACGTCATGCTGGTCGCGCTCACCCTCGAGGCTGACGCCAGGAAGGTCAAGAAGAACACCACCGTGGTCGGGACCACGGGACTGCCGCCACCGCCTGGCGAAAAGCCGGTGGTGCCGGGTGAAGAGAAGAAGCCGGAAGTTGCCCCCGTGGAGAAGCCGCCCGAAGACAAGCCGTTGGCCCTTCCTCCGGAGGAGAAAAAAGCGCCACCCGAAGACAAGAAGCCGCCCGAGGAAAAGAAGACTCCTGTCGAGAAACCGGTCGAAAAGACCGAGAAGCCGGCCAAGCCCAAGGAAGACGCGCCCGCCCCCGCCGCTGCCGGCGACTCCAAGTAGCAGCCTTGCGCGTTTGCCTTCTCCTCGCCTTCGTCTTTTCCGCCTGTAAACCTACATCCTCCGCAGCCGTCGCGACGCCAGACCTGGCGCAGCCCGTCGTCGTGGTCGCACCACCACCGCCGCCACCCCGCTACGCCCGCAATCCGCAGCCGCGCATCGACGTGCACACCCACATCGAGGTCGGGGCGTTACCACGCGCCATCAAGCTGACGGGCGACGAGGGCATCGTCCACATCATCAACCTCTCGGGGGGCACGCCGGCTGGGCTTCGAGAGACGCTGGGCGAGGCCAAGGCCTTGGGCCACACCAGCGTCTTCACCAACCCCGACTTCCGCGAGATCGGTCGCGGCCCAGGCTGGGGCACGCGCATGGCGGTCAAGATCAAGCAGGGCGCGGCCATGGGCGCGATCGGCGTCAAGATCTCGAAGGGTCTCGGGCTCGGCTACGAAGACGCGCCCAACCATTTGCTCGCCGTCGACGACAAATCGCTCGATCCAGTCTTCGAAGAGGCCGGGCGCCTGGGCCTGCCCATCGCCATCCACACCGGCGATCCCAAGGCATTTTGGCAGCGGCCCGATGCCTCGAACGAGCGCTTCGACGAGCTCCGGGTGCATCCGCGCTGGAGCTTCTTTGGCTATCCGGTGTCGTGGGAGGATCTGTACGCGCAGTTCGAGCGGCGGGTGGCACGGCATCCCAAGACACGCTTCATCGGCGTGCATTTCGGCAACGATCCCGAGGATCCAGCGCGCGTCGCTGTGATGCTCGACAAGCACAAGAACCTCTACATCGACACCGCCGCGCGCGTGCCGGAGATCGGCCGCATGGATGCGCACCACGAGCCCATCAAGATGCGGGCGTTCTTCGAGCGCTATCAGGACCGCATCTTGTTCGGCACCGATCTTGGCGTCGGTGCCGAGGATCTGATGCTGGGCTCCACTGGCGAGACCCCGCCCACGCAGGCCGACGTGGTGCGTTTCTTCGACTCCACCTGGCGCTGGTTCGAAACCGAGGGACAGATCCCGTCGCCGACGCCGGTGCAGGGTCGATGGGATGTCTTTGGCATCGCCTTGCCGTCGCCGATCTTGAAGAAGGTGTACTGCACCAACGCGGTGGCCTTGCTGCACCTCGACCCGAGTCTTTGCGTCGTCAAGCCGTAGCCGGCTTGCGCTTGAAGAACGCTTCGCCCCAGGCGCGGTTGCGCCGAGGAGACTGTTCAATCGCGCCCGAGCACGAACAAGCTTGACACCCACCCCGCACCGACCATAATCGGCGCCCTGTTGCACGATTTTCCGACGTAGCTCAGTTGGCAGAGCAGGTGACTGTTAATCACCGGGTCAGAGGTTCGAATCCTCTCGTCGGAGCTAGCTTCATCAAACCCTGGGATCCCAGAGTCCATCGCCACAAGGCGGCTGTCGCACACGCAACGCGTTGAATGAAATGCGGTCTGCGTCAATCATAGGCGCATGAGCCGATTGCTTGCGATTCTGTGCGTCTCGTCACTTGGCGTTTCCGCGTCTGCTGAGCCGCTCAGCGAAAAGCAGAAGATCGAAGTCTTGATAACCACCGTCGAGAATCTCAAGGACGCTGTGTTCGTGCGCAATGGTACGGAGCACGATGCGGCCGCTGCCGGCAAGCATCTGCGCGACAAGTGGGCGCATGATCGCAAGAACATCGCCACGGCGCGCGACTTCATCGTGCGGGTTGGCAGCGGCTCGTCGATGACGGGCAGCCCTTATCTCATTCGCTTTCGCGACGGCCGCGAGGTGAAGACGGGCGATTTCTTCGTCGCTGAGCTACGACGACTCGAGCGGTGATGGCGCGCATGGGCGGTGCCTCGAGCAGGTTCTACATGCGGGGCTGGCAGGTGCCTACCACCTGGCCGAACTCGTTCTTGGAGACTGCGGCCTGACAGGTCGGTGCCGGGCAAAAGCGCGCGCAGGTCTGGCCGGCGGCAGCGGTGCAGCCGAAAGCGCCGTCGCTGAGCGTCCAGGTGCAGCCGCGATCGGTGCACTCCACCGTGTAACCCGTGCCGCTCGACGAGCCGACGTTGCAGGCCGCGACACAGACGTTGCTGCCGTCGGCGGTCTGGCCGGCGGGGCAGGCGACCGGCACGTCGCTGCACTGGCCGGTGCTGCTGGCCAAGGAGCCGTCGGTGCAGCGCGTGCGGCAGGTCCCGTCGAGACCCGCAGCCTCGCCAGCGGCGCAGGTGGCGACCATGACTTTGCTGTTGCGGCGCACGGCCAGCACCACCGCGATGCGCAGGTTGTCTTGCAAGGTCTTTTCCGAAAGGTAGGCGTAGCCGTTGTCGCCCCAGTTGGGGCCGTAGGAGTTGCGCACGATGTAGTAGGTGCCGCCGTTGATGGTGCGATAGCCGACGAGCAGCACCGCGTGACCCATGACCTGCGCGGAGCCGGAGTAATCTTTGACCACGCCGCTCTGCGTCAAGCGCGCGCAGCTTGGCGCGGCCGCGATGCAGCGCCGCTTTGACTCCGCCCACCGTCGAGTCCACCATCTCGGCGACCTCGGCCAAACGATATTGCAGGACGTCTTTGAGCAAGACCGCCGCGCGTTCCTTGGGTGGTAGCGCGCCGACCAGCGCGGCCAGCGAGGCGTCGATGGGCTCGTCGGCCTCGTCGGGCTCGACGGTCTGCGGCGCATGCTCTTCTTCGTACGGCACGGTGTCCTCCCGCTGTCGCTTTTCCTTGCGCAGTAGGTCGACGCATTTGTGATGCGCGATGCGAAAGATCCATGGAGAGCATGGGCCACACGCGCCGCTCGACCACCGTCGCTGAGCTTACCAATGCCGCGGTCTGGCTGGCGTCTGATCTGGCCAGCGGCATGACCGGCACAGTGGCCAATCTGACCGGTGGAAAGATCGTGGACTGAGATGGACCCACTGGTGATCATGGCACTGCAAGCGACGCTGAGCATGGCCATTCTGTCGCTGTTGGCGGCGCGCTATCTGGTGCCACGGCTCCGCGGCGCGCCGCGGGAATCGGCGCTGGTCCCTTTATTGGCGGTCAATGCGTTCCGCTATCTGCCGCTCATCCTGTTCGCCCCTGGGCAGGTCGATGCAGCAATGCCGATGGCGGCGCGCTCGATCATTGCCTATGGCGATCTGGCGTCGGGACTGTTGGCGTTCGTCGCACTGGTGCTGTGCATGTTTCGACTGCGCCTAGCGGCGATCGCAGCGTGGGTCTTCCTGGTCGTCGGTTTGGTCGATTCAGCCGTCGGTGGCTACACCGCAATGACTGCGCAGCTCCACCTCTATCCGCTCGGTTTCTCCTGGATGGTCGTCGCCTTCTACGTGCCGATGATCCTCGTTTCCCAGGCGGTCGTGGGCTACGTGCTCCTCGCGAGGTCGCACTGAAGAAGGCAGGCGCGCACTTGACTATGTATACTTACCGGGATACATACAACCGGCGTCGCTTTGGCGCTTGGAGGAAGTCATCATGCCCATCTCGGTTCAGGTCACACGCGGTTTGCTCACAGCAGAAGGTGAACGTCTGATCTTCGGACGGATTGCCGAGGCCCTCTTGGTGGCCCATGGCCTCGAAAAGAATGCCTTCATGAAAGACAATGTCATCGGGCATCTGGTGGTGTCGGAGGAGTCGACGTCTTATGTCGGCGGGGTGGCGCAGTCGCTGGCGATCGTGGAGGTCAAGGCCCCTTCGGTCACCTTCGCCGATCGCGCGGTGCGGGAGGCGTTCGTCAAGACCGTGACCGATGTGGTCGATGCGCTGAAGGCCGGCCAGCATCCGCGCTCCCGGACCTTCGTCAACGTCACCTATGCGGTGGATGGCACCTGGGGCATTGGCGGCAAGGCATTTACCAACGTCGATCTGGGCGCGGCCATCGCGGCGTCTGTTTCGCAGTAGTCGCTTGACGTGATGTCGTCAGATTGGTATACATGACGGATGGCATCACGGGGTGGCACGGCAGGGTCGAAGCGGCGGCCGCCGGATCAGGCCAGGACCAGTGTGCTGGCCGCGGCGGACCGCCTGTTCTACGAGCATGGCGTGCGCGGGGTTGGCGTCGACGCGATTGCCGACGCGGCGGGCGTCACCAAGCGGACCCTCTACTATCATTTCCCGACGAAAGAAGCGCTGGTGGCCGCCTACCTCGACGCCCGCGACGGCGCCACGCGTCTCCTCATCGAGGACAGTGTCAGCCGGCACAGCCTGCCCGGCGCGCGCCTCTTGGCCGTGTTCGACCACCTCGAGCGCTGGTTCGCGACGCCCGACTATGGTGGTTGTCCGTTCAACAATGCCGTCGCTGAGCATCCTGGGCCCGAGGCCGAGACCATTGCCCGTCGCCACAAGGAGGCCGTGGCTGGCTGGCTGAGCGATCAGGCGGAGCTCGGCGGCGCGCGTTCGCCGAAGAAGCTTGGCGCGCAGCTCCTCGTGCTCGTCGACGGCGCGCTCAACGGCGCCATGGTCTTCGGCACGGCCGAACCGGCCCGATCAGCACGCGCCGTCGCTGCGGTGCTCCTGGCCGATGCCGGGGTCAACACCTCCGCCAAGCGGCGCACATCCGTAGCGGAGCGTCGGGCTCTGCCCGCGCGGAGCGTCGGAGGCTCGGAACCCTCTCAGGGTTCCGACGACGCCGGGCCCAACACCTCCGCCAAGCGGGGCAAATCCGTAGCGGAGCGTCGGGCTCTGCCCGCGCGGAGCGTCGGAGGCTCGGAACCCTCTCAGGGTTCCGAATTAAAATGACACCCTATCTGTATTTCCGCGGTGACTGCGAGGCGGCGCTGCGATTTTATGCAGAGTGTGGCCTGGGCCACCTGGTCGAGCTCCGTCGCTATGACGGCACACCCATGGTGGCGCGGCATGGCGAAGGCTGGCGAAACAAGGTGCTGCATGCGGTCTTCGAAGGTCCTGGCCTGCGCTTGTGTGCCTCCGACGGGCCCGACTCCGAGCCCATGAAGGGCTGTGCGCTGTTCCTCGAGAGAAATCACGCCGAGGCACTGGCCCTGTTTGCCGCGCTGTCGACGGGCGGGCGGGTCACGGTTCCCTTCCAGAAACAATTCTGGGGCCACTATGGCAACTTCACCGACCGATTCGGCGTGCAATGGGCGGTGAGCTCACCGGCACGGGTGAGCTTCCGGCCGCTTGGTCGCGATGATCTGCCTCTCTTGTATGGCTGGCTGTGTGCGCCGCATGTGGTCGCGCACTGGGAGCCGGCGCCGTCGCTGCCGGAGGTCGAGGCCGAGTATGGATCTCGGATCGTACCGGCTGACGTCCTGCCTCTCGACGTGGGGCTGACCCAATATATCGCCGAGGACGGGACCGAGGCGGTGGGGTTCATTCAGGCATATCGGGTGATGAGCCCTGACGAGGACTGGTGGCCCGACGAGACCGATCCCGGCGCGTTGGGCATGGACCAGCTCATCGGGTTGCCGGATCGGCTGGGTCAGGGCCTGGGTACGCGGTTGGCGGGTGCGTTTTCGGACTGGCTGTTCCTCGATCAGCGGGTCACCTCGGTGCAGGTCGATCCACATCCTGACAATCTGCGCGCGATTGCGGCGTATCGTCGGGCTGGGTTCGCCGACGTGGGTGTGGTCGAGACACCGGATGGGCCGGCGCTCATCATGAAACGAAGGAGACCAGATGGATCGTGATGAGCTCCTGACCACCTATGAGGTGGTTCCGTACGAGAGCAATCCGATTCATTTCGCGCATCCGGACACGCTGGCGACGGCGGCCTATCTGCGCGGGATCGAGCCGCCGGCCTTCGAACGCTGTCGGGTGCTGGAGCTCGGCTGCGCCGCTGGCGGTCATCTGATGCCGATCGCCGAGGCCTGGCCGTCGGCGCAGTTTGTCGGCATCGATCTGTCGCCGCGACAGATTGCCGACGGGCGGCGGCTGGTGGACGCGCTGGGCCTCGGCAATCTCGAGCTCAAGGCGATGTCCATTCTCGACGTGGGGCCGGAGCTCGGCACCTTCGACTACATCGTGGCGCACGGCGTGTTTTCCTGGGTTCCCGTCGCTGTGCGCGACAAGATTCTCGAGATCTGCTGCGCCAATCTGGCACCCAATGGCGTTGCCTATCTCAGCTACAACGTGAACCCAGGGTGGATCCGCGGCACCGCGATGCGCGAGCTGATGCGGTTTCAGACGCGCGGCGAGACCGAACCCCGCCAGCGCGTGGCCCAGGCGCGCGCGCTGTGCGAGTTTTACGAGACCGCGTTACCGGCGGGGAATTTTGGCGACGGCCTGCGTGAGTGGGCCGCGCGACTCGGCCGCACCGACGATATTCTGTTCCTGCATGACCATCTCGAGCCGGTGAGTCAGCCGTACTATTTCCACGAATTTGCCGCGCTGGCGACGGCGCATGGGCTGCGTTATCTCGGCGAGGCGGGCTGGTGCAGCAGCACGGCGGATCTGTCGCCATCGGTACAGGCGGGTCTCCAGTCGCTGTGCGGCGACGACGAAATCGCCTTCGAGCAACACCTCGATTTTCTGCGCGGTCGGGCCTTTCGCCGCAGCCTCGTCTGTCACGCCGAGCAGCCCTTGTCGGCCCCATCACCCGAGCGACTGGCACGGCTCAAGATCAGCTCGGTGTGCAAGCCGGTGTCGCCGCGGCCCGACGTGCGCTCCAAGAAGAACGAGCGCTTCGTCGGCGACCTCGAGTCGCTCACCACCGGGGATCCGTTCATCAAGGCCATCCTCGTCGCGCTGGCCGAGGCGGCACCTTATCGCCTGCCCCTCGATCAGCTCTGGCTCGACGTGCGCGCGCTGCTGCAGCTCGAGCGCGGCCAGCTCACCGAGGAGGATCTGGGGGCGGCGGTGCTCTTCTGCCATCAGTCGAATTTGGTCGCCCTGCACCTCGATGCCCCACGCCTCACTACCACGCCTGGGCGCCACCCGACGGTGACCGCGCTCGTCCGCGCGCAAGCGGCCAGGGGGCCGGACATCTCGAGCCTGCTCCATCGCACCGTGACCGTCAGCGACGCAGATCGGGGCCTGCTGGCGCTCTGCGACGGCACGCTCG
>Ga0209724_1003071_pt1 | contig 13872 bp, 8 predicted proteins | sample grotaG_FD_184143 | JGI IMG/M metagenome (GOLD analysis project Ga0209724, IMG submission 184143) | Glacier valley bacterial and archeal communities from Borup Fiord, Nunavut, Canada, to study Microbial Dark Matter (Phase II) -... | ecosystem: Environmental > Aquatic > Freshwater > Ice > Glacier ...
TCTGTGGCATTACTTAGGAGGAAGAAGATGCTACCAGACTAGCACCTAATCATCTTCTTTTGCAAGTGAGTATGTCTGGTCTTGCTACGCCTTCTTTCATGCACTTAATAACATAACATTATCTTTTGAAGGATGCAAGCTTTAGTACCTTTGCTTTGTACTATGGTTTGTACTATGCTACTTTCATTAGTACATGGAATAGTACATTTGATAGTATATTGCTCTGGTACTTGCCATACTCTAGTATACTATGTTAGTACTGTGTTAGGGCAATAAAAAAAGCTGAATGCACTCATTACGGAGTCGTTCCAGCTTTTTATTAGTGTGTTTTCCTTTCGGTAAGAATAGTGTATCACACCCAGATTTAAGAACACCTCTGGAAAACACACTAACCAGGAAATCAAGTAATAATGCCAGTGTTGACTGAACGACTCCGCTTTGCTTTCTCACCTCGTGTATAGAGCAGAGAGAAAGCAACCGTTCCCGATTCATCGCCACCGTTAAAGGTTAGCGGCAAAGCAGCAAATGCACCAGTCGCACCAACATAGCATTTACGATGTCTTAGTCCGTTTTGGTCTGCATACATCGCAAATCGGGGCTTGATATCGCGTGATAGATAGTCAATTCCGTTTCCAGCGGCAAGGTTGCCAACTGCATTAGCATTTGATGTATCCTGATTCAGGGCATAGGTTACCCCGGCATCAGTAGTATAAAGATAGTCCGAACGTCCGCCACTCATAATTTCTCCCCCTATTTAACTTGATTCTGGTTCTCATTGTACCGATAAATCATAAAGTAAGCTTTTTTTATGATTGCTGCCCAAACTAAGCGGCATCGATTACACTCCCATATCCCGACCTCATTAGGTAGTATAATTTCTAATCCTCCACAGTGAGGGCACGATTCATTCTCAGCATTGGCGATTTCATTGCTTTTTGCATTCCCTTTCATGTTGCCTTTATTATTTCGACTGGCTTTATAATTGCACGATTGAAAGAGAGGTAACAGACCGAGCCGGAGCACCGCTTGGAGTCCTCCCACAATAGACTAAGGTTTGCCAGACCCCAGTTGCGCCGCCACCGGGAGTTCCAATAGCGGCATAAAAACCATAGTCATAAAGTCCAGGATTGGGGTCACGGTTCACTGGTGAAGTGTATTTGCCTTGCATCCTAAAAGAACCTTCAGCAGTTGCCCCATCGTAATCGTCCCTAACCGTATAGGTGACCTGGTAAAGAGTTCCAGCAAAACCAGATATAGGAGTCGGATTGTTAATCGTGTCAGTGGGCACATCTGGAATTAGTGGATCATCAACGTGCGAACCGCCCGATGGATTGGTCGGAGGCGGTACATTTCTATCTGTACCCCCTGGAGGTTTGCCAGCGCTTGCAGGGTCTGGAGGTTTGCCCCGATTGTCTCTGGTTAGCGCGTTCCCGTTTACATCCTTACAGATATCGTCATCGTACCAAGTCTGAACGGTGATTTGTCCCGCACAACCAGGGAACATATTGTAATAAACTCCATCCACTTGAAGAGCAGGGATTGAAATCGGCTGAGGGGGTATTTGGTCGAACGCCGCGCCGCCGCCGCCGAAACCAGTAACGATGTTTGCCGCCGCCGCAATTTTGATTGTTGCTTCCACTAAAAACTTATTGACTTCATATTGTTTTTGAGCCTGACACTGCAACCGCTTTACTATTTCGTTTAGTGTTGCTTCCTCCTGGTAAATCAGTTCATTTTGATATTGCAGTAACTTCTCTTTGGTAGTGTATTCGCCCCGCGCTATCTTAAATCTTCCATACAACGTACGCTCTTTGTACCATTCATACGAGTAGTAATTAGTTTCGCCCACGTTTGTAGCGCTAAAAAATAACTCGATTCTAAACGCCTTCTGTTCTTCTGGCAGAATCGGAAAATAGCCTTTAAGCCCAGATACTATGATTATTCTTTCGCGGCGAGGATTTACCATACGGTTGACAGGTTTTGAGCTTACTAGTAAAGTCTACTACCATGCAACTGAATCGAAGAGAGAACTATCGCGCAGTTCTCCAAACCAACCCACGATTAGACCCTTACCGTCGATCGTGGGTATTTTAATGTAACGATTGAATTTTAATAATTCCGTCGCAGATTCCTCCAACCATTCAAAGATTTGTGATGCTGTCTTGCCTTCATAGTGTCTAATCGCAGATTTGACGGCTGTTCTGAGTCTCTGTGTGAGGATGTGCCAACTTGAAGGAATAAAGGCACCAGGATTGACAGCGAGAATATCAGAAATGGCGCGAACGCCTTTAGACATATACTTTCCAAGATAATTCGCGCATGATTTCCTGATTGACTCAACTCTAGTCGCAGCATTCCACTTTTCACTTTCCTCCGATTGGTTGCTGTATTCTTCGCAGCATTCTCTCCAGTGTTCCTTGTAGTATTCGCAGTCTCTTCGCCAGTGACCATATTTTTTCCGCCCTACCAGGACGATATGCAAGTGTAATACAGCTTTCCCAGTTTCCCTAAATCTGCTTTCTTGGTACTCGCTAACCATTACCATTTCTTCACTCAAGCCACTGCTTTGTAAAGCGCGGACGTAACGCCTGCGTAAATTAGCTAGAATTTTCTCCCAGTTTGAATGCACGTACTCTATCGCATGGTCTGGGATGGTGTGAGTAATGAAGGATAACTGCTCTCTGCCATATTTCTTTTCTAGGATGGTAGCCGCATCCTTTACTCTCTGTCTGGCAAAAGATGAGATTCCTTTCCCGCCGCGAGCGGTTTTTATTCTTTTGGTACAAGTTTCAGAGGGCGTGGACAAGTTAGCAACACTAGACAAGCCCAAGGGGATAGGAGTTTTTAAGGCATTTTTCGCGGCGATCGCAGTTTCAAATCCGTGCAAGTGGACTTGATTAGAATCCCACTCTTGCTGCTCACTCAGGGCATAGACGCGAGAAGATGCCTGTAGATTGAATTTTTTCCGTCTACAGGCGCTTACCCTACCACTGGGGTAGACTTTGAGGATATCCACAATCCCTTAAATCGCTTCAAGGGTGAGAATATATCTCTTTTTTATGTGAGGTTCTTCGGGTGCAGGGTAGCAACGCACCGCGCGAGTCACGACCCGAAGAACGAATGCTGAAGATTTATCGTGCGTAGCTAAATGCTGTTCCCAAATCTTGATTGGTTCACCCGTGTTGATGGGTGTATGCGAATCAAGGACGATCACCGATGTTTTATTCTTTAAGATTCGGCTGAAACTAGATGGCGATGTCTGGGTTTCGTGAAAAGCTTTATTCTGTGGCATTACTTAGGAGGAAGAAGATGCTACCAGACTAGCACCTAATCATCTTCTTTTGCAAGTGAGTATGTCTGGTCTTGCTACGCCTTCTTTCATGCACTTAATAACATAACATTATCTTTTGAAGGATGCAAGCTTTAGTACCTTTGCTTTGTACTATGGTTTGTACTATGCTACTTTCATTAGTACATGGAATAGTACATTTGATAGTATATTGCTCTGGTACTTGCCATACTCTAGTATACTATGTTAGTACTGTGTTAGGGCAATAAAAAAAGCTGAATGCACTCATTACGGAGTCGTTCCAGCTTTTTATTAGTGTGTTTTCCTTTCGGTAAGAATAGTGTATCACACCCAGATTTAAGAACACCTCTGGAAAACACACTAACCAGGAAATCAAGTAATAATGCCAGTGTTGACTGAACGACTCCGCTTTGCTTTCTCACCTCGTGTATAGAGCAGAGAGAAAGCAACCGTTCCCGATTCATCGCCACCGTTAAAGGTTAGCGGCAAAGCAGCAAATGCACCAGTCGCACCAACATAGCATTTACGATGTCTTAGTCCGTTTTGGTCTGCATACATCGCAAATCGGGGCTTGATATCGCGTGATAGATAGTCAATTCCGTTTCCAGCGGCAAGGTTGCCAACTGCATTAGCATTTGATGTATCCTGATTCAGGGCATAGGTTACCCCGGCATCAGTAGTATAAAGATAGTCCGAACGTCCGCCACTCATAATTTCTCCCCCTATTTAACTTGATTCTGGTTCTCATTGTACCGATAAATCATAAAGTAAGCTTTTTTTATGATTGCTGCCCAAACTAAGCGGCATCGATTACACTCCCATATCCCGACCTCATTAGGTAGTATAATTTCTAATCCTCCACAGTGAGGGCACGATTCATTCTCAGCATTGGCGATTTCATTGCTTTTTGCATTCCCTTTCATGTTGCCTTTATTATTTCGACTGGCTTTATAATTGCACGATTGAAAGAGAGGTAACAGACCGAGCCGGAGCACCGCTTGGAGTCCTCCCACAATAGACTAAGGTTTGCCAGACCCCAGTTGCGCCGCCACCGGGAGTTCCAATAGCGGCATAAAAACCATAGTCATAAAGTCCAGGATTGGGGTCACGGTTCACTGGTGAAGTGTATTTGCCTTGCATCCTAAAAGAACCTTCAGCAGTTGCCCCATCGTAATCGTCCCTAACCGTATAGGTGACCTGGTAAAGAGTTCCAGCAAAACCAGATATAGGAGTCGGATTGTTAATCGTGTCAGTGGGCACATCTGGAATTAGTGGATCATCAACGTGCGAACCGCCCGATGGATTGGTCGGAGGCGGTACATTTCTATCTGTACCCCCTGGAGGTTTGCCAGCGCTTGCAGGGTCTGGAGGTTTGCCCCGATTGTCTCTGGTTAGCGCGTTCCCGTTTACATCCTTACAGATATCGTCATCGTACCAAGTCTGAACGGTGATTTGTCCCGCACAACCAGGGAACATATTGTAATAAACTCCATCCACTTGAAGAGCAGGGATTGAAATCGGCTGAGGGGGTATTTGGTCGAACGCCGCGCCGCCGCCGCCGAAACCAGTAACGATGTTTGCCGCCGCCGCAATTTTGATTGTTGCTTCCACTAAAAACTTATTGACTTCATATTGTTTTTGAGCCTGACACTGCAACCGCTTTACTATTTCGTTTAGTGTTGCTTCCTCCTGGTAAATCAGTTCATTTTGATATTGCAGTAACTTCTCTTTGGTAGTGTATTCGCCCCGCGCTATCTTAAATCTTCCATACAACGTACGCTCTTTGTACCATTCATACGAGTAGTAATTAGTTTCGCCCACGTTTGTAGCGCTAAAAAATAACTCGATTCTAAACGCCTTCTGTTCTTCTGGCAGAATCGGAAAATAGCCTTTAAGCCCAGATACTATGATTATTCTTTCGCGGCGAGGATTTACCATACGGTTGACAGGTTTTGAGCTTACTAGTAAAGTCTACTACCATGCAACTGAATCGAAGAGAGAACTATCGCGCAGTTCTCCAAACCAACCCACGATTAGACCCTTACCGTCGATCGTGGGTATTTTAATGTAACGATTGAATTTTAATAATTCCGTCGCAGATTCCTCCAACCATTCAAAGATTTGTGATGCTGTCTTGCCTTCATAGTGTCTAATCGCAGATTTGACGGCTGTTCTGAGTCTCTGTGTGAGGATGTGCCAACTTGAAGGAATAAAGGCACCAGGATTGACAGCGAGAATATCAGAAATGGCGCGAACGCCTTTAGACATATACTTTCCAAGATAATTCGCGCATGATTTCCTGATTGACTCAACTCTAGTCGCAGCATTCCACTTTTCACTTTCCTCCGATTGGTTGCTGTATTCTTCGCAGCATTCTCTCCAGTGTTCCTTGTAGTATTCGCAGTCTCTTCGCCAGTGACCATATTTTTTCCGCCCTACCAGGACGATATGCAAGTGTAATACAGCTTTCCCAGTTTCCCTAAATCTGCTTTCTTGGTACTCGCTAACCATTACCATTTCTTCACTCAAGCCACTGCTTTGTAAAGCGCGGACGTAACGCCTGCGTAAATTAGCTAGAATTTTCTCCCAGTTTGAATGCACGTACTCTATCGCATGGTCTGGGATGGTGTGAGTAATGAAGGATAACTGCTCTCTGCCATATTTCTTTTCTAGGATGGTAGCCGCATCCTTTACTCTCTGTCTGGCAAAAGATGAGATTCCTTTCCCGCCGCGAGCGGTTTTTATTCTTTTGGTACAAGTTTCAGAGGGCGTGGACAAGTTAGCAACACTAGACAAGCCCAAGGGGATAGGAGTTTTTAAGGCATTTTTCGCGGCGATCGCAGTTTCAAATCCGTGCAAGTGGACTTGATTAGAATCCCACTCTTGCTGCTCACTCAGGGCATAGACGCGAGAAGATGCCTGTAGATTGAATTTTTTCCGTCTACAGGCGCTTACCCTACCACTGGGGTAGACTTTGAGGATATCCACAATCCCTTAAATCGCTTCAAGGGTGAGAATATATCTCTTTTTTATGTGAGGTTCTTCGGGTGCAGGGTAGCAACGCACCGCGCGAGTCACGACCCGAAGAACGAATGCTGAAGATTTATCGTGCGTAGCTAGATGCTGCTCCCAAATCTTGATTGGCTCACCCGTGTTGATGGGCAAGTGAGAATCGAGGACGATCACCGATGTTTTATTCTTTAAGATTCGGCTGAAACTCTGTGGGGAGGTCTGAGTTTCGTGAAAAGCTTTATTCTGTGGCATGGACTGTTAGAAAAGAGATGCTACCAGACTAGCACCCATAATCTCTTTCTTGCAAGCGGGAATGTCTGGTACTTGCTTCACAATTCATGCAGTTATAAACATAGCATTATCTTTTGGAGGATGCAAGCTTTAGTACCCTTGTTTTTTGTACTATGGTTTGTACTATGCTACTTTCATTAGTACATGGAATAGTACATTTGATAGTATGTTGCTCTGGTACTTGCCATACTCTAACATACTATGTTAGTACTGTGTTAGGGCATAAAAAAAGCTGGATGCACTCATTACGGAGTCTTTCCAGCCTTTATGATAGGTTCTTTTCCTTTCGGTTTACACATTGTATCACCTCTAGAATTAAGAACACCTCTGGAAAAGAACCTAATCAAGAGAATTATGATTTATACAATCCTGACACATAGGTTGCAACTGATAGTCGAATAATCGCAGTTGTCCTGTTTGGGTTTCGATAGCTAAAGATTTAGGAGTTTCTTGCGCCCAACCCCAGGGAAATTTTTGAGTTACCCTATTTTCTAAATCATCGAGCCACTTCCCCCATTTAGGGAACCAATAACTTGCCTCTTCTCTTGCTGCCTGGTTTTGCATAGTTCCACACATACATTCAGCAGAGCGACAAAGTAACTCAGCAACAGGATTGCGTTTAGCGTCACATTCTCCGAGAAAGGACTGGCATTCATTTTTAGTCCAGTGATGAACTAAGTTGACCCATATATTAGCTGATTTGCCATTATCCCGTCTGATTTCGTTACCGTTTAGACGACGAGTTCGATTCTCACTTTCTTGCAGACGTGCCCCATTTAGGAGCAAAACCGGGCGACTGCGGCGGCGCTGTCTGATGTTTACCGATATGGAATTTACCAGCCGTTGATGTTTTAGAAGGTGATATGAAAAATTATGCGCCTGATGACCGCGCCCAAAGAATCCTTTTCTCAAAACATAATTCTCATAGGCATCGCCAGCGCTTGCCTCGATGTATTTAATTCCTTCGGATTCAGCAAAATAGCGGACAAACTCAGTCGTTTCGGCTATTCCCGTTCCAGTGTTGATATGCAAGATGAAGTCGATTTTAATTCCTAACTTCTTAGCAACATAATAAGCTGTCAGGCTATCGTTACCTCCGCTCATCATAAGAACGATGGCATAGGGTTGATACTCTGCGATCGCCCTTTGATAAATTTCAGCACTACTTTCTAAACTCATTCTCAGAACCTCTTAGACACCGATTGGAAAAGAACCCCGCGCCACTTCTTAATTAAGGAATGATTCCAGTATTGATTGAACGACTGCGCTTTGCTTTTTCGCCTCGTGTATAGAGAAGAGTGAAGGCAACCGTGCCCGACTCATCTCCTCCGTTGAATGTTAGAGGCAAGGTGGCAAAACCGCCGATCGCGCCGACGTAACAGCGCCGATGTCTTAGCCCGTTTTGGTCTGCATACATTGCAAATCGAGGTTTGATATCGCGTGATAGATAGTCGATTCCGTTGCCAGCAGCAAGGTTGCCTACTGCATTAGCATTTGATGTATCCTGATTTAGGGCATATGTGACCCCGGCATCAGTAGTGTAAAGGTAATCTGAACGACCGCCACTCATATCTTTTCCTCCGATTTAACTTGATTCTCGTTCTCATTGTACCGGGAAATCACAAAGTAACCTTTCTTTACGATCGCACCCCAACAGATGTTGCATTCTTCGCACTTCCAAGTAGAAGATTCAGGGTAAAGGGTCAACTCTGGGCTTCCACAAAACGGGCAAGATTCGTCTTCTACATAGTTGATTTCATTGCTCTTTGCATTCTCTATCATGTTGCGTTTAGCGTTAAAAAATTTAGACGGGAACGATAGACAGAATCGTAACGGTGATGACAGCACCGCCGCCTTGCTCACGAGGCGATTGACCGAGTACAAGAAAATTAGGCTGAGAAATGCTCGCCACTCCGATTGCAGTTTGGATCACATACTCAAACGAGTTTGAGCCGCCGATGTCACGCTTAAACATTCCCCCATAACCGCCGAGGATTCTAGTCGAAATTACGCCGCGAACTTCACCCGTTGCTGTCACCTTATCTTCATAGGTGAGTAGGTAAATGGTGCTTGTAATTCCGCTCACCGGAGTCGGATTAGCGATTGTATCCGTGGGAACATCTGGAATTAGTGGGTCATCCTGGTAACTTGAGCCTGGAGGATTAGTTGGTGGTGGCACGTTTCTATCTGTGCCAGCCGGAGGTTTGCCAGCGCTTGCAGGGTCTGGAGGTTTGCCCCGATTGTCTTTTGTCAGCGGATTCCCATTCACATCTTTGCAGATATCATCGTCATACCAGGTCTGCACGGTGATGTTTCCGGCACAACCAGGAAACATATTGTAGTAAACTCCATCAACCTGAAGCGCGGGGATTGAAATCGGCTGTGGGGGGATTTGGTCAAACGCTGTAGCACCGCCGCCGAAGCCAGTGACGATGTTTGCCGCCGCCGCAACTTTTGTAATTGCTTCGACTAAAAACTTATTCACTTCATATTGTTTTTGAGCCTGACATTGAAGTCTTTTCACTATTTCGTTTAGTGTTGCCTCTTCTTGATAAATCAGTTCATTTTGATATTGAAGCAGTTTTTCCTTAGTGGTATATTCGCCACGCGCTATCTTAAATCGTCCGTAGAAACTTCGTTCTTTGTACCACTCGTATGAGTAGTAATTGGTTTCGCCCACGTTTGTAGCGCTAAAAAATAACTCGATTCTAAAGGCTTTCTGTTCTTCTGGCAGAATCGGAAAATAGCCCTTAAGCCCAGATACTGTGATAGTTCGTTCCCTTCTCGGATTAGCCATACGGTTGACAAGTTTTTAAGGTACAAGTAAAGTTTACAGCTATGCAACTGAATCAAAGAGAGAACTATCGCGCAGTTCTCCAAACCACCCCACGATTAGACCCCTACCGTCTGTCGTGGGGATTTTGATGTAACGGTTAAATTTTAGTAATTCCGTCGCAGATGCTTCCAACCATTCAAAGAGTTGTGATGCTGCCTTGCCTTCATAGTGTCTAATCGCACGTTTGACGGCTGTTCTGAGGCGTTGTGTAAGAACGTGCCAGCTAGAAGGGATAAAGGCGTTAGGATTGACAGCCAGGACATCAGAAATGGCACGAACGCCTTTAGACATATACTTTCCAAGATAATTCGCGCATGATTTCCTGATTGACTCAACTCTAGTCGCAGCATTCCACTTTTCACTTTCCTCCGATTGGTTGCTGTATTCTTCGCAGCATTCTCTCCAGTGTTCCTTGTAGTATTCGCAGTCTCTTCGCCAGTGACCATATTTTTTCCGCCCTACCAGGACGATATGCAAGTGTAATACAGCTTTCCCAGTTTCCCTAAATCTGCTTTCTTGGTACTCGCTAACCATTACCATTTCTTCACTCAAGCCACTGCTTTGTAAAGCGCGGACGTAACGCCTGCGTAAATTAGCTAGAATTTTCTCCCAGTTTGAATGCACGTACTCTATCGCATGGTCTGGGATGGTGTGAGTAATGAAGGATAACTGCTCTCTGCCATATTTCTTTTCTAGGATGGTAGCCGCATCCTTTACTCTCTGTCTGGCAAAAGATGAGATTCCTTTCCCGCCGCGAGCGGTTTTTATTCTTTTGGTACAAGTTTCAGAGGGCGTGGACAAGTTAGCAACACTAGACAAGCCCAAGGGGATAGGAGTTTTTAAGGCATTTTTCGCGGCGATCGCAGTTTCAAATCCGTGCAAGTGGACTTGATTAGAATCCCACTCTTGCTGCTCACTCAGGGCATAGACGCGAGAAGATGCCTGTAGATTGAATTTTTTCCGTCTACAGGCGCTTACCCTACCACTGGGGTAGACTTTGAGGATATCCACAATCCCTTAAATCGCTTCAAGGGTGAGAATATATCTCTTTTTTATGTGAGGTTCTTCGGGTGCAGGGTAGCAACGCACCGCGCGAGTCACGACCCGAAGAACGAATGCTGAAGATTTATCGTGCGTAGCTAAATGCTGTTCCCAAATCTTGATTGGTTCACCCGTGTTGATGGGTGTATGCGAATCAAGGACGATCACCGATGTTTTATTCTTTAAGATTCGGCTGAAACTAGATGGCGATGTCTGGGTTTCGTGAAAAGCTTTATTCTGTGGCATTACTTAGGAGGAAGAAGATGCTACCAGACTAGCACCTAATCATCTTCTTTTGCAAGTGAGTATGTCTGGTCTTGCTACGCCTTCTTTCATGCACTTAATAACATAACATTATCTTTTTAAGGATGCAAGCTTTAGTACCTTTGCTTTGTACTATGGTTTGTACTATGCTACTTTCATTAGTACATGAAATAGTACATTTGATAGTATATTGCTGTGGTACTTGCCATACTCTAGTATACTATGCTAATACTGTATTAGGGCAACAAAAAAAGCTGAATGCACTCATTCCGGAGTCGTTTCAGCTTTTATTAGTGTGTTTTCTTTTCGGTGATAACAGTCTATCACACCCTGATTTGGAAACACCTCTAGAAAACACACAAAGAACGAAATTAGGGAATGATGCCAGTATTGATTGATCGACTACGCTTGGCTTTCTCACCTCTTGTATAGAGAAGAGAGAAGGCAACCGTACCAGATTCATCGCCACCGTTGAATGTTAGGGGCAAGGTTGCAAAGTTACCGACCGCGCCAACATAGCATTTACGATGTCTTAAGCCGTTTTGGTCTGCATACATCGCAAATCGAGGTTTGATATCGCGTGACAGATAATCTACTCCGTTCCCAGCGGCAAGGTTGCCGACTGCATTAGAATTTGATGTATCCTGATTTAGGGCATATGTGACCCCGGCATCAGTAGTGTAGAGATAATCCGAACGACCACCGCTCATATTCTTTCCTCCTTTTCAAATTGATTCTCGTTCTCATTGTACCGAGAAATCACAAAGTAGCCTTTTTTTACGATTGCGCCCCAACAGATATTGCACTCCTCACACTTCCAGGTAGCAGATTCTGGGTAGAGGGTTAATTCTGGACTTCCACAAAACGGGCAAGATTCATCTTCAACATAATTAACTTCGTTGCTCTTTGCATTCTCTTCCATGTTGCCTTTAGGATTACAAAATTTAGACGGGAACGATAGACAGAATCGTAACGGTGATGACAGCGCCGCCGCCTTGGGTGCGTGGTGATTGACCTAGTACAAGATAGTTGGGCTGTGGAATAGTAGCGACTCCGATTGCAGTTTGGATTACATACTCAAACGAGTTCGAGCCGCCGATGTCACGCTTAAACATTCCCCCATAGCCACCGAGGATTCTAGTCGAAATTACGCCGCGAACTTCACCCGTTGCTGTCACCTTATCCTCATAGGTGAGTAGGTAAATGGTGCTTGCAATTCCGCTTACCGGAGTCGGGTTGGCTATTGTATCCGTGGGAACATCTGGAATTAGTGGGTCATCCTGGTAGCTGCTGCCAGGTGGATTAGTTGGAGGCGGCACATTTCTGTCTGTACCTGCTGGAGGTTTGCCAGCGCTTGCAGGGTCTGGAGGTTTGCCTCGATTATCTTTTGTCAATGGATTCCCATTCACATCCTTACAGATATCATCGTCATACCAAGTTTGCACGGTGACTTGCCCCGCACAGCCAGGGAACATATTGTAATAAATTCCATCAACTTGAAGAGCGGGGATTGAAATCGGTTGGGGCGGGACTTGGTCGAACGCTGTAACGCCGCCGCCGAAACCAGTAACGATATTTGCCGCCGCCGCAATTTTGATTGTTGCTTCCACTAAAAACTTGTTTACTTCGTATTGTTTTTGCGCTTGGCATTGTAATCGCTTTACTATTTCATTTAGTGTTGCTTCCTCCTGGTAAATCAGTTCATTTTGATATTGCAGTAACTTCTCTTTGGTAGTGTATTCGCCCCGCGCTATCTTAAATCGTCCATATAAAGTTCGCTCTTTATACCATTCATAAGAGTAGTAATTTGTTTCACCCACGTTTGTGGCGCTAAAAAATATCTCGATTCTGAAGGCTTTCTGTTCTTCTGGGAGAATCGGAAAATAGCCTTTAAGCCCGGATACTATGATTATTCTTTCGCGGCGAGGATTTACCATACGGTTGACAGGTTTTGAGCTTACTAGTAAAGTCTACTACCATGCAACTGAATCGAAGAGAGAACTATCGCGCAGTTCTCCAAACCAACCCACGATTAGACCCTTACCGTCGATCGTGGGTATTTTAATGTAACGATTGAATTTTAATAATTCCGTCGCAGATTCCTCCAACCATTCAAAGATTTGTGATGCTGTCTTGCCTTCATAGTGTCTAATCGCAGATTTGACGGCTGTTCTGAGTCTCTGTGTGAGGATGTGCCAACTTGAAGGAATAAAGGCACCAGGATTGACAGCGAGAATATCAGAAATGGCGCGAACGCCTTTAGACATATACTTTCCAAGATAATTCGCGCATGATTTCCTGATTGACTCAACTCTAGTCGCAGCATTCCACTTTTCACTTTCCTCCGATTGGTTGCTGTATTCTTCGCAGCATTCTCTCCAGTGTTCCTTGTAGTATTCGCAGTCTCTTCGCCAGTGACCATATTTTTTCCGCCCTACCAGGACGATATGCAAGTGTAATACAGCTTTCCCAGTTTCCCTAAATCTGCTTTCTTGGTACTCGCTAACCATTACCATTTCTTCACTCAAGCCACTGCTTTGTAAAGCGCGGACGTAACGCCTGCGTAAATTAGCTAGAATTTTCTCCCAGTTTGAATGCACGTACTCTATCGCATGGTCTGGGATGGTGTGAGTAATGAAGGATAACTGCTCTCTGCCATATTTCTTTTCTAGGATGGTAGCCGCATCCTTTACTCTCTGTCTGGCAAAAGATGAGATTCCTTTCCCGCCGCGAGCGGTTTTTATTCTTTTGGTACAAGTTTCAGAGGGCGTGGACAAGTTAGCAACACTAGACAAGCCCAAGGGGATAGGAGTTTTTAAGGCATTTTTCGCGGCGATCGCAGTTTCAAATCCGTGCAAGTGGACTTGATTAGAATCCCACTCTTGCTGCTCACTCAGGGCATAGACGCGAGAAGATGCCTGTAGATTGAATTTTTTCCGTCTACAGGCGCTTACCCTACCACTGGGGTAGACTTTGAGGATATCCACAATCCCTTAAATCGCTTCAAGGGTGAGAATATATCTCTTTTTTATGTGAGGTTCTTCGGGTGCAGGGTAGCAACGCACCGCGCGAGTCACGACCCGAAGAACGAATGCTGAAGATTTATCGTGCGTAGCTA
>Ga0209724_1003072_pt1 | contig 13867 bp, 9 predicted proteins | sample grotaG_FD_184143 | JGI IMG/M metagenome (GOLD analysis project Ga0209724, IMG submission 184143) | Glacier valley bacterial and archeal communities from Borup Fiord, Nunavut, Canada, to study Microbial Dark Matter (Phase II) -... | ecosystem: Environmental > Aquatic > Freshwater > Ice > Glacier ...
CGCCATGGCCTCGAAGCCGCAGCGCGCGTCGCCTGCACGAGCACGCTGGTGCTCGGCGCGCGCGACCAGATGACGAGTCCGAAGCTCTCGGCCGACATTGCCCGGGCCTTGCGCGCCGAGGTCGTCACGCTGCCTGCCGGGCATGCGTTGATGACCGAGGCGCCCGACGCTTTGCTGGCCGCCTTGCGCACTGCGCTGGCGCCGGCCGCTGCGGCGGCTTGAGCATGAGCTGACCGCTTCACCCGCCGCGGCGGCGTGCGATCTCGTCGGCGAGGATGAGCGTGGCCTCCAGCGTGAACTCGCGGCTCGCCAGGCGTGCTTCGAGCGCGGCGTCGCCGAGGCATTCGAAGCGCTCGACCTCGCCGTCGAGGTTGTTCGGCACGCTGCCTGCAGGCAAGGTGCAGGCGTACACGTCGATGTGCTCGACCAGATAGCCCTCCGGCACGGGCCTGCGAAAGGCGAGGCGACCCTGCTGCTGAACGCCGAGCAGCGTCGCGATGTCGAGGCCGGCCTCTTCCATCGTCTCGCGCGCAAGCGAAGTCTCTGTCGACTCGCCGGCCGCGACCTGGCCACCCATCAGCGTGTCCCACTGGCCCGCATCGATTGCCTTGCTGAACGCGCGTTGCTGCACCCAGGTGCCGCCGTCGAGAGCGCGGCCCGTGAGGTGGACGGCGAAGGTGGTGACGCCGAGCACACGCACCACCGCTCGCTCGACGACACCGAGCACGCCGCCCGACGCGTCGGTGACCGCCAGCAGCTCGCTGCGCCACGGCGCCGCGAGGCGTTCCCGATGCAGCCACGCCGCGATCTCGGCGAGCGACGCGTCGATCGGCCCGCGCAGTTCCCAGCCGTCGCCATCGCGGGCGAGCGGCAAACCCGCGGCGACGATGCGTGCTGCGAGCGCGGGCTCGACGCTTCCGAACGTACAGCCGTCAGCCGAAAGCGCATCACGACGGACCGCCGGCGGTCGATCCGCTTCGGCTCGCGCGTCGAGCAGCCACCGAGGCGCCCTCGGCGTCACGAGATGCGACCCGCCGCGTCGAGCAAGGCCAGCAACGCCACCTCGTCGATCACCGCCAGCCCCAGCGACTCTGCCTTCGCCAGCTTTGATCCCGCCTCCTCGCCCGCGACCACGTAGTCGGTCTTCTTCGACACCGAGCCCGCGACCTTGCCGCCCAGCGACTCGATCAATTCCTTCGCGTCTTCGCGCGCCAGCGTCGGCAACGTTCCCGTGAGCACGAAGGTCTTGCCGGCGAGTGCCAGTGGCGCCGCGCGTTCCGTACCGGCGTGCTCTTCCCACGCGATTCCGGCCACAACCAGCCTGCCGATCACTTCCACGTTGTGCGGCTCGCTGAAGAAGCCGTGCACGCTCTCGGCTACGACCTGGCCCACATCGGGCACCTCGAGCAAGGCCTCGACCGAGGCGCCCATCAATCGCCGCAGGCTGCCGAAGTGCCGCGACAAGTCCTTCGCCGTCGACTCGCCGACATGGCGGACGCCGAGCGCGTAGAGAAAGCGCGCGAGCGTCGTCTGCTTGCTGGCCTCGATGTTGGCCAGCAGGTTGGCCGTGCTCTTGTCGCCCATGCGCTCGAGCGCTTCGAGCTTTTCCTGCGTGAGCGCGTAGACGTCGGGCAGCGTCTCGACCAGACCGCCGTCGACGAGTTGATCGACGATCTTCTCGCCCAGGCCTTCGATGTCGAGCGCGCGCCGGCCGGCGAAATGAAGGATCGCGAACTTGCGTTGCGCAGCACAGAAGAGGCCGCCGCTGCATCGATGGTCGACGCCGCCGGGCTCGCGTGCCACGGCGCTGCCGCATACCGGGCAAGCCGAAGGCATGCGGAAGTTGGGCACGTAGTGCGGCCGCGGCGCAGGGATGCGTCCCACGACCTCGGGGATCACGTCGCCGGCGCGGCGGATGATCACCTCGTCGCCCACCCGCACGCCCTTGCGACGCACCTCGAACAGGTTGTGCAGCGTCGCGTTGCTGACCGTCGTTCCGCCCACGAACACCGGCTCGAGCTTGGCCACCGGCGTGAGCTTGCCGGTGCGGCCAACCTGGATCTCGATGGCGCGCAGCAGCGTCGTCTTCTCCTGCGCCGGGTACTTCTGCGCCACCGCCCAACGCGGCTCGCGCGACTTGAAGCCGAGCCGCTCCTGCAAGGCCCGGTCGTCGACCTTGTAGACCACGCCGTCGATGTCGTACGGCAGCGCGTCGCGTGCCTTCGCAATGCGGTGGTGGAAGGCGACGAGACCGGCGGCGCCTTCCACGCGTTCGTGATCGGGACTGGCCGGCAGCCCCATCTTCGTGAACGCGGCGAGCATGCCGCTCTGTGTGGCCGGCACCTCCCAGCCGCGTACTTCGCCGAGCCCGTAGGCGAAGAAGCTGAGCGGCTTGTTCGCCGCGTTGCGCGCGTCGAGCTGGCGCACTGCGCCGGCCGCGGCGTTGCGAGGGTTGACGAAAGTCTTCCCGTTTTTTGCACCCGCTTCGATCAGCTTGCGCTGACGCTCGTTGAGCGCATCGAAATCGTCGCGCCGCATGAACACCTCGCCGCGGATCTCGAGCACCTCGGCATTCACGCCCTTGAGGCGCTTGGGCACATCGCCGATGGTGCCGACGACGTGCGTCACGTCTTCGCCCGTCTCGCCGTCGCCGCGCGTCGCCGCCTGCACCAGGGCGCCGTGCTCGTAGCGCAGGTTGATGGCCAGGCCGTCGAACTTCATTTCAGCCGTGTAGACCACCGGCGGATCGGTTTCGCCGAGTTCGAGCTGGCGCCGGATGCGCGTGTCGAACTTCTCGGCGCCGGCGGCGGTGGTGTCGGTCTCGGTGTCGATGGAGAGCATCGGCACGGCGTGCTCCACCGGCTTCAGTCCTTCGAGCACGGAGCCGATCACCCGAGAAGTCGGCGAGCGCTCGTCCTGCAGTTCGGGGTGCGCGGCTTCCAGTGCCTGCAGTTCCTGGAACAGCGCGTCGTAGTCGGCGTCGGGGATCGTCGGCGCGTCGAGCCCGTAGTAGGCGTGCGCATGGCGCTCGAGGTGCTCGCGCAGCACGGCGGCGCGCTCGGCAGGAGACGGTTTCGACGATGCAGACTCGGCCACGCTGGAGCGCCCCGGAACCGCGCCGCGCTTCAGCTGAACAGGCGCCGCGCCGCCGGCGAGCCCGCGGCGAGATCGTGCGCCTGCAGGGCTTCGTACAGCGCGCCGAGCTCGCGCCCGATGGCGGCAAAGCCCTCGCCGCTCAGCGGCTGCTCGTTGTCGTCGACGATGGCTGCGTCCATGCCGACGGCGAGCGCCTGCGACGCCGCCTGCCAGGCCTTGAATGGCTCGGCCGAGGCCTCGGTCTGCGGCACGTCGAAGGCGAGCGTCACGTCGCGCACCGAGGCGTGATCGGGCTCGTCGGCCAGGGCGGCCTGCGAGTCGAAGGTGAGCGTGAGCACGGGCGGCGCGCCTTCTTCGGCCGACGGGTAGACCAGGCGGCCGGGCACCACGCCGGGCACGAAGCCGTGGCGCCGCGCGTGCTGCTGGATGTAGCCCACGCTCCAGGCTGCGCCGCGCGCACGCAGGTGCACCGCGAGCTGCGCGTCGTGCTGGCTGGCGAAAGCGTCGAGTTCGCGCGCGGCGGCCATCACCTCGAGCATGTCGGGCGCGTCGACGCCCGCGCCGATGGCGTCGGCCAGAACCTGCGTGCGCTGCACGAACTCGGAGTATTCGATCTCGTTGAGCGCGCCAGTGCGGCTGGCGAGCTGCACGCCCGTCTGCAGCTCGCTGTAGCGCTGGCCGGAGACGGGCGGCTCCCACTGCTCCGTGCTCGCGTTCAGCCCCTCGATGAGCACGAGCTTGCTGCCGACGTGCCGTTTCGAAGGCAGGTGCGCCAACAAGCTCTCGCCGGGCAACGGCGCTTCGATCGCGAGCGGCACGAAGGCATCGATGAGCGCGTCGAGCTGCAGCGGGATGCGCTTCGAAAACCGGCGCATCGGCACGGCAAGGTCGTCGGCGGACGCCGCCGCCGCGTCTTCGAGCGCCGATTCATCGCCTGGACCACGCGGGGCCGTTGCGGTCGGCTCTTCGCGAAGCAAGGGCTCGGCACGCTTCGGCCCGGCCTTGCGGGCCTGCCATGCACCGTGCGCGATGACGCCGGCGAGCACGATGCCGCCCAACGATGCCAAGGCGACCGTCAGCGTGCTCATCGGATTGCCGCTCGAGGCGACGGGCCGAGCGCCGGGCCGCCCCCAAGCCGGCCCGGGCCCTCTCGGGGAGCGGACCGGTTTGCTCGGCGGACCGGGGGCACCATCACGCCGCTTCGGCGAGCTTCATCGCACCCGGCATGTCGACCGACACCACGCGCGAAACGCCCTGCTCCTGCATCGTCACACCGATGAGCTGCTCGGCCATTTCCATGGCGATGCGGTTGTGGCTGATGAAGAGGAACTGGGTGCTCTGGCTCATTTCGGCCACCAGCCTGGCGTAGCGCTCGGTGTTGGCGTCGTCGAGCGGCGCGTCGACCTCGTCGAGCAGGCAGAACGGCGCCGGGTTGAGCTGGAAGATCGCGAACACGAGGGCTATTGCCGTGAGCGCCTTCTCGCCGCCCGAGAGCAAATGGATCGAAGCGTTCTTCTTCCCCGGCGGTTGCGCCATCACCTGCACGCCGGCGTCGAGAATCTCGTCGCCGGTCATCACGAGGCGTGCGTTGCCACCACCGAAGAGCGTGGGGAACATGCGGCCGAAGTGCTCGTTGACCTGATCGAAGGTCGAGCTGAGCAGGTCGCGCGTCTCGAGGTCGATCTTCTGGATCGCGTCTTCGAGCGTCGTCATCGCCTCGCCGAGGTCGGCGCTCTGCGCATCGAGGAAGGTCTTGCGCTCCCGGGAGGTGCCGAGCTCGTCGAGCGCCGCGAGGTTGACGGCGCCGAGCGAATCGATCTCGCGGTTGAGCGAGTCGATGCGCGTCTGCAGGCCGTGCAGCTTGACGCCGCCTTCCTCGATTTGCCTGGCCAGTGCGTCGCGATCGGCCTCGGCAGCCGTGAGCTGCTCGAGGTACTGCGCGCCACCGAGCTGCGCCGCCTGCTCCTCGAGCCGCAAGGCGCCGAGCTTGTCGCGCAACGGCTGCAGCGCCTGCTCGTGGCCGAGGCGTGCCTCGTCGGCCGAGCGCAGGCGCTGGGAGAGGTCGTCGTAGAGGCTGCGCCTTTCGCCGAGGCCTTGCTCGCGATCCAGCTTGAGCGCCAGCGCTGCCTGCAACTCGCCTTCGGCCGACGCATCGGCCAGGCGTTCGTGCTCGGCGGCGAGGCTGGCGTCGGACGCGGCATTGGCTCCGAGCTGCTGGCGCGCCGTGGCGACGGCCCGCTCGAGTTCCTGCCTGCGCGCGGCGAGCGAACGCAATTCGAACTGCGCTTCCTGCGCCTGCCGCTCGAGCGTGCGCTGCTCGGCGCGCGCCGCTTCGAGCGCCTGGCGCGATGCAATCACGCGCTCGTCGAGGTCGGCGTGCTTTTCCTGCGCCACGCCGAGCTCGACGTCGAGCGTCTCGAACGCTGCCTCGCCGGTGCGCTGGCGCTCCTCGAGCGAAGCGAGCTCGGCATCGAGCGTCTCGCGTTCTCCACCGAGTTGCAGACGGCGCTTCTCGGTCTGTTCGGCGAGCTGCGAGAGGCGCATCAGCTCGACCTGTTGCCGGTGCGCCAGCGACTGCGCCTCGGCCGCGCCGCGTTGCGCAGCGGCGAGCTGCGAAGTCGCATCGGCATTCGCGGCTTCGGCGCGCGAGAGTTGCATCCGTGTCTCATCGGCGATGAGCGCCTGGGCGCGCGTCTGCTTGCCGAGGTTCTCGATCTCCTGGGCGCGTCCGAGCAGGCCGGCCTGCTCGGAATCGGGTGCGTAGAAGCTGACCGCGAACGGGCTCACCGCGTGGCCCTCGCGCGTCATCACCACCTCGCCGTGGCCGAGGCTGGGGCGCGCGGCGATCGCGGCGTCGAAGTCTTCGGCCGTGTAGACGCCTTCGAGCCAGTCGCCCAGCAAGGCGGCCAGGCTCGAGTCGCCCAGATGCAGGCGATCGGCGAGGCGCGGCAGCGCATGGCTCTGCGACCCGTGGGCGGTGGCCGACGGCGTGAAGAATGCCAAGCGAGCCGGCGGCGCATCGGCAGCGAAAGCGCGCAGCGTCTCGAGGCGGCCGATCTCGAGCGCGCCGAGGCGCTCGCGCAAGGCAGCTTCGAGCGCGGCTTCCCAACCGGCGTCGATACGCAGGCGCGTCCAAAGGCCGGCGAAACCGTCGAGGCCGTGCTTCTTCAGCCAGGGCTTGAGCTTGTTCTCGACCTGCACCTTTTCCTGCAGCGCCTGCAGTGCGCCGAGGCGCGCGCCAAGCTCGGCGTGGCGGCGGTTCTCTTCGTTGACCGCCGCCTGCGCGGTGCGCCGTGCAACATCGACCGTGGGCAGCTTCTCCTGCCACTCGGCGACGCGCGCACGGGCTTCGTGCTGCGCCGCTTCGGCCGCCGCACCGCGGCCACGCGACTGCTCGAGCTCGGCGGCGTCGACGTGCGCCAGTCCGCGCTCTTCGCCCACCAGGCGCTCGCGCCGCGCCTGCGCCTGCGTCAGTCGCTCGCCCACCCCGCGCGCCTCCGCAGCGAGCACCTGGATGCGCTGCTGCACCACGGTGACCGCACTGCGCTGTTCGCCGCTGGCGGCCTCGGCCGCGCGCAGCACCCCTTCGTGCTCGCCGCGCGCGCCGGCATGCCCCGCGAGCTGCTCGGTCATTTGGGCCGCGACGCGCTCCTGCTCGACGATGCCACCACCGAGCCGCTCGTGCTCGGCCGCCGCCTCGGCTTCGCGCTGCCGCCACGCGGCGCTCTGCGCCTCGAGGTCGGCGCGCTGCTTCACGATGCGTGCGCGGCCTTCGGCCACGTAGCGGATGCGCTCCTCGAGACGGCTCACCTCGAGCGCGGCCTGACCCAGCGCGCCTTGCGCCGCATGCAACGCGTCGTTCGACTCGTAATGTTGCTGGCGGATCGCCTCGAGCCCGGCTTCGGCATGGCGCAGATCGGCGGTGCGCGAATCGAGCGCCACCACGGCGGCCACGACCGCCTGCTTGACGCGCTCTTCTTCGCGCGCCGCATCGCGGTGTTTGAGAAACCAGAGCTGGTGCTGCCTGGTTTCGGCGTCTTGCTGCAGCGCGCGGTAGCGGCCCGCGACCTCCGCCTGCAGTTCCAGCCGCTCGAGGTTCTGGTTCAGCTCGCGCAGGATGTCTTCGACACGGGTCAGGTTCTCGCGCGTGTCCTTCAGGCGGCTCTCGGTCTCGCGCCGGCGCTCCTTGTACTTGGAGACGCCGGCCGCTTCTTCGAGGAAGAAGCGCAGCTCCTCGGGCTTGCTTTCGATGATCCGCGAAATGGTGCCCTGGCCGATGATCGCGTAGGCGCGCGGGCCGAGGCCGGTGCCGAGGAACACGTCTTGCACGTCGCGGCGGCGCACCACCTGGTTGTTGATGTAGTAGCCGCTGGTGCCATCACGCGTGAGCACGCGCTTGACGGCGATCTCGGCGAAGCGGCTCCACGGGCCACCGGCGCGACCGTCGGCGTTGTCGAAAGCCAGCTCGACGCTGGCGCGGCCCGCGGGCTTCCTCAGGCTCGAACCGTTGAAGATCACGTCCTGCATCGACTCGCCGCGCAACTCGCTGGCCTTGCTCTCGCCGAGCACCCAGCGCACCGCGTCGATGATGTTCGACTTTCCGCAACCGTTCGGCCCGACCACGCCGATGAGCTGGCCGGGGAGCTGGAACTGGGTCGGTTCGACGAACGACTTGAAGCCCGAGAGCTTGATCGAATTGAGGCGCATGGAGGAGTCGGCGGCTCGCGCTAAGTCTTTGATTTAATTGTGGAAAATGAGAAGAGAAAGCGGGCGTCGAGCGGCCGGATGATAGCATCGCGACCCTCCTTTGCAGCGCTGCGCCAGCCGCTCGTCGACCATGTCCAAAGCCTCTCGAAACGAGCCCGCCGTCGCCACCCGTGAAGCACCCCTCGCGCCACCCACGCGGCCGCAGAAGCGCCTCGATGTGTTCGACAACCCGGCTCCGGAGCGCGACTACGCCATCCAGTTCGCGATCCCCGAGTTCACCTGTCATTGCCCGCTCACCGGCCAGCCCGACTTCGCGCGCTTCCTCATCGAGGTCGTGCCCGACCGGCTGTGCGTGGAGTTGAAAAGTCTCAAGCTCTACTTCTGGAGCTATCGCGAAGAAGGCGCCTTCCACGAGAAGGTGACCAACACCATCCTCGACGACATCGTCTCCGCCACGAAGCCGCGCTTCGCACGCATCGTCGCGCGCTGGAATGTGCGCGGCGGCATCTACACCAACATCGTGGCGGAGTACCGCAAGAAGGGCTGGAAAGGGAATGTTCCACCGGCCGTCGACACAGCCTCGCTCCCTACAATGACTTTCTAGCCCCGTGCCCAACATGCCCCACCCGCTGCAAAGCCTCATCGAACTCGCCTGGGACAGCCGGGCGTCGCTGGATCCGACCAACAGCCCCGAGGTCCGCGCCGCCGTCGAGGAAGTGATCGCGGGGCTCGACACGGGAACGATCCGCGTTGCCGAAAGGCAGGGCGTCGGCGAGTGGACGGTGAACCAGTGGGTGAAGAAAGCCGTGCTGCTGAGCTTTCGCCTCAACGACAACCGGCCGATGCATGCCGGCGATCTTTCCTTCTACGACAAGGTCGCGCCGAAGTTCGCGGGCCTGAGCGAAGCCGAGATGCGCGCCACCGGCGTGCGCGTGGTGCCGCCGGCCGTGGCCCGTCGGGGGTCGTTCCTGGCCAGGAACGTGGTGCTGATGCCGAGCTACGTGAACATCGGCGCCTACGTCGATGAAGGCACGATGGTCGACACGTGGGTCACGGTCGGTTCGTGCGCCCAGATCGGCAAGAACGTGCATCTCTCCGGCGGCGTCGGCATCGGCGGAGTGCTCGAGCCGATGCAGGCCCACCCGACCATCATCGAAGACAACTGCTTCATCGGCGCGCGTTCCGAGATCGTCGAAGGCGTGATCGTCGAGGAGAACTCGGTGGTCTCGATGGGCGTCTACATCAGTCAGAGCACCAAGATCTACGACCGGGCCACCGGGCAGGTGAGCTACGGCCGCATCCCTTCCGGCTCGGTGGTGGTGAGCGGCAACCTGCCGGCGGCGGACGGCAGCCACAGCCTCTACTGCGCCGTGATCGTCAAGCGCGTCGATGCGCAGACGCGGGCCAAGACGAGCATCAACGAGCTCTTGCGGAGCTAGACAAGCGAAGGAACACGATGGCAACGGGCAACATGGAGCGCGTGCTCCGGCTGATGTCGGAAAAGGGCGCGTCAGACGTGTACCTTTCCTCGAGCTCGCCGATCCTGATCAAGATCAACGGCCAGCTGCTGCAGCTCTCCGACCAGCCGCTCACGCACGCCCAGCCGCGCCAGCTGCTGGCCGAACTCCTCACACCGAGCCAGCTCGAAGAGCTCGAAGACACCGGCGAGCTGAACATCGGCGTCGGACTCGCGGGCGTCGGCAGCTTTCGCCTCTCGGGCTTCAAGCAGCGCGGCTCGATCGCGGCGGTGTTCCGCTGCATCCCGTTCGAGATACCCACGCTCGAGAGCCTCAACGTGCCCTCGATCCTGAACACGCTGGTGCTCGAGAAGCGCGGCCTGATCCTCATGGTGGGCGCCACCGGCGCGGGAAAGAGCACCACGCTCGCTGCCATGCTCGAGCAGCGCAACCAGGTGATGGCCGGGCACATCCTCACGATCGAGGATCCGATCGAGTTCCTGTTCAACAACAAGAAGTCGGTGGTCAACCAGCGCGAGGTAGGCCGCGACACGCAGAGCTTGCAGATCGGCCTGAAGACCGCCCTGCGCCAAGCGCCCGACCTGATCATGATCGGTGAGATTCGCGATCGCGAAACGATGACGGCCGCCATCTCGTACGCGCTCTCCGGCCACCTCGTGCTTTCCACCCTGCACGCCAACAACAGCTATCACGCGCTTGGCCGCATCCTCTCGTTCTACGCGCCGGAAGCGCGCCCCGCCCTGCTCGCCGACCTGGCGGCCGGCCTGCGTTCCATCGTCTCGCAGCGGCTCGTGCGCAGCGTAGCCGGTGGCCGCATCCCGGCGGTGGAAGTGCTGCTCAACACCAAGCTGGTTTCCGAGCTCATCGAGCGTGGAGACTTCAGCGGCGTGAAGGAGGCGATGGAGAAGTCGATGGCCGAAGGCTCCCAGACTTTCGAGCAGGACCTGGCTCGCATGATCAACGCCAACCTGATCACGCGCGACGAAGGCCTGGCCTACGCCGACTCGCCCACCAACCTGATGTGGCGGATGCAGAACGACATGTCGCCCGCCACCCGCATCGTGCCCAAGAAGGAAGACGACAGCGACCAGCCGAGCTTCACCGAGATCACGATCGACGTGCGGCCGGAAGAGGTCGCGGGCATGTCGCCGAACTTCCGGCGCTTCTGAGCCTGTGAGTTCCGCAGAAGACGGCGCGTCGGCCACGCTGCAGCTGGCCGAGCAGCTCATCGCGTGCCGCTCGGTCACGCCCGACGACGCGGGCTGCCAGGCGCTGATCGCGGCGCGGCTCGAGCGCATCGGCTTCGAGTGCACGTCGCTGCCGTTCGGCCCAGCGGCAGCGACGGTGACGAACCTCTGGGCGCAGCGGCCCGGCCGCAGCGCGAATGGAAAGCTTCTTGTCTTCGCCGGCCACACCGACGTGGTGCCCACCGGCCCGCTGCCCGCCTGGTCGAGCGACCCGTTCACGCCGACGATCCGCAATGGGATGCTCTACGGCCGTGGCGCCGCCGACATGAAGACCTCGATCGCGGCGATGGTGGTGGCGAGCGAAGAGTTCGTCGCTGCCCACGCCGACGCAGTTGGCGGCATCGCCTTCCTGATCACGAGCGACGAGGAAGGCCCCTCGGTCGACGGCACAGTGCGGGTGTGCGAGTGGCTGAAACAGCGCGGCACGCAAATCGACTACTGCGTCGTCGGTGAGCCCACGTCGGTCTCGAAGCTCGGCGACACGATCAAGAACGGCCGCCGCGGCACGCTCTCGGGAAAGCTCCGGATCATCGGCGTGCAGGGCCACATCGCCTATCCGCAGCTGGCAAAGAACCCGATCCACCTGGCCGTGCCCGTACTGGCCGAATTGGTGGCGATGGAATGGGACCGTGGCAACTCGCAGTTCCTGCCGACCTCGTGGCAGATGTCGAACATCCACGCCGGCACCGGCGCCGGCAACGTGATCCCCGGCGAGCTCACGATCGACTTCAACTTCCGCTTCAGCACCGAATCGACGCCCGATGCGCTGAGGTCGCGCTTCGAAGCCGTGCTCGCGCGGCACGGCCTGCGCCACGAACTCGCGTGGACGCTCGGTGGCCAGCCCTTCCTCACCGAGCCCGGCCAGTTGAGCGATGCCCTCGCCGGTTCGATCCGCGAGCACGCCGGCGTCGCCACCGAGCTCTCGACCACCGGCGGGACCTCCGACGCGCGCTTCATCTCGCGCATCTGCAAGGAAGTGGTCGAGTTCGGCCCGGTCAACGCGAGCATCCACAAGATCGACGAATGCGTGGAAGTCGCATCGATCGACGTGCTGAAGGACGTCTACCGCGGCACGCTCGAACGTTTGATCGCCTGACCCGATGACGCTCGTCGAGCTCGTGCAGGCCCAGGCCGACCGCCTCAAGCGCGCCGGCGTGTCGTACGGCCACGGCACCACCAACGCGTTCGACGAAGCCGCCTGGCTCGTGACCTGGGCGTTGGGCCTGCCGCTCGACGCGCTCGAAGCGAAGGCGAAGACGGAGGTCGCCCCGGCCGACGCCGTCAAGGCCACGGCACTCGTCGCCAGACGCATCGAGACGCGTCACCCCGCGGCCTACCTCACGAAGGAAGCCTGGCTGCAGGACATTCCGTTCACCATCGACGAGCGCAGCATCGTGCCGCGCTCGTTCATCGCCGAGCTGCTGGTCGATCCGGAAGAGACCGGCACGCTCGACGGCTGGCTCACCGAAGGCACGCGTCGGGTGCTCGACCTGTGCACCGGCAACGGCAGCCTGGCGGTGCTGGCTGCGTTGGTCTACCCCGAGATCACGGTCGATGCTGCCGACGTTTCGGCGCCTGCTCTCGAGCTGGCCCGTATCAACATCGCTCGGCACAAGCTGGACAAGCGCATCGCCGTCATCGAGTCGGATCTGTTCGCGGCTTTGCATGGCCACTACGACCTGATCGTCTGCAACCCGCCGTACGTGAACGACGCGAGCATGGCGGCGTTGCCGCCCGAGTACCGTGCCGAACCGGCGCTCGCGCTGGCCGGCGGTGCCGACGGCATGAACCTGGTTCGCCGCATCGTCGCCGAGGCGTCCACACACCTGAGCGAGGTCGGCGTGCTGGTACTCGAGGTCGGCCACGAGCAACGCCACTTCGAGGCTGCCTTTCCGCGCCTCGAGTGCGCCTGGCTCGAGACCAGCGGCGGCGACGACCATGTGGTGCTGATCGAGAAGCGCGCTCTCGAACGCTGAGATCCTTCGCTGCGATCAGGAGGGCACCTGCGGCTTCGTCATCGTGAGCGGAGCGAAGGATCCCGGCGCGACGCGACAATCGCACCATGCTCGCTCTCTCCCAGCTCTCCCTGCGCCGTGGTACGAAGCTCGTGCTCGACCGCGCCACCGTCACGCTCCAGCCCGGCGAGAAGATCGGCCTCGTCGGCCGCAACGGCGCCGGCAAGTCGTCGTTGTTCGGCCTCGTCGCCGGCCGCCTGCAGGCCGACGCAGGCGAGTTCTCCATGCCGCCGCGCTGGCGCATCGCCGAGGTCGCGCAAGACATGCCCGAGACCTCCGACGGCGCCACCGATTTCGTGCTCGAAGGCGATACCCAGCTGGCCGAGGCAGAAGCCGCACTGACCGCCGCCGAAGCCGCCGACGACGGCCACGCGATGGGCGAAGCGCACCAGGCCATCGCCGAGGCCGGGGGCTTCGATGCGCGGCCACGCGCCCAGGCCATGCTCATGGGCCTGGGCTTCAAGAGCGCCGAGCTCGACGCGCCGGTCGACAGCTTCTCCGGCGGCTGGCGCATGCGCCTGCAGCTCGCCCGCGCGCTGATGTGCCCGGCCGAGCTGATGCTGCTCGACGAACCCACCAACCACCTCGACCTCGACGCGCTGGTGTGGCTCGAGGCCTGGCTGCAGCGCTACACGGGCACCATGATCGTGATCAGCCACGACCGCGAGTTTCTCGACGCCGTCACGCAGGTCACCGTGCACCTCGACGAAACCAAGCTGCTGCGCTACACCGGCAACTACACCGCCTTCGAAGAGATGCGCGCCATCCGCATCTCGCAGGCGCAGGCGAGCTTTTCCAAGCAGAAGGAGAAGATGGCCCACCTGCAAAAGTTCATCGACCGCTTCAAGGCCAAGGCGAGCAAGGCCAAGCAGGCACAGAGCCGCGTCAAGGCACTCGCGCGCATGGAAAAGCTCGCGCCCGTGCTCACCAGTGCCGACTTCCAGTTCGAGTTCAAGGAGCCGCAAAGCCTGCCGAATCCGATGCTCGCGTTCTCCGATGTGGCGTGCGGCTATCCGAGCGAAGGCGCGCACGACGTGCGCATCGTCGACCACATCGACCGGTCGGTGCTGGCCGGCCAGCGCATCGGCATCCTCGGCGCCAACGGCCAGGGCAAGTCGACGTTCGTGAAGACAGTCGCTGGCGACCTGGCGCCGCTGCACGGCGAGATCGTCGCGGGCAAGGGCCTCACGATCGGCTACTTCGCCCAGCAGGAGCTCGACGTGCTCTCGCCCGCCGACGGCCCGCTCATGCACATGGTGCGGCTCGCGCGCGACGTGGGCCCGGCCGCACGCGAGCAAGAGTTGCGCGATTTCCTCGGCTCGTT
>Ga0209724_1003076_pt1 | contig 13850 bp, 11 predicted proteins | sample grotaG_FD_184143 | JGI IMG/M metagenome (GOLD analysis project Ga0209724, IMG submission 184143) | Glacier valley bacterial and archeal communities from Borup Fiord, Nunavut, Canada, to study Microbial Dark Matter (Phase II) -... | ecosystem: Environmental > Aquatic > Freshwater > Ice > Glacier ...
ATCTGTTCTGGACTTCTTCTGCTTGTGCAAGGTTCATGAATTCTGTCCGACTATTCACAATGAAGTCGGCCACTACGGTCTTATCATAAAATCGATTGGCTGTAATTTTCAGAAAATCATCAGGCATACCTTTAGCAGCTTCGGTCATTCCGGGCATTTCCTTGATCGCCTTTAAGTCTATCTGCTCAAGCTGCTTTTTCCAGTTTGCGCTGAATTCCTCATTTCCTTTTTCTGTAAGAGGACCGACATCACAACCGATAATGGCATCTACATGCTCAGGGTACTTCAACGCATACAGATAAGCAAGGTAACCACCGAATGAATGACCGAAAAGCACCAGTTTGTCAACTCCTAATTTTTCTCTGATGCTCTCAATGTCCTGAACGAATACGTTGATTTTAATACTATCCAGGTTATTAGCAGGTGATTTGCCGTTTCCCCGTTGGTCATAGAAAATCAGCTGATATCCGTATGGCAGTAAACGCTCCATATAAGGCAAAAAATAATTATGAACCAAACCCGGTCCACCATGAATAAACAAAATAGGCCGGCCTTCACCAATGACTTTGCAATATAGTTCTGCACCAGCTACAGGAATCGTGAGCTCTTTAATCACAGGTACTATCTTCTCTGAATTTTGTTTTTTTGAGGTCATTAATTCTGATCTCCAACTTGTAATTCCTAATATTGAAACGACTATAGCAACCAGTACAATTGCTTTCATAAAATTGCGAGAGAAATGTTTTGAAGATTCCATTTGAGTTTTAGTTTTAGTTAACTTAATTCAACATTCTATTGTTATCTGATTCTCATTCTTAGACCAATGGTTTACAAGTATACGCTTTTATTTCTTATGATTATTTCTTTAATTATTTCTTCAAACTAATTACTTGTTCTGTAAAGAAACTGAAAGGGTTTGTCATGGTCTTTACAAGATATACCAACAGGTTATTGTTGCCAATTTATTCATTGTCTTTACAGTTATATTCAATTCTGATGAGTTTGAAAATTCCATAACAAAGATTTCTATCTGGATAGCTGTAAATGACTTCCGCATTTCCCATCAGTTTGTACCCATTTGTTTCATGATAATCTTTCAAAGGAGTTGACCATGGATATTGTTTTCCTGTATCACCGGCATAGCGGTCATCAGAAATAAAGTTTATGAGTTCGCCTTTGTCATTAAAATACAGCCACGCAGAAACTGTTATACTATTATTCGTGAATGATGCCTTCACTTTATTACTTTCGACCTCTAACCACTTTATCCGCTTGTCGATGAGCGTAGGCGGAGCCAGGCAACACATGTCATTGAAAAAAGTTACGGTCTCTGACAAATCCATTTCTACTCCGGCCATATACTGAACTTTGAAGATTGAAAACAGACGAATGTCCATTATAGCAACTCCATTTTTAAAGCAGTGATAGCCGCCAACAGGCAAACCTTTCATTACAGCATTCATAAAAAACAGCCGGGTTGGCGTTTCCATAAAGTTATACTGCTCACAGGTAAATGGCATCCATTCCGATTTTTCGTCCTTCCTGATTTTGCCGGTACATTCCGTTTTGAAATTATTCACTTTGGGTTTTCCTACCGAACCGGTATAACGAAGATATTTTTTTACCGGTTGAGGCAAATGTTGCATGTCTGCTTCTGTCAATATTGAATTCTGGAAATACTCTTTTTGTTGCAAAGCAGTTTTTACATCATTTTTATAGCTGTTATAATAACTCCATGTACCATATCCGATAATGGATGCAATCAGAATAATCACGTTTGCAATTGTTCCAAATTTTGCATCCTGCCAGGAATAAATAATTAATACCTGCGAAACTACTACTGCAATAAATCCAAATAGCCACCAATAGCTATTTTTAAAGGCAAACATTATTCCCGCTATTACAAAAAAGACAAAAGCAAGCAGCCAGACAATACCAGATGGTTTTGAAATCGCTTGCGTAAGTTGTTGCATTTCGGATAGTCCGAAGGCTTTCACAAATCCAAACAAATGGATTATTGCATGAATAAAAACGAGGATTAAAATTGCTATTCTCATAATCAACTATTTTATTTGTAAACTTTCCAGTTTTTTTCTTGTCGCAGCTATTTCACTGATGAATAAAGATTTGCTGTAATTGTCAGATGCTTTAATTTTGTCTCCCTTTGCTGCATAGAAATCACCAAGACTATCGTAGACGTCAGCACTTTCAGGAAAATTCGTACAGTTCAATTTGAATAAGTATTCGGCTTCCTCTAAATGTTGAGTCCTTAGGGACAAATAACCAAGATTATTGGCCATTGGTTGCGGCACCATGACTGTATATCCCAGTTGTTTCGAAACATTTGCGTAATGACCTGTTATTATGGCAATTGTTTCCATATTCATACCCATCAATTCACTCCGGGGTATTTTTAATTCGTAAAAATTAAAAATAAAATGGAGCGCATCGTAAACTGCAATTAAAGATATTGTGTTATGACTTTCTCCGTTGTAGTATTTGTAATTATAATTTAAATGGTTTTGGGAATTGTCAGTCAAATTTTTACTGAGTTCTAAAATTGCACGTATATGCTCAGTAGATCTGTCGGTATCTGTTCTGACGTTGGCGGTATCCATCCCGGGTTCCATCGTGTTGGCTATTCCTAAAAACAAAATTTTGCCAGTTAAATCTTTTGTTGACAAAATTGATTCAGAAGCCTGCAGGAGTCTTTTTTCATCATCCAGCATGGCAGGATCAATGGCAACATAAGAATTAAATAGATCGAGGTGGCGCATTAAGGTATTCATGGCTGTTAATCCACCTAAAGAATGACCGATCAACATTTTATAGGGTTCTGTTGGAAATCTGGAATCAATATACGGCATTAATTCTTTTTCTATAAAGGTCATAAATTTATTACCTCCTTCCTCATTATCAATCAAAGAAGGATTCTTTGAAGTAGAATCAGCATTAACACGGACAGGGGTTAAATCTCGCGTCCTGTCGGTATTTACAATGCCTACAATGATCATTTCGGGGCATATCGCATTTTTACCCAAATGATTCGTTATTCCAACCAGGGAATAAAAATGTTCTTCCCCATCCAGCAAATATACAACCGGGTATTTTTGATTTGAAGGCTTCCCGTTTTCCAAACTATTGGGCACATATACCCAAAAATCTCTTCTTTCGTTCAGTATTTTGGAGTGGATACTTTCAATTAACCCAATCGTTATTTTATTGCTTATCTGCGCGTTGCAATAAAATGAAACGGTAAAAATAATGATCAGTAAAAGGTTTTTTTTCATAAGATTAAGGGCTGATTTGAATTGCTGAATTACTAAGATTGAGTTTGCCAAGGAATCAGATGTTTCTGACAATCATTTTATTTCAATTGAAAACAGTTAATAACCAGAGCGAAAGAAATTTATTGCGAAGTTAAATAAAGGAGAAGACAATGAAAAGTGCTTATAGTAAAACTGCCCCGTTTTGGTCGGAGCAGTTTTATATTTGTTAGAATTTTCCGAATTTCAACCCGACAGTAGCTGAGAAATTATTCATCATATCATTTGAAGTATTCTTTAATTCAAGTCCGCCAACATAACGGTAACTTACACCGGCATTAAGGCGCATGAACCTGAAAACATTCAATTCGGCGCGAATTCCCGGCTCGATTGAGAAGAAAAGATCAGTATCAATCGCGTTGTGATGTGTATTCCAGTCATCGTTTTTCCAATTATAATCTTCATTACCCGTAACATAACTGGCTCCGCCTCCTCCAATCATCAAAGGAAAGGTGAGGTGAATCAGCGATTGCGGATTCATGGTATATTCGAATAATAACCTGCCAAATCCGCCTTCCAGGTAAGCGCCGGTTGTATCAGAGATGTTGTTGTAAAACATGGTTTTACGGTTGGTCCAGCCAGATGCTGAAAATCCTACTATGAAGTTGTGGTTGATGATCAGGCCGGCATTCAAACCGCTCATATGAACATCGCGCTTGTCAAACTGGGTGTAGCCATTGTCGAAACCGACAAACCAGCCAAGTTTTACTTCCTTGTTATTACCGAAAAGAGTTCCGGTATTTTCATTGTTGCCGGCAACATTTTCCTGCGCATTCGCAAAAAACGCAATAAAAAGGAATGCTAAAGTGATTGTAATGTTTTTCATTTTGTTTTTAATATTGATTACTGATGCAAAATTAATGTGGAGCGGTAAGCTCTGAAACTAATTCTGATTGAATGACGCAATTGATCAATTAAAATACTGTAATTCATATTTGATACTCCTGCAAGGTTTGAAATACAGGCATTGAGCTATTTGCCCTGGATCAAGCCAAACGCTTTAAAAAAAACGGCACATGGATGGCTCCATGCAGGAATATTAGTGTAAAATAAATACTTCACGTGATATGTGCAGTATTTATTTGTCCTTGAGTAATAGGTATGTGTTAATGAAATTTTCAGATGGTTCAGAAATTAAACTTGTTAGTTTTTCCCTTCCTGTTTTTTTGTCAATTATTTCTGCCATCCCTGAGCCGACCCTGTACCATAATCTATCACCAGACGATAGTTCTCTGAACATTGACCAATCATTTTCTGTTAAAGTATCAATAGTATCTACCATGAAGTGATTATAAATTTCAAAGTATCGATTAATTAATTTTTTCATCAATAATGTATCCTGAAGAGCAATATAATCAGGATCGTCGTTGAGCGAATTATTTTTCTTTCGCTCGTCATAGGCTGCATAAACAGCCATTCCTTCAAGATGTGTCAGGTATGCAATCAATTTGGACATCTCTCCATACGTAGATATATTAAGTGATGGCATCCGGTTTTTCTTCAGCGTATTAAAACCAGCATGATGCAGCTCATGAATTGAATAATATTTTATTTCTGAACAGTTATCCAGATAATGTTTGTGTGAAATATTCACGCTTGAATTATTCAAATAAGTTATACCAAGATCATATCCTACTGTATAACAAAGCCTGGAAGAGAATGAAAATCCTTTAGGTAAATAGTTCAGACAAACCTGCTGAGGATAATCGCTAGAGGCGACACTATCCTTCGCATATTGAATATTTCCGAGAATTGCATTTATATTATTTACATTGTTATTTCTGTCAATTATTTTTTTAGCAAATTCTTTTAACGGGAGTTTTTCTGCGTTATTTCCTGACCAGCTTGCGTGATTATATAGCAGCTTTATGCCTTCTGAACCAGCTATCTCCGACAAAACAAAAATGTCATTTGTCGCTATGTATTTAGTTGATAATTCGGCCAGTGTGAAATCGTAAATTACATTTCCTTTTATAATTATTTCATTTGATACAACATTTTGTTCGCTTGAGGAAAAACTTAAAATTAATAACAATATTATAGAGGATAATTTTCCCATGTTGGTTTATTATAAATATTACACTGAACTCCAGTAAACATGTTTCTGGCATATGCGTATATGAATGTCTGATGGTTATACTGCCTTTATTAGCTCCTGCCTGGAATGAAAATTTCAGGCTTCTTTCTTCTTATTTTATGTTTAGTTTTTCATTTAAAATGATATGATCCAAAGTAGTCTGATTGTCGGCTGAGAATGATTATGGACATTGTAAATACACAAATCCGTCGATTTATAGCTTCTATCTCGTGTCGGAAAATGTAGTGGTATTGTTTAAAACATCGTTGATCATAATTTCATTAAATCTTTGAGGCTCTTCAAATATAGGACTATGAGCAGAATTATGAAAAGTGTAGAAACCTTTAACCGGTGCATCCAATTTTTCAAGATAGGCCCTGGACAGGTTTATATTCACCGTTAAATCGTATTTGCCGCTGAAAAAATATACCGGAATTACGAGTTTTGGAACTTGGGTAGAAATATCTGTTGCAAATAGCTGATCAATCAATTTTGTCTTTTTAATGAATGAAAACTTTGATATCCAGATATTTAACTTCTCACTCAAGGTGTATGCCTTACACAACCAAACAGATATAAATACTCCGGTGAAAATAGATTTCATTGAACGCATTGTTCCAATTCCCAGTTTGTGCATGGATTCGTCGCGAATCAAAGATTTGTAGAATGGGATAACGAATGAATCAGATTCAAAAACAGGATATTGCCTGAACTTTTCAACGGCTTTATTATTTCCGGCAATCGTAAATTGCTCTATCATATACTTGTAGGCCATTTTTTCTGATTCAACTTGCCGTGTAATCTGTGCCATACCGATATAAGCAAAATATAATTGTGGTGCCTTTACAGCAGCCTGTATGGCAAATGGGGTTCCACCTGAATGTGCCATCAGGTAAATTTTCTCTTTACCAAAACGTTTACGTAAATAATTGGTTACTTCAATGGCATCGGATGCCAGTTGCTCAAAAGTCATGCTTTCAAGGGTAACATCAGTGCTGTATGACAGTCCGCCACCTCGCTGCTCCCAATAGCAAACGGTAAAATTGTCTTCAAGTCCCGGAGCATATTTATCAATGAGAAAATAATTCGGGAAAGCAGGGCCGCCATGTATATAAAGAAGTACCGGGTTAATTGTGTTTTTACCTTTAATAAACATACCCTGCTTAACACCGCAGATATTAACAAATGTTTTTTCGGAAATGCTGCCAGCAAGAATGTTTCCGCTTTTATCCAGGTATGGCTCAGGTTTTCCTGGGCTGTATGCCCATAGCACACTCAAAAGAGTGAATATTAAGCCCAAAAAGATTGTTACAATTATTGTCAACATTTTAATTGATTTTTTACTGATTCGTTTTAAAGTAATCTCTCTTTTTCTTTTGCCTTCCATTTGCTCTATTTATTTAAGTAATTTTTCGCAGCTATTTCAAGCAGATCTTCAAGGTACACACCTTCATTAAAGGCTTCTTTCTTCCAATCAGGCATCAAACGGTCGAGCATCACAGCCTGAAGCATGCCGGTATAATAAAAACGAGTGTCAGCAGGGCGGTTACCAATTCCTTTCACATCTCCAATTTGTTGTTTGAAGCGACTTGCGCTGGTTTTATAATTTTTAAATCCTGGAACAGATTCAATTTCAATTACATGTTTATAATTTTTGTTTTCAGAAGCCATCACACCAATCTTCAGTTCCACATATTTTGCAAGACCTTCCAGCCATTCCCTTTTTTGTTCGTACCGGATAATTTCATCCGATAGATTCGACTTTTCCCTTCGTTCATTTCGTTTCGCAAGAAATTGCGCCCCAAGTTTTGAAGCTGCTTCGTTGCTTTTAGTATGGTATGCTTCCATCAACAGGTTAATTTCCTCATTCCATCCATTTCCTGATTTCTCCCATGGATAATCTTTTGAAAACGGGGGACTTTCGGCCTCGGCAAGCCGTTGTGGAACTTCAGTACCCTGGAAAGCATGGAAAGCTTCGTGTTCCAAACCTGCAATATAATTCTCTGTCGAACCCATTAATAACTGCCAGAATATTTTGTATGGAAAAATAACGTTCAAAACAGGTGGAAGTTCATTGTGAAGGTTTTTGTAAAATGTAACAGCAGCATATTCTTTGGTTTGCATGCTTGTAACCCATCTTTCTCCCACCTTTACTGTAAAACATTCGGGGGTAATATCCGGATTTGGCAAGATCTGCCGATAGTAAGAAGATCCACCGAAACTATCATTTTTAACAACTTTCCACGCTGTGCCTCTTAATTCTTCTTTCGGCATTTTAATCCACCCTGCAGACGGATTGGAGCAACCGGTTAAAAATGCATACTTTTCATTATATACAATAACAGGAATTTGAAGGTCACCCCATCCGTGCCATACTTCATTACCCATCTTTTGTTGCAAATTCATGGCTTCGGAAATACAAGCTTTCTCATTTTGAGTTAATAAATCCTTTACTTTCGATTCTGTGGGAAGTGTAAGGTTGTATAAAGCCGAAACTATTGCCAGCACAACAAAAGACAGAAATCCCCATTTGAGCATTTTTAAGACGAAGCGGAAAAATGATTTAATTGTTTTCATAATTCTCCTTTTTATCTAGTGCTTGACTTTTGGTGTATAACTGCGTGTTTTGCTGTCAAGTTATTTTAATTCTCCATCATTTTATTAATCTTTGGTTGTATTATCCAAATACCAACCGGGATATGCAAAATCAAGTCTTTAATCTGAATCATAGGTTAAATACTTAATGTTTTGTGTGCTACTATACTAATACGGTACAAATATAAAACTATTTAATTCAGATATGCATATGTATTGAAAAATGAAAATATAAATGTATTCAATAACAGCATATTATCTTATTTTTCAAACCAATCCTGATTCGCCTTTGGGGCTGTTCACTACCCACAGGTCTGTATACTTAACCTGAAGTTATTTACCTTAAAAACTTTACTGAACTTTTTAGCCGACCGGTGGCATTATGAAAAGTCGGGAGTGCGGAGCGCTTTACTTTCAATGTACACTTAATTTGCCCCGAGCTACAAACCTAAAATAACCTAATTAAACCCCAATTTTTCACATTGCAGGTTTTGGCTCGTATTTACTTATTTTTAAAGTATTCACTTTTCTCTATAACTGCTTCAGAACCAAGCGAGCATATTTCCTCAATCGTCATACCCTTATTTATACATTTTTCAATTATCCGATATCCAATAAAATATGCCGTTTTCTCAACAAATCCTTTTGGCGGTACGGAGAATCCTGCTCCATCTGAAATATATCTTTTGTATAGCCGTTGACTTGTATCATTAAGTTCCAATTTAATTGAATCTTTAATTTGTTGTTCGTTATTCATACACCATTCAAAGGAACTTTTGGGCATAAAAGGTACGGAGTTTGAAACATCAATTTTAATTATCCGGTTTGTAAGATAAACTGCCATCCCTTCCGAGACAACTTCTCCTCTCAGCGTAAGTGTCTCTTTCGGTTTTCTGTCAATATGAAGGATGTGAGAATATTCATGTGCCATAATTTTCTCAGCTTCAGCCGGATCAATATACATTGAAACACAAATTGTATTTAAACTATCCTCAGGTATAACAAAACAACCTCCATAAGGCAGATAAAAGCACAAATCGACTTTCTTATTACTTACAGGTGGTAAAACTTTATGTGCCATTTCAATAACAGAGTCATAAAGGTAATTAATAGTTTTTAAGTCGTATTGGGTCATAAATTTCTCAAAGTCGTCTTTTTTAAAGTTTTCAACCTCCTTTGGAAATTTCACTATATCAATACTGCCCCATTCAATCATTCGATTATGAACTTTCTGAACAGAAGGGAAAGGATCTAGCAGAATAGATTTGTAGCTTTTCCAGCTTTTGTCTGAATTGAGAAAATCCTCAAATGCTTTATAAGCCAGAATAATTTGTCCATCCTTTTTTTGAATTATATAATCACTTTGAACTGAACTTTTAATCCCGTTGCTTTCTAAAAGAAAGAAAGCAATAAGAGAGCAGAATATGATTGAAAGTTTTATTTTCATAATGCATATCAAATTAATTTATTCTTAAATATGAGCCATAATTTAATTATATGCTAAAGAACACAATTTTACTAATGCTAATTTATTTATTATCAAGCCAGTTTTTAAAGGCAGTCACCTTATCGATACTCACAAATAAATCTTCATTCGGCAAAGGTGAAAGTTCCAGTTTCAGGCGGCTCTTTGGAAATATATGCACTTTAGCGATCGATTCAATCTTAATAAGGTATTTGCGATTAATGCGATAATACTCTTTTGGATTTAACTGCTGAGATATGATATCGAGGCTGTCATCCAATGCGTATTCTGATTTGTTTTTGAGCACCATAAACGAAATGCCCTCTAAAGAATAAAAATAGGCAATTTCGGAAACAGTAATGATTTTTATCTTCTGGCCGACAATGACCGAAAATCGTTCCTTATAAGTGATATTTTTTTTGGAAATGAGATCATAAAGCGATGAAAAGTCAATTGTCTGATTCATTGGCAACACCATATCTTTAAATTTTTTGATGGCGTTATACAATTCTTCCCTGAGAATGGGTTTCAACAGGTAATCGATGCTTTTGAATTTGAAGGCCCGGATGGCGTATTCGTCGAAGGCTGTTGTAAATATGATATGGGATTGAACCAGAACCTGGTTGAAGATTGAAAAACTCAAATCATCGTCCAACTGAATATCAAGAAAGATCAGGTCGGGATGCGGATTGTTTTTCAACCATGCGACAGATTCCTTCACGGATTGTAGTTTAGCCACAATTTCAATAGAACTGTCGCATTCTCTGATCATGTTTTCGAGTCGGCGTGCAGCATAGTCTTCGTCTTCGATAATAATGGTCTTCATGGTTGCTTTTGATTGATTATTTCGTTAAAAATATCAGGATTAACTGGAATTTGCGATTTAGGCTGATTTTTATATTTTTTTATCATATCCTGCAAATCATTCTGAATGATTGGTTTCAGGAGGTAATCTATTCCTTTCAGGTGAAAAGCTCGGGCTGCAAGTTCGTCGGTCGCAGTAGTGAAGACAATTGAGCAGCAGATTGGAACTTCCTTAAAAATAGCGAAACTCAGGTCATCTTCCAGGTGTATATCAAGAAATATTAAATCAGGCTCTTCATAAGCTTTGAACCAGGCAATCGATTCTGATACTGATTCTAGTTTTGCCGCTACAATAATTTCCGGGTCATAATCTTTTATCATGTTTTCAAGTCTGCGGGCAGCGTATACTTCGTCTTCAACAATTACAATTTTCATTTTTCGTTATATTAATCATTTTTCACTAAGGGTACTTTTGTAATAAAATGTGTTTCCGTTTTTTCAAAAACAGGTATTGTATTATTCAACAGCAGGTACCTGTTTTGTATATTTTTAAGACCGATTCCAGTTGAAATAATCTGTGTTGGTCGTTCCTGTAGGTTATTCACGATGTTTAGAAAATTCTGCTTATCGATAAAAATATCAATCTGAAGCGGATTGGATTTCGACATCGTATTGTGCTTGATTGCATTTTCAATCAGCAATTGCAAAGCCAACGGAATAACCTGGTAATATCGCTTCGACTCAGGAATATCAATATTCACATTAAGTTTATTGACAAACCTGATTTTCAGTAAGAATATATATGCATCAAGAAATTTCAATTCAGTATTCAGATCTACCAGTTCATTATCTTTATTTTCAAGAACATAGCGATATACCTTTGAAAGGTGCTCGGAAAACTTCTCTGCAAGGTCGGGTTCAAGTTTTATCAATGATGTTAGCACATTCAGGCTATTGAAAAGAAAATGAGGGTTAACCTGCTGTTTGAGAACATCGAACTGTGACTGCAGGTTTTCCTTTTGTAGTGTAATCAATTGGGTTTTAGCAATGTTAAGTTTTTTAGAGCTATCCTCAATGCGTCGTTCAAGTTCGACATTAAGAATTTTGAGTTCTTTCTGAGTTGAAAGAAGATCTTCTTCGGTTTTAAGTCGCCTGGTGAGGTCCCGAGTTACAACAAATACAGCACTTTCTCCATTAAACTCCGTGGTTCGACTGTTTATTTCGACAATAATTGTTTTCCCATCTTTACGGACAATATGGGTACGGTAAATTGATTGAAATTCTTCCCCTTTCATTCGCCGTTTATGGTAATCGGACATTAATTGCCGGTCTTCCTCTGCAATTGTAAAAATAAAAGGCTTTTCCAGTAATTCTATTTCCGGGTATTGGGTCATCTCACAAAAAGCCTCGTTGGTAAATTTGAACAGTCCATTTTGAACAATAATGATACCGTCGTAAGCCTTTTCAATAAGGGCACGGTATTTTTCTTCACTTTCGCGCAAGGCATTCTCCATCGCTTTACGCTCTGAGATATCAATAATGATTCCCCTTGTGCCGACTACTTTATTTTTATCAAATATTGGCGCACCATAAACTACTACAGGGAATCGTGTTCCATCAGCGCGGACTCCGGTATATTCATTACCACTGGTAAAAATGTTTTCTACTATGCTTTTTTGTATATTTTCTTTCATCCGAGCATGGTCTTCATGAGCTATAAAGTCAAATGCAGAACTTCCGATAGGAGATGACTGATACCGGAATGCCTTGATACCAGCCTGATTCAAATAGGTTTGAATGCCGTTCAAATCCATTTCATAAACAGTTTGTGGGAGCATTTCTGTGAGTTCGCGGAATTTTTGCAAACTTTGTTCCAATGCTTCCTTTATTCCATGTTGTTCAGTAATATTCTGTTGTATAACAGTATATCCTTCTACATTACCTTTCTCATCTTTATAAGGTGTAGCAATGACATTAACCCAGTATGAATTATCCATTTTATTAATGGATAAGAGTTCTCCTTGCCATTTCTCTCCTTTACGAAGTGTTTCAATGAGATGGGTATCAGACTCAAATATTTTGCCCACATAAATGAAGTCAATTAAGCTCTTGTTCAACACATCATTTTCGGTATAACCGGATAATTGAGTAAATGATGGATTTATATACTCGAAATTCAAATTCTTATTGAGAATAAATACCGAGTCCGTAACTTGTTCGAGAACTAACCTGAATTTTTCCATTGTAGCATTTTTAGTATTGTATGGTAATTTTCTGGATGGCATTTCAAAAATGGAAAGCCTTTTCAGATTAAGCACCTAGGCCGCACGGAAAGCACTTTTGCCTAATATTTTCCTGAATTTTCTGATTGTCATTGTAAAAGTTTTTTGAACTGTCAAATTACATTTTATTACAGAAGAAAATTATTTTTATAAAGATTTAATAAAATAAAAATAGTCAGATTCAAATCCATTTTTCTATTTTTAAATAACTTAACAAATGACCCCCTTTTTAATATTGATTGCAACAAACAGATATTGAAACCGCCTTTTTGACCCTTGAAGGCAGGATTTAGCCCTTTAGACTGTTCAATTATATTTTTTTGGTGAGTAAATTTCAATCAAGATTTATTTCAGCAGGGAGATGCATAAATACATCCGTAAATCAACGGTTTATGACAGAACTTTTTTCAAAACCATTTTAAATTTTTCTGCTAAGATAACCCTGACAGCAGCCTGGATTAAACTATTAAAAGATTTTAATTCAGATAAATACAACAATATATTACGGTTCTCACCCAATTTCAATCATCCAACCGGCGTGCCAGATGCCATTAAAAAATCTGTAAGGCAGCAGCATCAACGATGAATTTAAAGATTCTCAATCTTACAAAACAACAGGAATCAAACATTAAACTGATTCTGTCAAATCAACTTGATCCGAAAGAATTTTCAAGTGTTCAATTCTGGATCGGCCAGTGTTACAATCTCCTATCACTTAATGAACAGAAAATGTGTGCTTTTAATCAGGTACTCTTTGGATTCGGAATAGAGTCTGTCGAAGGAGAATGGCAAAATGGCTATTGGTGCAATATTCTATTGACCTACGTAAATATGGGGTTTTCTGACCTGCCGACAATTATCCATCATAGGGATAAGGGTTTAATAGTTGATTCAGTCGAAAATATTATTTCAAAATCCAACCGGCGTGCCAGGTGCCAATAAAAGTCTGCAAGGCAGCAGCAATTAAATATGAACTTTTACTCAAATGATCCACGGCAGATTACTGCTAAATTCTCATCCAGTTGCTCGAAATGTAAAACTAAAATTAAGAAGGGAGCCACCATTTTTTACTGGCCATCGTCACGTGAAGTGTTTTGCGCAAGTTGTGGTGATGCACCGTATCGTCAGTTTCTATCAATTGCTGCTGATGAAGATGTCTATAATGGTTCAGGTAATCCTTATGCCTGGTAAATTTAAAAGAAGGGGAAATCCCCTTTTTTGTCATCAGAAGACGAAAGATTCGCTCCACATTTTGTAAGGCCCTGATCAACAACTTTACCTTTTTAATGGTTCATCCTTCA
>Ga0209724_1003087_pt1 | contig 13799 bp, 11 predicted proteins | sample grotaG_FD_184143 | JGI IMG/M metagenome (GOLD analysis project Ga0209724, IMG submission 184143) | Glacier valley bacterial and archeal communities from Borup Fiord, Nunavut, Canada, to study Microbial Dark Matter (Phase II) -... | ecosystem: Environmental > Aquatic > Freshwater > Ice > Glacier ...
GACGCCTTAAAATATAAATATGCACCATACGTTAAGCGAAAATCTGTAGTACACAAATCTGAAATAGACGATTGTCAATTCATTGAAAAACAATTTTTTTTATCAGGATAGCTGCAAGTTGGGTTAAGGCACAGAGGCCGGATGAGTAACAAGTAATGATCAAATCTTTTTGAACTTTTTCGAAGTATCAATGTTTTAATCCAACACAATTAAAAACAGATGATATGAAATACGTTGTATTAGGTTCATTGGGAAATATGAGCAAACCACTTGCTGAAAAATTAGTTGGTGCAGGTCACAGTGTAACGGTAATAAGCAGCAAGTCTGATAAAATTGAAAGAATCGAAGCACGTGGAGCCACAGCGGCCATTGGTTCGGTAGATGATGTTGGTTTTTTGACGAAAACATTTGCAGGAGCTGATGCCATATATACGATGGTACCTCCCAATTTTGGTGCCGGTGACTGGAAAAGATACATTGGCAGTATTGGCGAAAATTATGCGGCGGCCATTAAAGCGGCAGGCGTGAAAAATGTGGTCAACCTAAGTAGTATCGGTGCGCACATGCCAGACGGATGTGGCCCCGTCAGCGGGTTATACTTTGCTGAAAAGGCGCTAAACGGATTAGATGGAGTGAATGTCAAACACCTTCGTGCCGGGTTTTTCTTTCAAAACTTTCTGGGAAATATCGGGATGATTAAACACATGGGAATCATCGGTGGAAATTATGGAGAAGGGACAAAGCTGGCATTGGTTCATACTGATGATATTGCGGATGCTGCCGCTGAAGAACTGCTGGGATTATCTTTCAAAGGTAAAAGCATTCGTTATGTCGTAAGTGATGAAAAGACGACGAACGAAGTTGCAGCTATTTTGGGGAAAGCAATTGGTAAACCAGAACTTCCGTGGATCGACTTCAAAGATGAAGACACATTTTCTGGGCTGGTGCAGGCAGGATTACCCGAAGAGATTGCCAAAAACTATGCTGAAATGGGTGCTGCCATGCGGGGTGGTGAAATGGCTTCCGAATACAATTCAAACAAGCCAACAGTATTTGGCAAAACAAAACTGGAAGCTTTTGCAACTGTGTTTGCTGCAATTTATTCGCAATCGTAATTTGTCTCGCGAAGAACGCTAAGAGCGCAAAGTATTGAACTCTGGATTACTTTGCGTTCTCTGCGTCTTTGCGAGACATTTTATTTCACCCCAATGCGATAAATTGTTGATTCATTACGGATAATAAGTGAATTATTTGCGATGGCAGGTGTTGCATAGATTTCGCCGGGTAATTGATTCTCTGCCAAAATTTCAAGTGTTCGACCTGCTTTAAGAACAAGGGTCTCCCCTTTCACCGAAGTAAAATAAACCCGTCCGCCGGCATAAACCGGTGATGAATTGTATTTGTCTTTCAACCTTTTGGTATATAACGCAGCGCCTGTTTTGGCATCAATTGCAAATAGGTTGTTCCGACTGTCAACTGTATAGATGATTCCATCCTTGATTAATGGAGTAAGCAACTGCAAAATTGGTGTCTTTACTCGCCAAAGAACATGCGATTTTGTAACATCTCCTGAACCAGTGGGATCAACAGCCAATAATTCAGCATATTTTTCTCCATCCGGAGGCGATACAAAACCCATATAAAAGAAGACTACTCCGTCTTCACTAAAAGGCATTGCGATGGTGGAATCTTCACCCTGGATAACCCGCCATACCTCTTTCCCTGTCTGAACATCATATGCGATACATACAGCTGCACCATTGGATATTAACAGATCGCGCCCTGCAACATTAACAACGATTGGTGTGACATATGCTTTTTTCCCTATTGGCTGAAGCAGGTCGTAACATTCTTTCGGACGATCAGTCCGCCAAACAGTTTCACCGGTTCTCTTATTCAGTGCAACAATAAACTGTTGATCCGTACCTTCATAGTGAAGAATTAAAAAATCCTTGTAAAGAATAGGAGAAGCACCTGTTCCCTGAACATGCTCCACTTTAAAATCATTCCTTTTCCATACAATCTTGCCATCAGAGGTATTGACACATGCAGTTCCTGAACTTCCAAAATTCAGGTATACAAATCTTTGCTCAATACAGGGAGTCGGAGTGGCATACGTGTTGATTGAATGCTTCCCATAGATACTATCCTGTTTAAAAAGGAGAATATCAAACAATACCTTGCCGGAATTAAAATCGATACAAACTCCCGACATCTCTTTTCCATCAACGGTTGCCGTAGTAACCCAAACCTGATTTCCGTAGACAACCGGTGAAGACCATCCTTTTCCCCGGATTTCAGTTTTCCAGATCACATTTGACGTGTCATTCCAAACCACCGGTACCTGATTGTCTGCCGATATTCCATCCAGGTTTGTTCCCCTGAATTGAGTCCAGTTACTTTCCTGGGCAATTGCAACTGTTTGATTAAAAAGGATAATCAATGTAAAGATGGAGATCAGAGATTTAATTCGGAAATTTTTCATACGGCTTAAAATAGATTTGTTATGATTTATTTCAACGCTAAAAATATAAAATACTAACGTTCATCCCAAAAAAACTTACTCCTACCGATCAGAAAATTAAATGTCCGAATTGAGTTCGTTCCAATCCTGAAAAACCAGATCAGCTCCTGAATCCGACAAAACACTGTCATCCAGAATACCGGTGTTGATGGCAACTGTAAAAATACCTGCAGCCTTTGCACTTAGTATGCCCAACGGTGCATTTTCGATAACAATCACCTCCATGGAATTAAATCCCGATTTCTTCAATGCCATCAGATACGGCTCCGGATTTGGTTTACCATGTTTTACGTCATTTCCCGAAATAACCTGGTCGGCTGAAACGTATCCCTCGAAATCGTTTAATAAAGCATCCAAAAACTTACCCTGCGATGAACCCGTGACGATCCAAATAGCAATACCCTGTTTCTTAAGATATTCCATCAATATTTTTGCACCTTTAAAAGGAACAATATCAGGAAGAAAATCAATCAGTTCCGTTTTTTTTGAATAAATCTGCTCGATTTCCTGCTCGGTCGCATTACGCTTTTCATTTTGCTGGTAAGCAAGATTGATCGTTGACTGCGCTGTACGTCCTTCGTTTTCGTAAACTTTCTCCTGTGGAAAATCAATTCCATAAAATCGAAACGCATTATTCCAGGCATCAGCGTGAGCTCCCATCGAATCATAAAGCACACCATCCATATCAAAAAACACCGCTTTTTTATCTTTCAAAATTTCACTAACCGCTATTTTACTCATCTTCATATGACGCTCTTCTTGTATTGAATTTTTCAAAACACAAAGTTCTCAAAAAATAAATCACTTCACACAATTTGTATAATTTGTACAAATTTCAAGTCGGACTTACAATTTGTACAAATACAGAGACAAAAACTGATTTTAAGAGCTTTATAAGGCGACTATTTTGAAAAAACCGGAAATAAATATGAATAGACTATTCTTACAAAAAGAAACGATCTATGAAAATTCAACGACAGAAAATATCTCTACCTTTGCCCGGTTTGCCTGATCATTTTGATTCTATGGCAGACGATCAATATTTCAACTTTAATCTTTTGATTGAATGGTATACGATGTCATCATTGTTGGGGCTGGACCAGCCGGAATTTTTACGGCCTATGAACTGGTAAAAGAGCGTGCAACACTAAAAATTCTTATCCTCGAAAAGGGTCGTGATATAAAACACCGAAAATGTCCAAAACATACAAACGGAGGCACTTGTATTAACTGCAAACCTTGCTCTATAACAACAGGTTGGGCAGGAGCAGGAGCCTATTCCGATGGAAAATTATCGCTTTCGCATGAAGTAGGTGGTAATCTGCCCGACTATATTGGTGTGGAACAAACCATGGAAATGATCAGTTATACCGATGAAATTTACCTGAAGTTTGGTGCGGATTCCATCGTTCATGGAGCTACTGAAACACCAGCCATGCGCGAAATCAGGCGGAAATCAATCGAGGCAAACCTCAAATTAGTGCCTTGCCCGGTCCGTCATTTGGGCACCGAAAAAACGCAGCAATTGTATCATGCAATTTTTGATCATCTCACAAACAGTAGGGTAGAGGTCCGGTTCAACTCTCCGGTCGAGGAGTTTATCATCAATCAAAATCAGATTGAAGGGGTAAAATGTACGAATGAGACGTTTTATGCAAAAAAAATAGTCGTCGCAGTAGGTCGCGAAGGCTCCGACTGGCTCATGCATCAGTGTAATTTACAGCATATTCCTACAGAAACAGGAATTGTTGATATCGGTGTTCGCCTCGAATGCCGGAACGAAATCATGCAGGATATCAACGATAATTTTTACGAAGCCAAACTGGTTCATTACACACGTTTCTTCGACGATAAAGTGCGGACTTTTTGCTCCAATCCGGGCGGTTTTGTCTCATCGGAATACTACGATGGAAACTTAGCTGTCGTCAATGGGCACAGCTACAAAGATTTGAAAAGCGACAACACGAATTTCGCCTTATTGGTCTCACAGAAATTCACCGAACCATTTAATGCACCCATCGAATATGGTCACCATATTGCAAGACTCGCGAATATGCTGACCCGCAATAAAATTCTGGTTCAGCGGTTCGGCGATTTGGTTCGCGGACGAAGAACAACACCGGAACGATTGTACCGGAATAATATCATTCCTACCCTCAAAGACGCCGTTCCGGGGGATTTGAGTCTTGTATTGCCTCATCGCATTTTACTGGATATTATCGAGATGATACACGCGCTAGATAAAGTAAGTCCGGGTCTGGCGAGCGACGAAACATTGCTTTACGGTGTAGAAGTCAAGTTCTACTCCAATATTATCAAAGTTGACAAGACTTTTCAGAGTTCAGCAGTCAAAAATCTTTATTTTGGCGGCGATGGGGCAGGACTAACACGGGGTTTAATGCAAGCCTCTGTAAATGGGATATTGATTGCAAGGGAGATACTGAAATCGTCAGCCTTATATTAAACAGGCAAAAATAATTTTTATCATTTTGAGGAACAGCATTTTAGAAATTGTAGTTGACATCGCGATACTCTAAAAGCTGATGAATAGATAACTGAAATATTTATTCAATAGAAATATTTGGAAAATGTTACCTGATTGGCTAACTTTACGCCATGGACCGGAAAATTATCAGGAACATCTTTTACTACTAGGAATACTGCTTGAACTTCTTTGAACAGTTAAAGCCAGAAGTAAAGAGAAAATTTAACTGGACTCTCTTGTTAATAGCAACTATTGACAGAATTCCGGTTAAGTATTTCAGTCATGTGGAAGGAACGACAGGTTTGTATGAAGTTAGAGTAGAAGTTGGAAGTGATATATTCAGAGTTTTCAGCTTTTTTGATAAGGGGCAACTCGTGATTCTTATCAATGAATTTACCAAAAAATCGCTAAAGACTCCACTAAAGGAAATTGAGTTAGCAGAAAAATTAAAAAAACAGTACTTCGATGAAAAAAACAATAAATAATAATCTAACCTCTTTTGCTGACCACCTTGACGACCAGTATGGGAAACAAGGAACGGAAGAACGGGAAAGGTTTGAGGAAGGATTTGACGCTTTCAGACTTGGCGTTATGCTTCAGGAATTACGCAAAGAACAAGGTTTAACGCAAGGACAACTTGCAGAAAAGTGTGGAACAACCAAGACCTACATTTCCCGAATTGAAAATGATGCATCAGATATCAGACTATCTACCTTAACGAGGATAATCAGGGAAGGCCTTGGCGGACATCTACGATTGAGTGTTGACATGAATATCACATCTTAAACGCATTCATATCCACACGATAGTCATTAGTATGGTCATTTAAAAAAGCATTGAGATCTAATGATTTCTACGCCCCAAAATCGCCATTCTTAAACTGCATTTGTTAAATCCCCTTTTCATGTCGATATTTGCACGAAATTTTAAATTCAGATCAAAATGATCGGCTCGCTTGTTATGATTTAGAACAGGTGAGTTAGACTTTGTTTGATATGAAGCATATAAAACAGCAAAATGGTTAACGAAAGCAATATACGACAAGAACTGAAACATCGGATTCTCATCCTCGACGGAGCAATGGGAACAATGATTCAACGGGTTAAACTGACTGAAGAGGATTTCCGCGGTGAACGGTTTGCAAACTGGACTTCGCCGCTGAAAGGAGATAACGATCTGCTTTCGATTACAAAACCTTCTGTGATTCAACATATCCATGAATCATTTCTCGAAGCCGGTGCTGACATCGTGGCAACCAATACTTTTAATGCAACACGTGTTTCACAAGCTGATTATGGCATGGAAGCACATGTTTATGAAATGAATAAATCGGCTGCTCGAATTGCATGGATAGCCGCTGCCCAATATTCGACTCCAGAACATCCCCGCTATGTTGCCGGATCAGTCGGACCGACCAACAAAACCTGTTCAATGTCTCCCGATGTAAATGATGCCGGTTTCCGGGCCATCACATTTGCTGATATGAAAGATTCGTACCGCGAGCAGGTCGAAGGATTGCTTGATGGAGGAGTTGATATCCTTCTTGTTGAAACCATTTTCGATACGTTGAATGCCAAAGCTGCAATGATGGCCATAGAAGAAGTATTGGAGAGCCGGAAGATCAGGAAAGAAGTGATGATTTCGGGTACGATTACCGATAAAAGTGGCCGAACACTTTCAGGACAAACTGTTGAAGCATTTCTCAACTCATTATCGCATATTGATTTATTAACCATTGGATTGAACTGTTCTTTGGGTGCCAAAGATTTGCGTCCATACCTTGAGGAATTAAGCCGCAAAGCGCCATTTTACATTAGTGCCCATCCGAATGCAGGTTTGCCCAACCAATTTGGAGAATATGATGAAACCCCTGAGGTAATGGGACTTCATGTTCAGAGCTTTTTCGAAAACCGCATGGTCAATATCATCGGCGGATGTTGCGGAACGACGCCTGATCATATTCGCGAACTCGCAAAAATGGCAGCTAAGTTTAAACCTCACAAACGCAGTCATCCCGATATCGCAACCCGTTTAAGCGGATTGGAACCATTGACTGTTGCTAAAACATCCAACTTTGTAAACATCGGCGAACGGTGTAATGTAGCAGGTTCAATCAAATTTGCCAGGCTGATCCGCGAGGAAAAGTATGAAGAAGCGCTTGCAATTGCCCGCGAAATGGTAGAAGGTGGCGCACAGGTGATCGATGTGAACATGGACGATGCGATGCTCGATGCTGAAAAAGAGATGGTTCGCTTTCTTCATTTGGTAATGTCAGAACCCGATATTGCCAAACTTCCGGTGATGGTCGATTCATCAAAATGGTCAGTCATCGAAGCCGGTCTGCAATGTCTGCAGGGGAAGGCAATTGTCAATTCAATCAGTTTGAAAGAAGGGGAGGAGAACTTCAAAGAACGTGCCCATAAAATAAAACAATACGGTGCTGCCACTGTTGTGATGGCCTTCGATGAAAAAGGACAGGCTTCAACTTTTGAACAACGCATCAGCATTTGTGAGCGGGCATACCATATTCTGGTTGACAAAGTTCACTTTCCGCCACAGGATATCATTTTCGATCCCAACGTATTAACCGTTGGTACCGGAATTGAGGAGCACAATAATTACGCACTCGACTTTATCAATGCCACAAGGTGGATCAAGGAAAACCTTCCTTATGCCAAGGTAAGTGGCGGTATATCAAATGTATCCTTCTCTTTCCGCGGAAATAATACACTGCGCGAGGCATTTCATTCAGTATTTCTTTATCATGCAATTGCTGCCGGACTGGACATGGGAATTGTCAATCCCGGAATGTTGCAGATTTACGATGAGATACCAAAAGATTTGCTCGAATATGTCGAAGATGTAATTCTAAATCGCAGACCTGATGCAACAGAACGGATTTTAGCCTTTTCTGAGACCATGAAAGAGGGCGAAAAAAAGGAAGAGAAAATCGAAGAATGGCGTTCCTTGCCGGTCATTGAGCGTATTCAACATGCGCTTGTTAAAGGCATCACCGATTTTATTGAAGAAGATATTGTCGAAGTGCTTCCGGAATACAACAGCGCCATCAGGGTGATTGAAGAACCGCTGATGGATGGGATGAACAGGGTAGGGGACTTGTTTGGCAGCGGAAGGATGTTTCTGCCACAGGTGATTAAGTCGGCCCGGGTGATGAAAAAAGCGGTCGCTTTCTTACAACCTTATATCGAGCAGGATAAACTCGATCTGAAACAAGCGCCTACTGTAAAAAAGAAAATTCTGCTTGCAACGGTCAAGGGCGACGTGCATGATATCGGAAAGAATATTGTCGGTGTAGTTTTAGCCTGCAATAACTATGATGTGATCGATCTTGGTGTGATGGTTCCTGCTGAAACTATTCTGAATAAGGCCATTGAAGAGAGTGTAGATATCATCGGACTCAGTGGTCTGATCACGCCTTCGCTCGAAGAGATGGCTCATGTTGCGCATGAAATGGAGCGACGCGGATTTAAAATTCCGTTGATGATAGGTGGTGCAACTACTTCAAAAATACATACTGCAGTAAAAATTGCACCCGAATACAGCAACACAGTTGTCTATGTGAAAGATGCCTCACGTGCCGTTCAGGTAGTCGCAAACCTTTTGGCCGAAGATGCTGATTATCTGGCATCAATCAAAAGTGAATATAAGGAACTTCGCGCGACGCACAGCGCTAAAAAACCCAAAGAATATCTCACCATCGCCGAGGCAAGAGCCAATAAATTTAAACCAGGCTGGAATGAATCAATGGTTTATACCCCGGCATTTAAAGGGATTAAAGTATTTGATGATTATCCAATCGAAGAGCTGAGACGCGATATCGACTGGACCTTTTTCTTCCTCGCCTGGGAGTTCAGGGGGAAATTTCCGGCCATTCTCGACGATCCGAATCAGGGCATTGAAGTCCGGAAACTATATGACGAAGCGAATCATTTTCTCGATGAAATCATTGCCAAAAAGATGATCACTGCAAAGGGGATTTTCGGAATTTGGCCAGCCAACTCAAATGGAGATGATATTGAGCTATATACGGACGAAAGTCGCCAAACGCTTGTTGGAAAGTTCTGCCATTTGCGCCAGCAGCAAAAAAGAAGTTCAGGCTTGCCAAATTATTGCCTGAGTGATTTCGTGGCGCCAAAAAGTTTGGGTCTTACCGACTATTGCGGCGGATTTGCCGTTACCGCCGGAATCGGTGTTGCAGAATGGGTTGAAAAATTCAAAAAAGAGGGGAATGATTTCCAGGCCATTCTACTGGAATCATTAGCCGACCGGCTGGCTGAAGCTTTTGCGGAACGACTTCATGAAAGGGTAAGAAAAGAGTTTTGGGCATATGCGCCCGATGAAAACCTCTCGGCGCTTGATCTGATTAACTGCAAATACCAGGGAATTCGTCCGGCTGCAGGTTATCCGGCATGTCCGGAGCATTCCGAAAAGCAAGTCTTATTTGATTTGCTGGGAGCAACCGAAAAAGCAGGTATTCAGTTAACTGAGCACTTCTCAATGTACCCGACAGCTTCGGTTTGCGGACAGTATTTTGCACATCGTGATGCTGTCTATTTTGGATTGGAACGCATTGCAAAAGATCAGGTTGCCGACTTTGCACGTCGTAAGAATGTACCTGTTGAATATGTGGAGAAATTCCTTCCTTCGAATCTGAATTATAAGATTTAAGTCAACTTAATTTCATCAACAGCTGTTTTTAAAAAATCGCGACGGTAGTAATCCAGATCAATGATTTCGCCATCCCAAATAACGATGTCGAGATCTATGGTTCGGGGACCATATTTTGGAGCTGTGCGATCGCGTTTCAACCGATCTTCCACACCTTTCAAATAGCTTTTAAAATCAGCTATTTCCATCATCGTAAAAATCTTTGCAGCTCCATTCAGAAAATCGGGTTGATCAGGAATGCCAATAGGGGAGGTCATGATCAAGGAAGAAACAGAAATAAATTCCTGTTCCGTCCGCAGAAAAAACAGCGTAGCAGCAATGTTCTGCTCAGGTTCTATATTCGAACCTATTCCGATGATGCATTCATGCTTTTTCATCTTCTGGCTTCCAATTCAACTGAAACAGATTCCGAAAACCGAAGTGCACGAGGTTTGTCAATTTCAACCTTCGCACGCTGTACACGCTCGTCCTTCATGACCAGTTGCAAAACCTCGTGTGTTAATTTTTCAAGCAGGTTAAACTTACTTTCTGATACAAAAGCAATTATTGCCTTGGTGATTGCCTTGTAGTTATAAATTTCATCCGGAAGATCGGTACTGACCGCCCTGGAGACGTCGACCTCAATTTCAATATTAATGATCACATCCTGCCGGTTTACCCGCTCCTCGGGGTTAAACCCAATAATTGTCCGGACAAGCAGATTCTTAATGCGGATGATTGCCATAGCTAAAATGTTAGGTTCATTCAATACAAGAGACAAATATACAAATATCACTAATCCAAATTGCCAGTTGCCAGCCGCCAATAGCCAACCGCTTCACAAAATAAATCATAACGCTTTACAAAAGTTGTGCACCACCATTACAAAAGATCAGTTGACCAGTTAAATCTTCATTTCCAATGATATAATCGATGCTTTTAAGAATTGAAATCACTCCTGACGGCGTTTTCATGGGCGTCAGATCAGCGACCTTTTCAAGATATTGCTGGTCTTTACCTGCTGGTGCCAGAATTGCTCCGGGGGCGATTGCATTAACCCGAAAGTGGGGAGCCAATTCGAGTGCGGCCATTTTTGTCAATTCCCAGAGTGACTTTTTCGAAAGAGAGTAGGAGAGGTAATCGCTCTTATTTTTTGTAATCCTTGTATCTACAATATTAATAATCTGACCATTCGATGCACTATTTGCAAAATCGCGCATCAAAATAAAAGGTGACACAAAGTTTACCTGCGAATGTCGGATCAGTGAATCAGCTGAAGTCTCCTTAAATGGGGACGGCTCAAAAATAGATGCACTATTAATCAGAAGATCAAGCTGGCCAAACCATCCAATAACCAGTTTTATAAGCTTCTGCACCTGATTTGTATCTGCCAGATCGGCCTGAAAGGTGTAAAAACGTTGTTCCGGAAAACCCGTTTTTAATTCAGCTTCAAAACCGACCACATCTTTGGAAGACGATCTGTAATGCAGCGCTATATCCCAGCCATTATTTGCCAAATGGTGAGCAATTTCGCGACCCAATCTCACCGCACTTCCCGTTATAAACGCAACTTTAGCCATTTTTGTACTTTTCGATAAATTTAATACGAAAAAGGATGCCCCGAAGAACATCCTTTAAACAACAAAAATTGAAATTGAAAACTATTTTTTCGCAGCAACAACACTAAATGCGAGCGTAAAATCATCGTAGATAACTTTATCTCCCAGTCCCTGGAAAAAGCTACCGGAACCGTACTTGATTCCATAAAGCGTTCTGTTGACCGTAATAACACCATCGGCAGAAAGTTTATCGCCACTTGCTGTAACTTTAGCATTGAATTCAACCGGATTAGTGATTCCTTTAATTGTAAGATCGACTAAGAACTTAAATTCATCGCCAGCTATGGCAGTTACTTTTTTGATCACCATTTTAGACTCAGGGAATTTCTCAATTGAGAAAAAATCATCTGAAGCAAGATGTCCCATCAGTTTTGCTTTCATGCCGGCATCAGTAATATCGTCATTTGCCATTGATTTCATATCAATTACGAATGTTCCTCCTGAAATTTTATTACCTGTTCCAACAATTGATCCATTTGCAAACGAAATAGAACCATCATGCTGACCAGTTACCTTTTTTGCTTCCCACTTTACTTTACTGGCAGTTTTATCAACAACATATTCAGCGGCATTCATTGTTAAACTGAATCCGAATAATAGTACCGTCAATCCCAAAAACGAAATTTTAACCTTTGATTTTAATATTTGACCATTCATATCTTAAAATTTTAATTATACACAAACAACGATTAAGCCTCTGTATTTGTTTCAAAATGACGGCTGTTAAAATTCACAAGTTAAATTGTATATTTATGCCGCCAAAAAGTTCATACTATTTATCTTGAAAAATGAAGAATATTAACGAATCAACAGAAGATATCAACCTTTCAGGTTTCCGCTTTTTCAAGTCATTGACCGAAGAAGAACTAAAAAGCCTGAATTTTGAAAAGACATGTACATCTTACAAAAAAGGGAGTATTGTATATAAAGAGGGGAGCAGACTTACCGGATTTTACTGCATCATCCGCGGTATTGTAAAAGTCTATAAGACAGGTATTGATGGTAAAGAAATGATTATCAGGTTCGCCCGGAAAGGGGATATTATAGCTTACCGTTCACTATTAAGCCAGGAATCGGCATGTACAACTTCAAAAGTCATTGATGACGCCATATTGTGTCACATACCCTATAAAACCCTTCTCAACCTGATTGAGAAGAATTCTTCGTTTTCACTGGCTATGCTTCGTATCGTATGCGCGGAGTTAAAAGAGGCAAATGAATACATCACTGATATTGCCCAGAAAACTGTTCGCGAACGGCTTGCAGAGGTTCTATTGCTGCTGAAGGATAATTTTGATCTGGATGCCGAACAGACACTCCAAATTTCATTAACAAGAGAGGAACTGGCAAATACAGTAGGTACAGCAACAGAATCGATCATTCGGCTTCTTTCGGAGTTTAAACAAGACAAACTAATTGATCTTCAGGGAAGGAAAATTAAAATTATTAACCTTTCAGGACTCACAAAAGTGGCGAATCTGACGAAGTACTAACAAAACCGCTATTCCATTCAATTTAATTACTGTCTGATCAGCCAATTCTCCGGATCAAGCTTGGTACTTTCACGCCATAATTGAAACTTAAGGACAGATTTGTTATCATCATCGGTAAAGACACTTCCGATCTCATCTTTAATTTCCACTTTTTGGCCGGCTTTTACGAATACATCGCTTAGATTTGAATAAACAGTGAGGTAATTTCCATGCCGGATAATAACCGCATAGTTAGCACCGGGAATCGCCACAACTTTGGTTACTTCTCCTTTAAAAATTGCCCGCGCTTTTGCATTTGCCTGAGTAGTAATATCAATACCTGAATTACGTACAACCACATATTTCAAAACGGCATGGGGATGATCGCCAAAATGATCGGTAATTACACCTCGCAAAACCGGCCAGGGAAATTTGCCCCTGTTATTGGAAAAATCGCCTGACAAGACCTTTTCGGCAGGTGTCAAAGATAAACCAGGTTCTTTCGATTTTTTACGCGTTAATTTCTTTGCTTCATCAGAAATAACCCGTTCAATTTCCTGCTGCAATCTTAACTCTGCACGTCGCTGATTTTCAAGCTTTCTCTTTAAATCCTTCTCTTTTTGCTGAAGATCAGAATAAACATCATTTTGCTGTATTTTTTGTTGCTCAATAATTTTTGTTTGTTTGACTTTCGAAACCAAAAGATCTTTTTTTTGCTCTTTCCGTTTATTAAATTCAATCAACTGGCCACCAATGGAACTCTTGAATTCGGTGATTCTCTCAGCTTGTTTACGGCGATAATCGGCATACTGTTTTAAATAAATAAACCGTTTGTAAGCCTGATTGAAATCCTCTGAAGAAAGCAGAAAGAGCAGTTGATTGTTGCTATTCTGATTTCTGTTTGCATACCTGATCATTGAGGCATATTTCAATTTAACAGACTCCAGTTCAGTACCCAACGAATCAATCCGTTTTGAATTTTGTTGAATAGAGGTATCAAGATAACCAATTTCTCCCGTGATATTATTGAT
>Ga0209724_1003090_pt1 | contig 13791 bp, 12 predicted proteins | sample grotaG_FD_184143 | JGI IMG/M metagenome (GOLD analysis project Ga0209724, IMG submission 184143) | Glacier valley bacterial and archeal communities from Borup Fiord, Nunavut, Canada, to study Microbial Dark Matter (Phase II) -... | ecosystem: Environmental > Aquatic > Freshwater > Ice > Glacier ...
CCTGTGCGACGCCGCGCGGCCATTCGCGCGCCTCGCTCCGTAATTTCTTTTATCCGCAGCAGCGCTGGCAATTCACCGGGCTCCGCTTGGCGAAGGATTTGTAATGCTTCATGTGGCGCGCGATCCAGCGAGCAGCGACGATTTTGCCGAGGCTGTGCTGCGCGGCCTGGCCGCGCCGCGCAAGACCATCCCGGCGCGCTATTTCTACGATCACGAGGGCTCCGAGCTGTTCGAAGCGATCACGCGGCTCCCGGAATATTACCCGACGCGTACCGAGATTGGATTGCTGGCGGAGCATAGCACCGACATCGCCGCAGCCGTCGGCCCGGGACGGGTCATGGTCGAATTCGGCTCGGGCTCGTCGCTTAAAACACCGCAGCTGCTGCGCGCGGTGCAAGCCAGCGGCTATGTGCCGATCGATATATCAGCCGAATTTCTGCAAATGGCGGCCGACGATCTTGCCGCCAAGCTGCCGGGCCTGCCGGTCTGGCCAGTGGCCGCCGACTTTACGCAGCCGCTCAAGCTGCCTCCGGGTGCCGCGTCCCGGCCCAAGCTCGGTTTCTTCCCCGGCTCGACATTGGGCAATGCCGGACCGGGAGCGGCCATCGACTTGCTGCGCGCCTTCGCGGGCACGCTCGGCGCCGGCAGCTGGCTCGTTATCGGGCTTGACCTGCGCAAGGACCGCGAACGGCTCGAGGCCGCTTATGACGACGCGCAGGGTGTCACCGCCGCGTTCAACACCAATTTGCTTGTGCGTATTAACCGCGAACTCCGTGGAGATCTGGACCTCGGCGCGTTTGCCCACCGCGCACGCTGGAATGCCGACGAGGGGCGCATCGAAATGCATCTCGAAGCGCTCCGCGACACCAGCTTCACCGTTCTGGGCGAAGCGTTCAGCATGGCGGCAGGCGAGACCATCCACACCGAAAACAGCTATAAATGGACCCTCGACGAGGCGCGCCTGCTCGCTCGCGCGAGCGGCTGGAACCCGGTCGCTGCATGGGCCGATGTGTCGTCTCTATTCGGGCTGCACCTGTGGCAGGTCGCCGACGACACGCCCGAGCCCTAGACCGTCGACCCTAAGCCACCAGCCCGCTGCGGGCGAGGCTCGCGAGGTGCGCCAGCATTGCCGTGGTCACAACATTGGCGCTCCGCAACCGCGCTGAGGTGGACGCTATCCGCACCACGCGCTCGGCATTCGCGGCCAGCCAGCGCGCCGCCGCAGCGCCGGGGTCACCCTGTTCGGGCGTGATTTTCCGCAGCAGGTCGAGCCGAAGCTGCTCGAAATCGCGCACGAGTCCGGCCTGCAGCAGCCGTTCCCATGGGTCGGTCAGCACCAGCGCGACAGCAGCCCCTTTGGCCCAGTCAAGGCCAAGGGCATCGCCAAGGTCGGTGTACGCCGCGGCGGTCGCGGCCGCATCGAGGCCGCGTTCGGCCGCCAGCAGCCCGACGCCGACCGCCCCGTCGAGCGCGGTGATCCGCACCAGCGGCGTGGCGACTTCGACCGGCGCACCGGCATCGGACAGCGCGGCGGCGAAATTGTCGAGCTGCAGCTTCGGTGCCGGACGCAATAACGTGTCGAGGCTTTCGGCGAGACGCTCGACACCAGGACGAAGCTTGGTCACCAGCGCGGCTGGCATGACATTTCCGCCCACCCGCAACAAATCGGCCATCTGGGTTCGCAGCGCCGCGATCGCGTGACCGTGCAACTCAAGCTGCACCGGGCCAGCAACCTCGGGCGGATCGATCGCCGACCATAGCGCGCGAAACCCGAACAGATCCCGCGCTGCAACGAATGCGCCGCCAACTGCAGCCAGATCGACGTCCATTTCGTCGGCGAGTTCGAACGGCAGCGTCAGGCCACCGCGATTGATGAGCTCGTTGGCGAGCTTGGTGGCGATCAGTTCGCGACGCAGCCGGTGCTCGTCGATCGACTTGGGGAACCGTTCGGCCATAGCGCCCGGAAACGCCGCGATCAGATCGGGGTGAAGCAGCGCATCGTCACAGACCGGGCTGAGCACCAGCGCATCGTAAACCGCCATCTTGGCATAGGCCATGACCACCGCGAGCTCAGGTCGTTCGAGCCCGTGGCCGGTGCGGCCGCGCTGCAGCAGCGTCTCGTCGCTGGCCAGCCCCTCGACCGCACGGTCGAGCCCGGCGGCGCTGGCCTCGAGCATCTGGATCAGCCGGATATGACCGGGCAAAGCTGCCACGCCGCCCCGCTCGGCAATCGACAGTGCCTGCGTTTGCAACAGGTTGTCGCGCAGCACGAGCGCGGCGACATCGTCGGTCATCTCGACCAGCAGAGCGTTGCGCGCCGCCTCGGTCAGGCGACCGGCTGCAACCTCCGGGTTGAGTGCGATCTTGATATTGACCTCGTTATCCGAGCAATCGACACCGGCGCTATTGTCGATGAAGTCGGTATTGAGCCGACCGCCGAGCCCGGCATATTCGATGCGCCCGGCCTGCGTCAGGCCCAGGTTCGCGCCCTCGCCAACCACCTTCGCGCCGATCGCGGCACCGTTGATGCGGTGCGCATCATTGGCGCGGTCGCCGACATCGGCATTGCTTTCGGACGCCGCCTTCACATAGGTGCCGATGCCGCCGAACCACAGCAGATCGACATGCGCGCGCAGGATCGCGACGATCAATTCAGATGGCGATAGCGTTGTCGCGGTAATGCCGAGCGCTGCCTGCACCTGCGGCGTGATCGCGATCGATTTCTGGCTGCGCGGCACCACGCCGCCGCCCTTCGACAACAGCGCCTTGTCATAATCGTCCCACGACGAGCGCGGCAGCGCGAACAATCGCTGGCGCTCGGCAAAGCTGACGGCGGCATCGGGCGTCGGATCGAGAAAGATGTGGCGATGGTCGAACGCCGCGACGAGGCACAGGCTGCGCGACAACAGCATGCCATTGCCGAACACGTCGCCCGACATATCGCCGACGCCGACCACCCGCACCGGTGCCGTCTGCACATCGACGCCAAGCTCGCGGAAGTGGCGCTGGACCGAAATCCACGCGCCGCGCGCGGTGATCGCCATCGCCTTGTGATCATAGCCGAACTGCCCGCCGCTCGCGAAGGCATCGCCGAGCCAGAAGCCATGCGCGAGGCTGATCGCATTCGCCGTGTCGGAGAATGTCGCGGTGCCCTTGTCGGCGGCGACGACGAGGTAAGGATCGGGCGCGTCATGGCAGACCACGCCAGCAGGGGCGATGTTGCTGCCATCGGGAGCCAGGTTATCGGTCAAGGATAACAGCGCGCGGACGAACACCTTGTACGCTTCGGTGCCCTCGGCAAGCCACGCGTCGCGGCTCGTTGGGGAGGGCAGCAGCTTGGGGTAAAAGCCACCCTTGGCGCCGGTTGGTACGATAACGGTATTCTTGACCTTCTGCGCCTTGACGAGGCCGAGCACCTCGGTGCGGAAATCGTCGCGGCGATCGGACCAGCGCAGTCCACCGCGCGCGATTGGGCCGCCGCGCAGGTGAATGCCCTCGACCCGGCGGCTGAACACCCAGATTTCGCGGTACGGTACCGGCGGCGGCAGATTAGGCACGGCGCGGCTGTCCAGCTTGAACGCCAGCGCCTCGGGGCCGCCATCGACAAAGGCGTTGGTGCGCAGCGTGGCGAGGATGACGGCGCGGTACAATCGCAGGATGCGGTCGTCGTCGATCGCCGCAACCGCGCTCAGTCCGGTTTCGAATCGGCCCAGAATGGCGGTGCCGTCGCGGTCGGCGGCGTCGGGATCAAAGCGCGCGCAAAACAGCGCAACCAGTTCGCGCGTCAGTTCGGGATAGCGTCGCAATGCGTCGACGACGGTCATCAACCCATAGGTGACGCCGGTCTGGCGCAGATAGCGGAAATAGGCGCGCAGCCAGCCGGCGGTTTCGGCGGCGAGGTCGGCGGCGATCACCAGCGCATTGAAGCCATCGTTTTCCTGCAGCCCGAGCAACACTGCCTTGAGCGCCGGTTCGACCCGCGACCGCAGCGCATCGATATCGAGGATGGTGCTGCTGTCGGTTGCCTCGAGCAGGAAATCGTGAATCCAGCCAAGCTTGCCGCCATCGAGATCGAACGGAAACTCTTCGATGACCCGCAATCCGAAATTCTCGAGTACCGGCACCGCGTCCGACAGCGGGATGATCTCGCCGAGCCGATAGATTTTGAGGCGCAACTGGTGCGGCGCATCGCGGTCGCGGCGATAAAGCTGGACATCGCGCGCGCCCGGATCGGCAAGCCCGGTCAGATGGACGATATCGGTTGCCGCTTCGGCAGCACTATATTGCGACCGGTAGCTCGCGGAAAACAGCTTGGCATAGGTCAGCCGCAGCCGCGCCGCGCGCGCCGGTCCGGCAAGCGTGTCGAGCGCCGCTTCGAGCGCCTCGTCCCAGCCCCGCACCAGCAAGTTGAGGCGCGCGTCGAGCGCCGCCTCGTCGATCAGCGGTGCGCCGCCGGGGGTGGCGACGATATAGTGCACGCGCGCCAGCCCCTCGGCACGCAATTCGACTTCGTACCGCGTCAGCCGGCCGCCCAGCGCCTCGGCAAGCATGGTCCCGACGCCCTCGCGCACGCCGCTCGTATAGGCATCGCGCGGCACATAGACGAGCACCGAGACGAAGCGCCCGAGCGCATCGGCGCGGGCGAACAACTTGGGACGCGGCCGGTCGAGCAATGACAGCAGACCGAGCGCCATCGTGCGCAAACGTTCCGGCGTCGCCTCGAACAATTCCTCGCGCGGAAAGCCCTCGATGACATGCACCAAGGCCTTGCCGGTATGGCCACGAGCATCGAACCCCAGGGTGTCGATGACGGTGCCGACTTTGCGCCGCAGCAGCGGAACCAGCCGTGGCGACGTCGCCAGCGCCGCGCTGGTAAACAGCCCGACAAAACGCGTCTCGGCGACTGCGCGACCATCGCGGTCGAAGCTTTTGACAATGACCAGATCGGCATTGACGCGGCGATGGACGGTCGAAAGCGCGCCCACCTTGGTGATCAGCAGCGGGTCGGACGAACCGAGGAAACGCTCGACCGGCGGGGGTGTCGTGGTGTCGCCGTCGACCCACAGCGCATAGTCGTCGTCGCGCAACAGCCCCAGCCCCGGGACCGATGCGGCACCTTGCGCCAGATCATAGCGCCGCGCGCCGAGCAGCGTAAAATTGTCCGCAGCAAGCCATTCGAGAAACGCCATTGTCTCGGCGCTCAAGTGCGGCGCGATCGGCGGCGGATTTTCGCCGAGCGATTTCGTCGTTGCGTGCAACAGCGCGAGCATCGCGGGCCAGTCGGTAACGGCGGCGCGCACATCGGCCAGTACGTGGCGTAACCGCTCGAGCAGTTCCGTCCGGACCTTCGCGCCCGCGCGCTCGAGTTCGATATAAATGATCGACTCGCGGTTGCTCCCTGCCGGTGTGCCGGTGCCGCCGCTGGTGATCCGTACCAGCTTGCCGTCACTGTCGCGCTCGACATCGACGATCGGATGCAAAAGCCGGTCGATGCCGATACCGGCGGCGGTGATCGCCGACGAAACCGAATCGACGAGGAACGGCATGTCGTCATTGATGATCGCCAGCGCCAACCGGCGACGCGCGCTGTCGGCACCGTCGTCGAGCATCACGACCGCCTCACCCGGGCTGCGCTGTGCCGCAGTCCGCGTGACCAGCGCAATAATGCGCCCCTTTGTAGCAACATCGAGGTGATCGGTTTCGCCGGGAAGCGCGGTGTCGAACAGGGCGTGCGCCAGTGCTGTCGCGCTCGAATCTTTTGCGCCCAAGCCATTTGTGCCGGTAATCACTGTCAGCCTCCGCTGCGGTTCGCCCGCGCTTATGCGGCGCGCATCGATGATCGACAAGCTAAGACCCGGCAATCGTGACAGACCGTGCATCGATCGCAAATGCATCGATATGGCGACGCCGGCTTGCCCCCGTCGCCAGCGCCGCGTCGATCTCGCGCTGCAGCCCCTGATGCGCCGCCGGGCTTAACGCCTGCTTCCACGTGACCACGGCGATTGCCTCGGCAAGCGCACCGCCAGCACCGGCGAGCGGCAGCATGACCGCCCGCGTCAACACCCGCAGTCGCGGCTCGGCTTCCACAAAAATCGCCTCAAATTGCGACGGGCGGAGAGTTTGGCGCACGATCGCCGCGGTGCTCGCCAACCGCGATTGCAGCAGATTTGCGTGCCCGGCCACCAGCGTGCCGGTACGAAGCGCAAACACCGACGCCACTGCGACGCCGACCATCGTAACATCGACGCTGCCGTCGACGCAGAACGTCAGACGCACCGTGCGCTCCAACGTTTCGGCAGCCCATGCAGGGTCAAAGTCGGCCGCTGCCGGAAACGATCCTTCACGCCAGTCCGTTTGCCACGACGCAAGCAACTGCGCCGAAAGCCGCCTTTCGGCATTTACGACAATCTGCGGCGGCAACTCGAATCTCGGTTCGTGTCGGAATCGCATGGTCAACGGCCCTCCGGCATCACGGTCGATACCAGGGTAACGACCGATACTCGTCGGACTTGCTTGTATCCGCCGCGCACGCCTGCTAGTGGGCACGGCGTTGCCGCTTTAGCTCAGCCGGTAGAGCACATCATTCGTAATGATGGGGTCAGGTGTTCGAGTCACCTAAGCGGCACCATTTTTCCGTTCGCCACAGTCCGCAGAACGTTGAAAAAACCAGGCAATTCCAATACATTAGACGCTGGATCAATCGCCAGCTTTCGCTCCCGTTCGGCGAAATCTGGGGGCCTTTTGGGGGCCTATTCAAAAGCCCCAAAACAGGAGGCCCCCAAATGTCTCTGACCGACACTGCGATTCGATCCCTCAAGCCAAAGCCGACGCCCTATAAAGTTGCTGATGAGAAGGGACTTTTCCTGCTGGTGACGCCGGCGGGCGGCAAGCTCTGGGAGCTGAAATTCCGCAACGGCATAGGCATCGAGAAGAAGCTGGCGCTCGGCGCCTATCCGGAGCTCAGTATGAGAGATGCGCGGGACGCCAGCGACAAGGCATGATCGGGCTTGGCCAAGGGCGTCGACCCTGCCGAAACGAAACAGAGCGACAAGCGCGCCGCAAAGATCAATGCCGCCAACAGCTTCAGCGCCTCTCGAATTATTTGTCGTTTTTTCGGCGTGTGCTTGCGAAGCTTCCTCGGGCACGCCGCCAGATCAGGACGCAACAGATCGCCCCTCCACCATGGATGACGACCAGGCCGACTGTCGTCGCACCCTCGTGAGTGGCATAACCGTCGAGTAAGAATGCCAGAATCCCGTTTCCGAGCGCCATCGCAACTTTGATCACTACCGCAAACGCGGCGAATGCCATACCGCCTGCGGCAGCGCCGCGCTCGGTGGTGACCCTGGCGATTGCCCCTAGCAAATCAGCGCCGCTTGCGCTTAGCGCGGCACCGTACATCAGGGCAGCACCAAGCCGAACTGGCATCGGTGCCGAAGGCAGCAAGATCGTGCACGCGAATATCCCGGCAGCGATCACGGCGAACGGGAAAACGGATCTGCGGAACAATATGCGGATAAAAGGTCCGATCGTCAGGCCGAGGCTCCACAAGATCAACAGCCACGCTCCCGTATGTCGCGCATCGCCATCGGCCGTGGTGAACAGAAAGAGCCGGGACATCGTATAAAGAGCCCCGGCGTGAAAGGCGGTCGCCGCTAGAATCCAGTTCAGTTCAGTAGGCCAGGTTTCTTGCTGTCTTGCCAAGTTCGATCCAGGCGACGGATCGCCACTGGTTCGAACGGCATATTCGAGGAGGAGTGCGCTCGCCACACAGAAGAGGGCGATCGCAAGCACTGAAGCGTCCCGGGTTTTCCGGAGGCTCCAACTTGTGAGAAGGAGCCGATATTATGAGCGAGACAACGAACAAGTTTTCGCCTGAGGTCCGCGATCGTGCGGTCCGCATGGTTGGCGAGCACCGGGCCGACTATGCTTCGGAATGGGCGGCGTTGACTTCGATCGCCGGCAAGATCGGTTGCACGACAGAGACGCTGCGCCGCTGGTGCCGCGAGGAGGCGAGCCGACGAAGCGCGCCAGCGGCGCAGCTTTCCGACGACAAGGCCCGGCTGAAGCTGCTGGAGCGCGAGGTCAAGGAGCTGCGCCGCGCCAACGAGATCCTTCGCAAGGCGTCGGCATATTTTGCGCAGGCGGAGCTCGACCGCCGCGACAAATGGTGATGGGGTTCATCGACGCCCATCACAAGGATCTGGGGATCGAGCCGATCTGCCGCGAACTGGCAGTTGCCCCGTCGTCCTACCACACCCACGCCGCCCGCCTTGCCGATGCCAGCAAGCGGTCGGCACGAGCGCAGCGCGATGACGTGCTCCGCGCCCAGATCGAACGCGCCCATGCGGCCAGCTTTGGTCTCTATGGCACGCGCAAGATCTGGCACCAGCTTCGGCGCGAGGAAACCAAGGTTGCAAAATGCACCGTCGAGCGGCTGATGCGCGCTATGGGGCTGGCGGGGATAAGGCGCGGGAAGAAGACGATAACCACCGTTGGCGCCGCCAAGGCGCTGTGCCCGCTCGACAAGGTCAATCGCGAGTTCAAGGTCACACGCCCCAACGCGCTGTGGGTAGTGGACTTCACCTACGTCCACACCTGGGCCGGGTTCGTCTATGTCGCCTTCGTGATCGATGCCTTCGCCCGGCGTATTGTTGGCTGGAAGGTCAGCACATCGGCCACGGCCGGCTTCGTGCTCGATGCGCTCGAGCAGGCGATCCATGCTCGCCGGCCCAGCGCCGACGATGGCTTGATCCATCATAGCGACAGGGGCGTGCAATACTTAGCCATGAACTACACCCAGCGCCTTTCCGAAGCCAACCTGGTGCCGTCGGTCGGCAGCGTCGGCGACTCCTATGACAACGCCCTCGCCGAGACCATCAACGGCCTCTACAAAGCTGAGGTGATCTGGCGGCAGCGGTCGTGGCCGACCGCGGCCGCCGTAGAAATGGCGACCCTGCGGTGGGTCGACTGGTTCAACAACCATCGCCTCTTTGGACCCATCGGCCACATCCCGCCTGCCGAGGCCGAAGCCAACTACTATGCTGCCAAACAGGACCTCGATATGGTCGCATGACCCAAACCAAACCGCCTCCGGAAAACCCGGGACGCTTCAGTGGGCTCTTCGCTCTTCGATCTGGGCGACGGGGAATGGGACCTTCCGAAGCTTCGCGCTTTTCTAAACGGCATTGCTGACGGCACTCCCCAAGCCACTGCCTTGGAGGCAGAGCTCGAGCGGCCCGACTTCGAGGCTCGCTGCATCTGTATTCACGCAAGGCTCCTTGCCTATGAGGATCTTAGCCAGCCGCGCCTACTGGTCGCCGTTGCCGATGTCACAGATGCGCGTGCGAATGAACGCGCCAAGGAAGAAGTCATCGAGAGACTGAGCGTCCTTCTCCGTGAAGTGCGTCATCGCGTTGCCAACAGCCTCCAAATCGTTTCCGCGGTCCTTTTGCAAAATGCCGGGCGAACCAAATCCGCGGAGGCTCGGGCGAGCCTTACAGCCGCCCACAATCGCGTGATGTCGGTGGCAACGATTGAGCGGCAGCTTTCGACTTCCGAGGACGGTGATCAAAGCGTCGATCTGGAAATCTATTTTACCTCGCTCTGCGACAGCATGGCCACTGCAATGATTGGTGACCGACAAAGGATTGCGCTTGTGGTCACCGGTGGTGGCTCGGTTCCGTCTCGCGTTTCGGTCAGTCTCGGCCTTATTGTCACTGAGTTGGTCACCAACGCCCTCAAATATGCTTTCCCAAATGGCCGCGAGGGTCAAATCGAGATCGGATATCAGGCCCACGGCCCGAACTGGTCGTTGACCGTAAACGACGATGGGGTCGGCATGCCGTCTGACCCTTCTGTAATCCGCACAGGTCTTGGAACGAACATAGTTAAGGCTTTGGCCCGGCAGCTTCAGGCTACGGTCAATACTGGGCCAGGGACACCCGGCACTGTCATCTTGATCGAGCATCGCCAAATCGTTTTGGTTAAAGGTTCGTCGGACACCGATGGACGGCGAAAAAAACTGATGATCGTGGAAGACGAGGCCCTCGTTGCCATTACCCTCCGCGATGAGCTGGAAGGTGCCGGTTATCAAGTGCTGAACCTTACCGATCGACACGCAGACGCCGTAGCTGTTGCCCGCGAGAGCTCTCCGGATCTTGCACTCGTCAATATCCAGCTAGGCGGCCGGGATGATGGCATTGAGCTGGCAAAGCAGCTGAAATTGCTAGGCATCCCAGTTCTGCTGATCAGCGGTCAGGTGAGTCGGGCCCATTCCGCTCAAACCGTCGCCGTTGGATCTATGCCCAAGCCCTACAGCGCACTCGAAATGGCCCAAGCTGTGGCCTACCTGCTGGCGCATCTTGCGGGAGATGAATCGCTTGTTCGGCCTAAGGGCCTGGAAGTGTTTGACGAAAGTCAGGACGACTTGGCACCCGCGGCTTGATGAATTGGAGACGGCTGCCTGTCCGCATTGGGTCGCATGTCGGCACTGGTCATTATCTGAACAACCTACCGGTTATGGGTGCGCGCGATCACGTTCGGAACGACCGTGATGTGCGCGAAGTGGCTGGCGACCTTTGCATCGGCTAAGGTCGGCTTTCGATGTGACGGTGCCCAAAAGCGGCCCGTCGCAAAACCACCGCTATCCAGCCGTTCCGGCGGCACTTTCGCGATCCCCGGAACCGGCCGTAGCCTGAGATGAACAAGCGGCTACTTTCGGGAAGCAGTTGGGCACAGTTGAAAGGCCGATAAGGGGTCGAGGCTGCCGCGGAGCCGCCGCTCCGCAGCCACTCGCGTCGGCGGGGCGCTTCTCACCGTTAGGCCTTTTAAGCACTGGGCATGATCCCGGCCTTGGCAAGAATGTCGAAAGCCTTACCTTCGACAAATATGCTGGAGTTCCCGCCGTCTCCATAGATCACTTCAACCCCAATTTCCGTATCCGTGATGCCGACCACGCGGTCTAGGTTAATGTAGGGCATTGTTATATTTTGCGTACCCAAATGATTCGACTCCGTTTCGTACTACAGATAGCGTTTCATCATGCACGAAATCGAGATCGCCGAAGTCGACAGCTTCATATTGGCCGACAAGACGTTGGACGGCCTAATGCCAGCGTGGCGCAAAACGTACGCTGCTGATTGGCAGATCCGTTGGGGCATTCTCGACGAACTCGGCATTCTGCGGGCTGAGCTTTGTCTTTCGGTGGATGCCAAGCTCGAAAAACCAACGATTGTGCCGCTGTTCAAAAGGCGGCTGATATATCGCTTCGATCTAGTGTCGATAGGGGAGTGCAAGCCAAATCCGCCTGACGCGTGGCAACATGGGCTGCCCCCTAGCGTTTGCGGCCCACACACCCATCCATGGAGTGTAAATCGAGAACATGTTAAGAACAACGGGTTTCGGGACTTGCCATATCGAAGCCCAGTTTCGGTGGCAGCAAAGACCTTGGAACACGCATTGGGTACGGCCGCGAAGGATTTGAACTTGAGCGTTACGTCGGATCAGCGCGACGTAAAACCGCCATCGCAGGCGGCATTTTTGCTTGGGCGCTCGGCATGAATTGCCTTGAACTCATGGGCGCGTTGAACACCGGGTTCATCTGCGAGGAGACCGAAGCGGGCGTGCGGTTCGAGACCCATTGCCTGTGCCCATCGATTGACCCGGTCTCAGTGTATATCTCACGTTCCCTTGACGGCTTTCGAGTAACAGATGGCGGGGGAGCGGTCCGCTCGGCGATGCTGCACGGCAAAGATGAAGCCGCACTGTATGGTGCACTAAGAAAGGCTGTGGCGCGTTACAGTGGAGTAGAGTTGGATAACGGTGTCCTAATCTGCAAGGCCCTCAGCAAGGAATGGCTATATTCTAGCATACTTTCGATAGCTAACGCATCATCGTTGGCTGCTAATATTGCGGTCGATCATGCGTCTCTTGTTGCGGAAACGAATCTCAAGGCAATGATATTTAAGCTTCTAGCTGATGTTATAAATCCTACAGAAATCGGGGTAGGATATGAGTTTACTGGAAGCAGCGGTAGAGTGTGGCCAATAGACTTTGCTGTAACCGGTCAAAAGAGACTTCTTATTAAGGCGATAACACCGCACGGTAATTCTGTTAACGCAAACTATACAACATTTGGCGATATTGGTGCTGCTGACAATATTCCCCGTTTTTCGGTGTATCATCCTGATCGACCTCTTAAGCCAGACGACAGCGCGCTGATGAGACAGGTTGCTGATTTGGTGCCCGTTACGTCGCTTCAGGCCGGCGCGCGCCGCGAGCTTGCGAGGATTTAGCAGGTGACCGCAGTGTTCGAACACGACCTGCAAGCCGTTCAAATGCCTCAGCGGCCTCTGTGGGGCTTAGTCCGCCATCGTCCTCGATTGCGCGCGCGGCCTCTAGGAAGCGCTGGCTCTGCGCTTCCTGGCTCTCCGGCGGGTCGGTCTTTTTCGGCATGGCCATCAGGCTCCGCGGTTAGTCGTTTCATAGGTAAGCCGCTTGCCGACGACGCCCAAGAGCGCGGTGACGGTGCGGTCACTATCGTTCTGCCCAAGGGCCGAGCGGTTGCTGTAGCGGAAGTCGAATTCGGACAGGTAGCGGTGCAGGTGCTTTTCCGAGCAGTGCTGGTACACGCCACGCATGCCACGCTTGAAGATCGAGAAGAAGCTTTCGACGGTGTTGGTAGTCACGTCGCCGCGCGCATACTCCCCGATGCCGTGAAAGACGCGCTCGTGGCTGGCAAACTCCTTGCCGACAGTCCGGTACAGGTGCGCTTCGTCGGTCATCAGCCGCGCTTCCTTGGCTACGTTGGCGCGAACGACGGCGACGACTTCACCGACCTCCATGCGCGCGGTGTGAACCGAGCGAGCCTTGCCGGTTTCGCGGTCGATCAGCGAGACGACTTGGTTCTTGTGACCGCCGCCGCGGGTCATTGGAACGCCCTTGCGACGACCGATGTACGCTTCGTCGACTTCGACCGGAGTGCCGCCCGAACCGAACGACACCGGCGAGCCGTCGCGCATAGCTTCGCGGATACGGTGCGACATGAACCAAGCGGTCTTGAGGGTAACGCCCAACGTGCGGTGAAGCTGGTTGCTGCTGATACCCTTCTTGCTGGCGCACATAAGGTACATTGCCTGCAACCACAGATGCAGCGGCACATGCGAGGCCTCAAAGATGGTGCCGATCTTCACGGTAAACGGCTTGCGGCACTGGTAGCACTTGTACGCCCCGATGCGGGTGGACTTGCCGCCCATCAGGCCAATGCGATCGGTGCCGCCGCAATGCGGGCAAACCGGACCAGTCGGCCAAACGCGCGCCTCGACAAAGGCATAGGCGGCGGCTTCGTCGTGGAAGTGCTTGGCGGAAAGGTTGCTGGTCATCGGTCGGCTCCTGTTAAAGCCAACCTACTCAATCAGGGTGGGTACGTCAAGTATAATAATGCCTAATGTAGATAAGGTTCGCAACGTTCGTGGCCGATTTGTACAACACCCAGGTAGCCATATCGTCTCCATGCTTTGCGTTAAGCATATGGGCGACCGGGGCGGCTGGCGATAGGCTACGCGCCGGGGCGGCTGATTTTAAAGTGAGACACTACCCGTACGTCGGCTTGTGGGCCGGCTTACAAACTTCTTGCCTTGGCCAGTTATAAACCTGCGATCGCCCAACCGTTGTGTAATACCAAGACTCTCTGATCAGAACCCATGCGCCCACGACCGCAGTCCGATAGACATGATTCGCCACGGCTGATCGGTGAGGCGGTTCCAGGCGAAGCAGCAATGGTCGAGGATG
>Ga0209724_1003091_pt1 | contig 13790 bp, 13 predicted proteins | sample grotaG_FD_184143 | JGI IMG/M metagenome (GOLD analysis project Ga0209724, IMG submission 184143) | Glacier valley bacterial and archeal communities from Borup Fiord, Nunavut, Canada, to study Microbial Dark Matter (Phase II) -... | ecosystem: Environmental > Aquatic > Freshwater > Ice > Glacier ...
GCGAATACGGTTACGTCATGCGTGATCTGCGCAATCTGGCGATTTTAGCAGCGGCGCTGTTGATCACGATATTGGTGGCGTCACTGCTGCTGTCACGCTCAGTCGGCTAGGCAAGTCAGCGTTAGCGAAAAAAATCAGGCATGAGCACTAACCCCTCCCCGAATCCTTTTCAGGGTGGGGCAATGATCTTGAGACAAAGGAGAGCGCTAATACACAATCAGCTTGACGTAACAAAAATCACGCTTGTTAATCCAGACAATGCGTCTGTACTGAGCGGCAAAGCAAGTTCACCGCACGAAGTACAATTCAAGCAAACGCTGGTGGTGCTCGCTGTTGCCATCATCATGACCCCTATTATTGTCTACATCATCTTTTTCACGCCGATTGTATTCCATCCCACCACAAGCGGGAAGTTAACAATTATGCTGATTTCGGTCATTGTTATGATAGGCATAGGGACTTTTCTCGCGGTAGTTCGCTATGATAACTTTCGGCGCTTCGCGAAGGCAAGTCTACTTGAGGGCGTCATTACTGACTCTAAGTTACAGGCGAGACAAACTTCCCGTCAAGGTCGATATGAGACTTTATGGGTTAAATACAGTTTTACTTCACCAACGGGTAGTGCGCTGACGGGACAAATGACTTACTCAGGGAGTGGCTACAAATTTTCGGCTGTTAAGCGTGGTACTGTGGTTGCGATCTCTTATGCATCCGATAAAGAGCACATTGTTTTATAGCGCTGCCTGACGGATCGTAACGATTTGTCACGTCGCACGTCATAACGTGCTATAATCCACAGCATTGCAAGAATATGCAACCCTCAGGGCAGAGTGCAAGTCTCTACCGGCGGTATGGCGGCTCAAACGCCAAGCCCGCGACCCGCGTAAGCGGTTGACTCGGTTCAAAGCCGAGGCCGACGGTGATAGTCCGGATGAAAGAGGGAACTTCAGGCTATTTGGCAAACGCCGATTTCGATCGGCAACTGCTGAATGGTTCTGTTTGCGCTTTTCGCGATCTTCAACAGTGCAGTGGTAGTCCATACCTCGTGCTGATGGATTCGCGAGCGCTTACCTGCTGCCCTGACGTTTGCGAGAATGACAGGGTTAACACCGTTGGCAGGACAAATAATCTCGCGCACTACCCAAACCGTGCAGCCACCGCTCACGCGCTTCTGGCAGTTTCCTCGCTCACCTTTGAATTGGCTCATTCCGCTGCTGGCGCTCGCTTCACTTGCTATATGGCAGTTCATTTTACCGATCGACGGTGCAACCGCACTGCTGCTGCCACGGCCTAGCGCGATCCTAGGGCGCTTTATGGATGTGCTAGCCGACGGCACGCTCATGTCAGCGATTGCGGTCACTAGTTCCGAGAGCGCCATTGGCTTTGTGATGGGCGTCGGCGTCGCATTTCTGATCGGTTATGCAGTGGCGCACAACCGAACGTTGGAGTGCGTTGCGTCACCGTATATTGTTGCTTTTCAGTCGCTGCCGATCGTTGCGCTTGCGCCCGCGCTGATCCTGTGGTTCGGCCCCGGCTTGTTCAGCAACAGCGTGATTTGCGCGTTCATCATCTTTTTCCCGATGCTGATCAACACCGTGATCGGCCTGAAAAGCATTGCGCCCGATCAGCGCCTGTTGATGGAATCATTTGCTGCGACGCGCTGGCATACTTTCCGCCGCCTGGAATTACCTGCTGCGCTGCCGATCCTGTTGGGCGGCTTCCAAGTGAGCCTCACGCTGGCAGTGGCGGGCGCAGTCGTAGCGGAGGCAGTCACCCCATTGGGCGGCATTGGCAGTTTATTGTATGCCGCGCGCAGTCGCTACGATTCACCGTTGGCTTTTGTCAGCATACTCGTATTGACCGCGCTCTCGTTGGCATTGTATGGCGTACTCAGTTTGTTGAAAGGGCGGCTGCTGCGCTGGCAACAGCCACTATGAATCGAGGCAGTGTAAACAAGATCAGGGCTGCGGAAACCACGTCAGCGAGAGCACAACGGCAAGCGTCGCCAGCAGCGCGCCAATGGCGGTGAAGGCCGCCGTAGTTTCCATCACCTCATGCTTGACAATCAAATTGGTGGGCAGATTTTGAAGGACGTCCTGAAGCTCGCTCGCAGTTTCCGCCGAATGATAAGTCGCGCCGGTGAGCGCTGCGACTTTCTTCAGGGTCGCTTCATCAATCGCGCCCCGATAGCCACTCTGATTGCCAGCGGGCGCCCCACCTCCGCCAAAGCCACCATTGCCAGGGCCTCTGTTATATTGCGGCGTGCCATTCGGCGGACGGGCAGGTTCGCCGCCTAAATATTGCTGCGGACAACTGGGAAATTCCGACATTTTGGCCGTACCAAAACCGATTGTATAGACGCGAACGCCGCGATTAGCAGCTTGCTGTGCCGCTATCAAGGGCAGCGGCCCGGAATTGCTCGCGCCATCCGTCAGCAAAACGATTACGTCCGGCGCATACGCCCCTTGTGGGACGGGCGCTACATCGGACGCTGGATTGGTGACGCTCGGCGCAACACTTTTATCAATTTCGGCAATGCTATCCAGCGATTTGAGAATGCCGCTGCCAATGGCGGTACGGCGTCCGGTCGCCAGACTTTCGATCGCGGTTCGCAAGGCGGCTTGATCAGTGGTGGGCGCTTGAATCAACTCTGCAAAGCCGGAAAAAGCCACAATACCGATCTGCGTCCCTGGCTTTTGCTGCTGAACGAACGACAGCGCAGCGGCTTGTGCGGCCAGGATACGGCTCGGCTTAACATCGGTCGAGCACATGCTTCGCGATACATCGATCGTGAGCATGACGACCGTTTGATCCGATGGCACGCTCAAAACCGTGATAGGGCGACTCAGAGCGATAATCAGACTTGCCAGCCCAATGACGAACAAGGCAAACGGCAGATGGCGACGCAAGCGCGAATACTGCGGGATCGCCGCGCGTATCAGCGATAGACTCGAATAACGGACGGCAAAGCGCCGTCGTCGCAGCATCCAGACATAGATCGCGATCAACAAAGGAACTAACACAAGTAACGCAAGGAATCCAGGCCAAAGCAAACTCACCGGCGATTTCCTTTATAAAACTAACAGTTCACGATACCGACAAGACAGCACCAACAAGCTCAGGGTAGACGGCTGAACCACAACAAGGAAAACGCACCGCCGATCAACAGGATCAACATGCCGATCCCTGTGAAAATAGAAGTCACTTCCGTCTTTTGCGGCTTAATCTCCACTTGCGTGTTGAGGTTGTCGTAAATCTGGCGTAAATCCTGTTCGCTCTGAGCGTTGTAGTACGTGCCACCCGTGAGCTGCGAAATTTGTTGCAGTGCCGCTGCATTGAGCTGTGTGTGGATGGTGAAACCGTCCATATGAACGTCCGTGCCAGCAGGGCTACCAATGCCGATCGTGTAGATGCGAACACCCTGATCAGCGGCGGTTTGTGCAGCAATCAGCGGATCGGGCGATTCGTTATTTTCACCGTCGCTGAGCAGCACAATAGACGCCGAAGTGTACGTCCCATGCGGCATAGGGGTTGCCGTTGGCATTGGCGTCGTCTGATTAGTGTAGAAGTGCGTGTTTCCGCTGTTTACCGCAATCGTGGTCAGTGACGCCAGAATGCCGCTGGTCACCGACGTTCCGCGCTGTGGACTCAGGCGTGCGATCGCCGCCAACAACGTGCCCTGATCGTTGGTCGGCGCTTGTGACGAAAAACCGTTATCGCTGAAAGCCACAATGCCGATCTGAACGGTGGCGGGCTGACGCTGCACAAAATCGCGTGCGGCGGCTTTGGCGGCTTCCATGCGCGTGGGCTTCAAATCGTCAGCGGCCATGCTGCCCGATACATCGAAGGCCAGAATAACAGTGCCCGTTAGCTGTGGCAAACTGACGACCGTTTCGGGACGCGCCAGGCCGAAGATCAAAATCGGCAGCGCAAGCAAAAAAACCAACGATGGGATATGGCGGCGTATGCCCAATTTGCGCCCGTTTGGGCTTTGCATGACGCCAAAACTGCCATAACGCGCCGCCAATGTACGCCGCTGCTGCTGTCGATAAACATACCAGGCGATCAGCAGCGGCACGGATACCAGCAAAACAAGCATTACAGGCCATATGAATGACATAGGCAAGCCTCCACTTTTTGTTAACGGCTGTTAACGAATCGGACTCATCGGTTTTTGTTCCCTCAATGTGGTAAAGCGAATAACAGCACGTACCAGATCGTCTTCGGTGGATAGCGATAATACGTCTACGCCTGCGTGTCGGAAGGTTTGCTGTAAAGCAGCCTCACGCGCTTGACCTGCCGCTGCGAAGCGCTGACGGAAACGCTTATCGTGCGTATCAACGTACAGCTGCTCGCCCGTCTCGGAGTCTTCCATGATGATCGTGCCGATGTCCGGCAGTTCCAGCTCGCGTGGATCCCACAAGCGCATGGCGATCACTTCATGGCGCTGGTTGAGCATATTCAGCGCGTGTTCCCACCCCGGCGCACAGATAAAATCCGATACGACGAACACCAGCGAGCGCTGCTTGATCTTGTAAAGGCCACCCTGTAATAAAGGCGTCAAATCGGTGAACGGTGCTCGCTGTGCAGTCGGCTGTTTCAGCAGATCATTGATCAGGCGCAGCACTTGAACCCGTCCACCGCGCGCCGGAATGCTGCCTTCAATGCGGTTGCCACTATAAAATATGGCGCCAACCCGGTTGCCGTGCCGAGTCAGCAGCCGTGCGAAAGTAGCCACCAGATCGATCAGCAGCGCTCTTTTCATCGTTTGCAGCGTGCCAAAATTCATCGATGGGCTGAGATCGAGCAAAAACCAGGCTGAAATCTCGCGATCTTCGATATATTGGCGAACGTGCAAAGTATCGGTGCGCGCCGTCACATTCCAATCGATATAGCGCACATCGTCTTCAGGCTGATATTCGCGCAAGTCGGCAAAATCCACCCCGTAGCCGTAAAGCAAGCTGCGATAATCGCCTTGCAACAACCCGTCAAGACGGCGGATCACTTTCCAATCGAGTCGTTGAAGGATGCGCTCAGGCGTTGTTGCGAGCATTGGCGTACTCACGTAACGGGACATTCGGGACGGGAATACGCTTGACGATTTTGTTCAGCAGATCGTCAGCGGTCACATTATCCGAGATGGCTTCATAGGACAATACCAGACGGTGACGCAGCACATCGAATGCGATGTCCAGCACATCCGGTGGCAGTACGTAATTACGTCCGCGCACAAACGCAAGCGAACGCGCCGCCAAAATCAGGTTGATCGAGGCACGCGGACTGGCGCCGAACGTGATGTAATGGGTCAGGTCTTTCAAGCCTTGCGACTCCGGGTTACGCGTGGCGGCTACCATTTGTACGGCGTATTCAATCAGCGACGGATCGACATACACTTTGTCTGCTTCTTTTTGCAGCGCCAGCAGTCCATCGTTGGTGAGCACCTGTTGAACCGCTTGCAAAACGCCTGTCATGCGCTGCACAATAACGAATTCTTCAGTGGTGCTCGGATAGCCGACCAGCACCTTGAGCATGAAGCGATCGACCTGCGCTTCTGGAAGCGGGTAAGTGCCTTCCGTCTCGATCGGGTTTTGAGTGGCGAGCACCAGAAAAGGACTCGGCACTTTGAACGTTTCGCGCCCGATCGTGACCTGCCGCTCCTGCATCACTTCAAGCAGCGCGCTCTGCACTTTGGCGGGCGCGCGGTTGATCTCATCGGCTAACAGCAAGTTGGTGAACACCGGTCCGAACGAGGTTGCAAATTCGCCCGTCTTTTGATTGTAAATGCGCGTGCCGATCAAGTCAGCAGGCACCAGATCGGGCGTGAATTGTATGCGCTTGAATTCGCCGCCTATCGTTTCCGCAAGCGTCTTGATCGCCATCGTCTTGGCTAGTCCCGGCACGCCTTCAACGAGCACATGTCCGCGTGCCAACAGTGCAACCACCAACCGCTCTAAAAGCTGATCCTGACCGACGATCACCTTCTTCACTTCATACAACACGCGTTCCATCGGCTGCCCACTATCGGGACTTATGGTGTAATTCATGAGTTATCAACCCTTCGCTATTTATACTTGTTTACGTTGTCTAACATTAACTCAGCGACTAATCCAGCGGCGCACCCGCAGCGCCTCCGGCCAGCGTGATCGGCACTGCAAAGCCAATACCGATAAACACATCCTGCTCAGTCGGGTTCAGCAGCGCCGCCACAATACCGATTACTTCGCCGTTCCGATTCAAGAGCGGCCCGCCTGAATTGCCAGGATTCACGGCAGCATCGACTTGAATCAGGTGTTGCAATTTCAGCGTACTGTTCGGGAGCTGAAAAGAACGCCCAAAGCCGGAGATAACGCCGCTGCTCATGGAGCTGTATAAACCAAACGGATTGCCCACGATATAGGCTTCATCGCCAATGTGCATCGCGTTTGGGTTGCCCAATGTGGCGGGCACCAATTGAGCAGGTGGCTTCACTGCTCGCAGCACCGCGATATCATTTTCCGGCTGTTTGACGGTCACCCGCCCCACCGACTGCGTACCATCGGCAAAGGTCAGCTGAATATCCGAGGCATTCGCCACCACATGCAAGCTGGTGAGAATATCGCCCTTATCATCGATAACGACGCCGCTCCCTAAGTCATCTTGCAAATGGCCGTTGGCGTCCGGCAAATGCGCCTGAATGAGCACTAACGACGGCTGTATGACCTGATACACGCGCGCTGAAAATGCAGGCGGCACGGTCGCAGACGCCATTGCCTGCGCGATCGAGGCATCCACATCGCTTTTGGTGAGCGGATGCGCTGGCGGGGTAAACGCACTGTACAGCAGCAGTGCCACCAACGCCGCTAACACGCCCGAAGCAAACGGAATCGCGCGCTGTACGGTGCTGCCCAACTCCTGTAAACGGCGTCGCCATGGTGCTGTATTCGAGATAGGCAATTCACTCATCAGTAACCAATGCCTCAACAATAAACGATTACCAATAAACAACTGCATTTCAGAGACTATCCGGTAACTATAGGCACGCTTTCTTAACATAAGATGAGCTTTACCTGATAGTTCCCCGATACCACGTTTACGCCAGACCAGGGAAGAAATCCGTCTTGATCTGCGCACCGCGAACGCCCATACCTTTGAGCATCTGCTCAAAACTCGTGACCATCGCGTTGGAGCCGGAGATGTAGAAAGTGCAGTCCTTATAATCGGGCACTTCACTTTGAATCAGCGCCGCATTGATATGCCCCACTCTGCCCTTCCAGTTCGCCGGAACGCTGCGCCGATCGCTGACAGTGTAGATCGTTTTGATGCCTAATGTTTGGCGTGCCTTCTCGAACACATCCCGATACACAATCTGATTGACCATCGTATTTGCGTAGAACAGCACGATCGGTCGGCGCTGATGCGTATCCAGCAAGTATTGGATCATGCTGCGAAAGGGTGTAATGCCGATCCCGCCCGCGATGAACACGCATTTCTGATTAGGATTACGCGGCAGTACAAAATCACCTGCCAACTGCGCCGCAACGATCGGTTGATCGGCGTCCAAGGCTAACATCGCCTGTTTGTAGCTGCTTGATTCAGGGTAAAACTTGACGCCTAACCGCAATGTTTTCTCAGTCGGTGATGAGGCCAGCGTGAAGTAACGACGATTGCCGCGTGCGTCTGGATCGGCATGGCCGAGCGTCCATTCCATGTATTGACCGGGCGCAAAGGCAACCTTGCGTGACGGCGCGAAAATAAAATCGTACACGTCCGGCGCGATCTGAATCTTCTGCTGAAGTTGCAGGATCAACTTTGATTTGGGGCTGGTCAGGTACGATAAAACGTTCCCGCCCAGAATTGCCAGTTCAGGCGTCATGTACAGGCTGCCAAAGTGAATTTGCGGCGTGAACAGAACTCCTACCAACGCTCCATAGACCATTTGCCAGGAGCGCGTCGGCGGTGTGGTGAGCGGCTCGGTCAGGATCACGAAGGCAAAAAAGAACAGCGGCGAATACAGCACAATGGATTGCAGCGCCAGCACGAGATCGCCCCGGTTAGCGAGCGTGAAGGCCAGCGTCATTGCGAGTGCTGCGCCGAAAAAGCTGAGCACCAGATCAAGCCGCCGAATTTTGCGCACCATCAGAATGCCGCCGATCAGTACGAAGGGCAGCATGGGCGCACTGCCCACCCACCACGTCGCGCTCTGATTGATGGCAAGCGCGGTCAACGCCACGGCAAGCCCTACCGGATTGAACACATGCTTGCGCTGGATAGTCAGAATGTACTTGGAAGCCATCGCCAGCACGGACGCCCATCCCAGAAACCACAGGTCATGCCCGGACGTGAGCGGAGTGATGATCAGCGCCAGGATCAACGCCGAGATAGTGGCCGACTCGACGTTGGCGGGCACGCGAAATGTGCGCGCAAGGATTGAATTTGTGATACGGCACGCTGCCAATAAAAATCCGGTGCTGAACAGCAGTGCAAACGGATCGTAAGGCAGCACATTCAGGCCGCTCAGAACTACCGCAGCAGTCAGCAGTACGATCAGATAATACAGGATCAACCGATACATGGTGATCCGATTGAGCGCATCGTCAATGCGTTTGAACATGCGAAACATACCTTTCAAAACCGCTCGTCAGGGTTGCTTGCCCCGCCGAATCGATCAAATAGCCTTCTAAGCCGTCAACCGCTTCGATAAACTCGATCCCCGTGCGTCCCATCGCGAAGGCTGCCGTCGCAAAACGATCGGCGTCGTAAATGTTCGGACCAATGACGGTCAGGCTGACAATGTCGGTGATCGGCTCGTCCATACCGGAGCTGCTCGCTTTGGGATTGTAGATGTGTTGGCCGCGCACGTAAGTTCCAGAAGTCGCCACGCCGCCCTCGGCAATGGCGATCACTTTGACGATCTCCAGCGGATTGAACGGATTGCGAATGCCGACTTGCCAGCGTTGACCGTGCGCGTTATGTCCAAACGCCTGAATATCACCGCCAGCCTCGACATAAAAGTTCGTGAACCCGCGCTGTCGCAGCAGCTCGGCAGCATTGTAGATCGCCCAACCCTTCACGATCCCCGATGGATCAATGAAGCCGTTACGCACGATCTCGAAATAGCCGTCAGTTTGCTGTTTAGTCTGTTCGGCCAGCGCAAAGATAGTCTGCATATCGACGCTCGCCTGAGCAAGCTGTATCATGCCTTTGTTGATGAACGTGATTTCGCTGTCATCTTTATAGGTGCTGAACCGCGCGTCCACGACATGAAAATAGTCGAACACCGCGCCAAAGTCGGCTTGACTCGCAGCGGGATCAACGATCTCGACCGTGATCGGCATTCCCATCAGCATCCGGGTTTGCAGCATCGCTTACGCCTTGGCACTGTTGAGCGACGATTGCAGCGATTGAATGAACGCTCGGCTGGTCAAGGTCGCGCCGGAAATAATATCAACCTGCGCGTTTTGTGCCTGAATCGCTTCTTGCGTGAGGTATGGCATCGCTTGCGAGTTGATCCGCTGTGACGTGCGCCGATCCGACGGCCAACTCAAAAATTGCACGTCGGTGATCTTGCCACCCTGAATGATCGTCTTGACTTGCACCATGCCATAATAGGCGTTGGCACTGCTGCCCGTATATTGGCCGTCTTTGTACTGCCCACTGGCGACCGTGGGAATGACTGCGGTGGGTGCTATAGTGGGCATTGAGGTTGGCAGGAGCACACCAGGCGCGTACTGTGTCGGGGCAAGCGTTGGTGACAGATCGGTTGGCGCGTTAGCTTCCGAATTGTTCGGCATCGGGCGTGCTGAAGCATTGGCTGGAGCGCTGCCATTGGGATTGATGAGTTGTTCATGGATCGCGTAGGCAACGAACGTGAAGACAATGAACATCGAAACGAACGACTTGCGTATGACAAACGCAGGGTCAAATTTTTTAGACGGTTGCACTTTGGACATACTGTGTTAGTGATCCCTTTCCGAATTAAGCTCAGTATAGAGCAAATCGTGAAGGGTTGTGTTAACTGATGTCCAGGTCACCTTAAATCCAACTTAAATTTTTTGGGTGTTTGTAAAGGCCGTGCCTTGCCCTGAAGGGATAGGGCTGTAAGCGAGCAACCTACTGTGGCAAACTACTAACGAATGGTGCAAGTCACAATGAAAATTCAGCGATGCTGATTTTGAAGGGTGACTCGTTCGGATGGAATTGGTCATCGACATTACAGAAAATATGGATGATAATAGCTTCAGTCACCACAATAGCGGCTTTCTCTATAGTCTTGATACCAATAGTTTGGCGCGTTTTTGTGACGACTTCAATTTGCACCATCAGTTAATAGTGTGACTTTTCTTCTCACTGAATATAATAGGAGCGAAAACAATAAGGCATTGGCCGAAATGAAACACCGAATCAGCGCAATGTACAATCGTGCAGCTAATGTCTTTGAAGCGAATGACCCCTGATTTCATTAGCACACTTGTCGCTTTGCACGCGGAGCTAACATGAGCCAACTATTCGTGTTTGTTTAGATGGTCGGCATTGATCAACGCTGCAAAAAGCAACAAGGAAGCAAAGGATTGTGTTAATGCTAAAATTTCTTCGTTGGCTTCATGCCATTGTCATTCTCTTTGTTATTCTCCAACCAACGCTTCCCACAGTCGTATTAGGTCGCTATTCAACAGCCTCCGTGGGTTTGTTACTTGTATTATTTGTCACCTTCCCAATAGTATGGCGTGCAGAACATGTGTTCGCGCCACTCGTAACACGTTTAGCCGCACTACCTTGGCGCTCTTACTGGCTTGTTTGGAGCGCTGGTTGCCTGATAAGTTTTTTTGTCTGGATAATTCCGTTTAGCAACGCAGATAGCATCATCATATTTAGATTATATCTAACATATATAACACTCTCATTAATCGCAACGGGACAAACCGTTGATAGCGCTTCCCGTTGTGTTGGATTGGACCAATTTTAGCGATTTTTTGTACAAGTCTAGGATTATTGGTAACCGTGCGTTTTGCAAATTTATTGTGGACGGATGAAGGGTATGCGACGGCGGTTGCGTTATCGATTCGTACCAATCACAGCCTTACGCCGATCATGTTCACCGGTGGGGCTCCATTCGGACCTATTTATTCACTCATATTTCCGGTGTTATCGGTTTGGTACACAATTTTTGGTGTATCTGTCACAAGCGCTCACTCATTTATATGGGTAGTGAATATTGCTATCCTGTTTTGCCTATATCAAATCGTGCGATTAGCGATGTCTTCCTTCTCCGCATGGCTAGCGGTTATTGTCACCGCTTTTCCCATGATCGCGAGCAGCACCCTTCGCGATGTCAACGATTGGACAAGTTTATATATAGGAATCGCTTTGTGGTCGTTCTCGTATGCAGAGCGTTCAGGTCGTCATTGGCTACATCTATTGGTTGGATTTGCCGCTGGCTTCAGTTTAGATGGTCATCCGAATGCGTATCGTTTTCTGCCAGCCTTTTTTTTGGCTTATGTAATTGAATACATGGTAGAAGTTAAATCTAAGAAACATTTGTTCATTGATCGACGGTTATTATATTTAGTCGCCGGCGGACTCACTGGCCTTACGGTGTACGTTGGACTATACGGCCTTATTGACCCAACAGGCTTTTTTGGGCAAGCAAAAGGCGCTGGCTGGTTTTCGCATTGGCTTGATGCCCCTGCGATGCTGTGGGCGCAAATTGATGTCGTGATACGAACTGCGCCCTTATTATTTGGGCTGGCACTGATAGGGTTGTATCGCGCCCTGCAACAACCTTCACCACTTGAACGGCTCGTTATATTAGTCGGATTGTTTACTATCATAATTTTTGCGGTTAGTAATCCAACCGGGACATTCCGCGATTATTATTTATCTCAAGTTTGGTTATTGTGGGGGATTTTAGCGGCGTGCGCACTCAAGGGATTTTCAGAGACCCATAAGTTGACATCCAGCATATTCGCAATCTTGTTACTGTCCGCGAGTATTGGCTGGTTAGTTCGAGAAAAAAATGGTGAAACCGCGCAGTCCTATAATAGTGCCCTTGTGATTGCAGACCGGGTGCGGCTTATGGTGCCAAAAGAAGCGCGGCTAGTTGCTGCTGATCCGTTCTATTTCCGCCTGACAGATTACCCAAACTTTATAGAAATTAATACTGGTGAGATTGCAGGCGCTTATCGTCATACAGCACCATTGCTCATTTGGCAACAGCTTGCGCCTGATGCAATCGTAGTGGCCCGTGATTATCCAATTCCACCGCCCGACTCGTTATTGACTTATATCAACCAGCAGAACTTTCAAATGGTGCAATGCTGGAAAAACTCTCAGGTTGGCGAGGTCGATCTTTATCTTCATGCTGTGACTGATGATTTTGGGGTAAAAGAATATTTGCCGTTTAGCACGAAACCTTGCTCAACGCTCTAGCGTGCGATGGGGTAAAATGGAACCCCATTGAACACCGTGTTTTCAGTGAAATCAGTAAAGCTTGGCAAGGCTGTCCGTTACGCTCGTTTGATGTGCTGCTCGACTTGCTGCGTCAAACCAAAACGCACACCGGCTTAACCGTTCAAGCCCATTGGGTGACCCAACTTTACAAGACGGGCGTCAAAGTAACGAATACGGCTATCGATGCGCTCAACATTTAACTGCATGAAATATGTCCGTAATGGAACTATACGCTTTACCCACGCCCTGTACCCTAAGCGCGGGATTCTATACTTTTATGAACCCTTAGGCCGCAGTGTCATCGCTCACGCCTCCTGATTCAAACGCGCCAAGCGAACGTATACGATCGTAAACACCATCAGAATAATCAGCATCACGACTGAGATAGCGCCTGCGTAACCGAAGTTGAACTCCGAAAAAGCGGTTTGAAAAGCGTAGGACGACAAAACCTGCGTCGAGTTGCCGGGGCCGCCGTTCGTCAAGATGATCAGCAGATCGGGCGAATTGACCAACCCGATCGTCCGCAGCACGATCACGGCTGCAATCACTGGACGCAGCATGGGTAGCGTCACGTAAAATAATTTCTGCATACGGGTTGCGCCATCGACTGACGCCGCTTCGTACAACTCTTCCGGAATGCCTTGCAATCCAGCCAGCAATAACAGCGTAAAAATGGAAAACCTTGCCATAACGCGACCAGCAGCACCGCCGGAAAAGCAACCTCTGGGGTGGCAAACCACGCTTTGTAATCGGGGATAATCCCTAATCGCAGCAGAATGTCATTGATAACGCCTAATCGAGCATCCAGCATCAACGCCCAAATGTTGCCCGCAACAACGGTCGGCAAAATCCACGGAATGAGCACGAACACGCGCGCTAAACGCATTCCGCGCATCGGACGGCTGAGCGCTAAAGCGGTCAGTAAGCCCAGTAAAAACTGGCTGGCGACGCCAACACCTACCCACACCACCGTATTGATCACCGCTTGCTTGAAAACGGCATCCTGAAGCAGGGTGCTGTAATGCTCCAGACCGATGTAACCCGTGCCGAGCGTTGGACGGTTCAGCCGCATCTGCCGAAAACTGAGCAGAATTCCCGACACAATCGGGTACAGAATAACCGCTGATACCAGTACGAAGCTCGGCAGTACCAAAAAATAAGCCCAGAAACGGCTTTCTGATAAGTTGTTTATAAAGCTAAAAACGTTGAATTTCGTTCCGACCGTCGTTAAAGGCTGAGAGCGTGTTTTGAAAGGGTATACTGAAGTTAAAATAAGCGTGATGAACGAGGGCAAACCATGCGCAATAGTTATCCGAGCGACTTGAATGATGCTGAGTGGTCTGTTTTGGAAGCCTATATACCCG
>Ga0209724_1003093_pt1 | contig 13786 bp, 12 predicted proteins | sample grotaG_FD_184143 | JGI IMG/M metagenome (GOLD analysis project Ga0209724, IMG submission 184143) | Glacier valley bacterial and archeal communities from Borup Fiord, Nunavut, Canada, to study Microbial Dark Matter (Phase II) -... | ecosystem: Environmental > Aquatic > Freshwater > Ice > Glacier ...
TTCCTGCGGTCGATAACTGCGCATCCAGTCGTCGAGCTGCTGCAGATGTTGTGGATTCTTGAAGTCGGCAATCGGCACTTGATGCGCGCGCCACGTACCTTCGACGGGTTTGCCATCGACGAATTTCGGCCCGGTCCAGCCTTTCGGTGTGCGCAATACGATCATCGGCCAGCGCGGACGTTGCGGCGGATTTATTGGGTCGGTCGAGCGGGCCTCTTTTTGAATCTGCTGGATCAATACAAGAATTTTATCCAGCGTTGCGGCGAGACTTTGATGCACCAGCATCGGGTCATCACCTTCGACAAAATAGGGCTCATAACCGTAACCGCGCATCAACTCGGTCAACTCTTCCCGGCTGATGCGTGCCAGCACGGTGGGATTGGCGATCTTGAATCCGTTGAGATGCAGGATCGGCAGCACAGCGCCATCGCGCGCCGGATTCAGAAATTTGTTGGAGTGCCAACTCGCGGCCAACGCGCCGGTTTCGGCCTCGCCATCGCCGATGACACAGGCGACGATGAGCTCGGGATTATCGAACGCCGCGCCGTAGGCGTGCAGCAGTGAATAGCCGAGTTCACCGCCCTCGTGAATTGAGCCTGGCGTTTCCGGCGAAACGTGACTCGGTATTCCGTAGGGCCACGAGAATTGCCGAAACAGTCGCTGCAGTCCATTGCGATTGCGTTCGATCGCCGGATAGTGTTCGGTGTAGGACCCTTCGAGATAACTATTCGCCACGATGCCCGGACCGCCATGACCGGGGCCAATGACATAGATCATGTCGAGATCGTTTTCCTTGATCAGCCGATTGAGATGCACGTACAGCAGATTCAAACCTGGCGTCGTGCCCCAATGACCGAGCAATCGCGGCTTGATATGTTCGAGCGTCAACGGCGATTCGAGCAGCGGATTGTCCTGCAAATAAATCTGCCCGACCGAAAGATAGTTTGCAGCCCGCCAGTACGCGTGCATTTTTTGCAGGATATCCGGACGTAGTGCAACTGACATTACTTTCTCCGCTGTTCTGAAAAATCCATCGTTGCGTCGGTACAGCAACGCTCTCAATCGCCAGCGGCCGGCGACTTCAAATGTGTCGGCTAACCGTTCGCCTCACGCGCTTCTTGCTCGGCAAGCGTGTAGATCGCATCGGGCATCGCTTCGAGCCGTTCGCGCGGGATGGGCTCACCGCTCTCGTCCGAAAGACCATAGGTGCCATCTTCGATTTTCTTGAGTGCGCGCTCGACCGGCTCAAGCCGCTGCAGGTTACGACTGACCAGCTCACCATCAATTTCCAGCTGCGTGAGCTTCTGCGCATCGTCCTCCGATTCCTGCGCCGCATTCCTCGATTGATCATGAAGCTGCGTCTCTTCGGACTCTTCCAAGCGCGTCGTATTCGTCAATTCGTGTTGCAACTTGTCCAGTCGTTCTCGCTGCTGCCGGATGAAGGCTTTATCAAAACCGCGTACTTTGATATTCATGATGGTCCCAGATGTTCGATAATTCGTTGCGGCCGCAAGACCTGCTATTGGCGAAAGCCGACACTCCGCAGTGTCAATCGATCATGCACTCGAAACGGCGCGCACTCTGTGCGTTGGCGCACAGCCGATTTCAGTTTTCAAGACAAGATGGCGTACTGGGCCATGCCGAACAAGCCTGCGTTTGCGACTACCGCTGGGAGGCGCGCAAAAATATTCAAATCAATGCCAGATCACGCTCAGCCGAGCCGAATGCATGGTGCAAAACCCGCGTCTGTTCTGCCAATCGCAGCGTGTCGTCAGCAAAAATTCAGACGCTCGTGCAATCGATCGTATTGTCACGTGGATCCGGTCGCGCGGGTAATCCGCACCTGCTACTGGGCTTCAAGTTTTTTCGGCCACGCCGGCGCAGACAGCGTTTGTTTTCGCTAACTCCAGCGCGAGGTCCAGCGTATTCATGAACTCCTGCACTTTGATCGGCTTGGTCAGGTAACGGAAGAATCCGGCTTCCAATCCTTTTTCGATATCGCGCGGTATCGCATTGGCGCTGAGCGCGATCACCGGGATATGCGCAGTGCCCGGATCGTCCGCCAGAATTCGCAGAGCCTTGATACCGCTAATGCCGGGCAGATTGATGTCCATCAGAATGACATCGGGCTGTGAGGCGCGCGCGATTTCGACGCCGCGATTACTATCTCTGGCGCTCAATAAACGCAGATCGGGGCGACGCGCGATGAGATCTTCGACCAGCATCAGGTTGGCAGGATTATCCTCGACATAGAGCAACGTACGGGTCTGTGCTGCGGATGGAACTGCCGCATGCGCAATGGCTGCATTATCGATTCTGCCGACGATCGCCGCATGGCCCACGGTAAGATCCAGTTCGATCCAGAACGTGCTGCCCTTGCCCAGCGTGCTTTCCACGCCGATGAGGCCGCCCATCAACTCGACCAGACGCTTGCTGACCACCAGTCCGATGCCGGTGCCTTGCTCGGAATTCGACTCCTGCCCGAGACGATTGAACGGCTGGAAAAGTTGCGCCTGTTTTTCTGGCGTCAGGCCTTCGCCGGTGTCTTCAACGCAGATTCGCAAACGTCCGGGACTGTTGGACACACATTCCACCACGACCGCGCCATCAATCTTGTTGTACTTGATCGCATTGGAGAGCAGATTGATCAGCACCTGCTTTAATCGGGTGTGATCGGCTTGCACGAAGTACGGCGTTTTCAGGCGCGGAAAAACCACGTAGATGCCGCGTTTTTGCGCCTGCGGCTCGATCATCTCCTGGCATTCCTGCAGAATATCGGCCAGCGATATCGGCTCCAGTGACAACGACAATTTTCCGGATTCGATCAGTGCCAGGTCGAGAATTTCGTTGATCAGGTCGAGCAGATACCAGCCCGCCTTGAGGATCTGATCGATGCTGCGTTTTTGTGTTGGCGTTGGCTCCGGCGTGCCGGATTCCATGAGCTGGGCAAAACCCAGGATCGCGCTGAGCGGCGTGCGCAGCTCGTGACTCATGCTGGACAGGAAATCCGATTTGGCGAGGTTGGCTTTTTCCGCCACAGCCATCGCGTTATGCAACTCCAGCTCGACCTGCTTGCGCACCGAATTGTCGGTGCCGATCAGCAGATAGCCGATGATGTCGTCGTAGTCATCGCGCAATGCGGTGATCGATACGATCGCCGGGAAGCGACTGCCGTCCTTGCATATGTAGGTCAACTCATAAATATCTTCGATCCCGCGCGACGCCTTGAAAGCGAGGGCCTCGAAACCCGGCGTGATCGTCGTGGCGAGTTCAAGGCTCAGCGCTTCTGCGCGTGCCGTGACTTCCTGCGGATCGTGAATATCGCTGGGATTTATGCGGTTCACCACCTCGGCCGCGGTGTAACCGAGCATGCGCTCGGCTCCCACATTGAACAGCTGGATGATGCCTTTTTCGTCGGTAGCAATGATCGAGAAATTGGCGCTGGTGAGAATCGCATTCTGCAGCGCGCCAGCCTTGAGCAAGGTCTGCTGGCGTCGCACTTCGATGGCGCTTTCCGTGTTCAATAACGTCGCCTCGGTACTGTGGACATGCGTGCATTTCCGTGGAAAACGTCTAGTTATCCGAGCGGGATTTCGGGCCGACAATGGATATTGATCAGCCCAGCCTGCCTGAAATCTACCTCACTACCGCCCTTGGCCGACGATGGTCACGGTATTTTCCTGCGGCGTCTGTACGTTATCGCACAGAGGCGCGAAGTTGTGAACCTTGCCGCACATCTCCGCGAAATCCTGATTGGCGGTCGCCGACCGACAGGTACTTTTCCAATTCGTTTTTTTCACTTCGGCGCGGCCTGTTGCAGCTCGTGCAATCAGCAAGCTGGCACTGCGCATTTCCTGCAGAAAGGCGCGTGCCGTGGCGAAATCCAGCCGGCGCGGATGAAATCTCGATGGCACGACTCTTGCGCCCGAGACAATTGGTGATTCAAACAAAGGTGCCGCGATGGCAATCACGAATGCAATTGCGCGTTGCCCGCGCAAGGATCGGTAATCGGCCGCGCGCTCGCGCAAAAAATTTCCGGGCAATAACGCTGGAATTGCGCATCGCCGACACTTGCACATGGGTGCGGGATTCAATCACGCTGGCGTTGCTGTTTCGATGTCTGGTGCGCGCTCACCGGCTCATGGTTCTCTTTGCTGTATCGGGGAATTGCCACGAGCATGGTCAACTCGATCCATCATCAGGGCGTCGAGCGCCTCGGTGTGGGCTTGAGTATCGAGGCGCGAGCCGATGACGGCGTGGTCGAGGCGATTCGCGGTGCGAACGAAAATTTCCTGCTGGGCGTGCAGTGGCATCCGGAGTTTCACGATAACCGCGATCCGCGCCTGTTGCCTCCGAATCCATTGATGCAGGCATTTCTCGATGCCGCCGCGTTGCGGCGTGACGCCGAAATCCACGTTATCGCGAGCGACTTGAATTTTGTGCCGAAGCAGTGAGGTATTTTTATCCAGTTACTGCGCCGTGACGCGCCAGATCATGTTGCCGACATCGTCAGCCACCAGCAACGCGCCGCGCTTGTCGATGGCCACACCTACCGGACGCCCCATTGCCTCGTCCTTTTCGTTGAGGAAGCCGGTCAGCACATCGATCGGTGAGTTGCTCGAAGGCACGCCATCCGCAAACGGCACGAAGATCACCTTGTAGCCGCTGTGCGGTCGTCGATTCCACGAACCATGCTGGCCGACGAACATGCCGTTGGCGAACGGCGCGGGCAGCGTTGTTCCCGCCGCCGAAGCCAATCCCAACGATGCCGTATGTGCCCCCAGGGCGTAATCGGGCGCTATCGCACCGGCAACCAGATCGGGCCGCTGCGGTTTCACGCGTTGGTCGACATGCTGGCCGTAATAACTGTACGGCCAGCCATAAAATGCGCCTTCGCGGACTGCGGTCAGGTAGTCCGGAACGAGATCGCTGCCGAGTTCGTCGCGCTCGTTGACGACGGTCCACAACGCACCGCTGGAGGGCTCCCAGGCCAGGCCATTTGCGTTACGCAGGCCCGAAGCAAAAATGCGGTGTGCACCCGTTTTTATGTCGACTTCCCAAATCGCGGCGCGCTCCGATTCAACATCGATGCCACGTTCGGCGACGTTGCTGTTTGAACCCACGGTCACATAAAGTTTGCTGCCGTCGGCATTCGCGATGATGTTTTTGGTCCAGTGGTGGTTGATCGGCCCCGCTGGTAAATCGGTGAGTTTGACGCCGTGCGCAGTGATATGTGTATCGCCAGTGGTGTAGGTGAAACGCAGGATCGCATCCGAATCGGCGACGTAGAAATCATTGCCGACCAGCGCCATGCCGAACGGCGAATTCAGACCTTCAAGCAGCACCGTGCGCACATCGGCCACACCATCGCCATCGGTATCGCGCAACAACGTAATGCGGTTCGCACTCGGCACCTCGGCGCCCGCTCGTGCCATCACTTTGCCTTGCACCCATCCCTTGATGCCGTTGCCATCATCGGGCTTCGGCGGCGCATTGGTCTCCGCGACGAGAAGGTCGCCGTTGGGTAATACATACAACCAGCGAGGGTGATCAAGGGCGGAGGCAAACGCCGCGACGCGCGTGCCCGACGCAGCTTCCGGCACCTTGCCGGATGGCCAGCCTCGGGCCGGCGCAATATTGAGGGTCGGGATGAGTGTCTGTCGGGGGGCCGGCAATATCGGCGTGGCACCTATTCCGGCAGCGAGCGGTTGGGTCGCGATTTCTCCGCAGCCGCAGAGGCCGCACAGCAGCAGACCAAACAACGGCACAGCGCACAACACGAGTGGCTGGGAAATGACGGTGGGCGGCGACATCGCGTTACCCTGCGCGGCGGTCGTGACAGGCAGCATGCTCGCAACCGCAGCCATCGCCCTGCTGATGTTCAGCCTTCGCATTTTCACAATACGTACCGCAGTAATCGCTGCTTTCCACAGCATCGCAATGGCACGCCTCGTGTGCGCATTTTTTGCCTGGAACGGAAATCTTGCCGTGTGCTGCCGAGGTGGTCATGAGCGAGTCCGAGTGGTTTGGTGTTGAACTCAACGCAAGGGGCATGCCAGTTTTTCCTCACGCGCAGTTAGTCATGCGGGTCGGCATCGGCGCGAAGTGATGTCGGCACGCCTGACGCCTGCACCGACAGATTCCACAATAAACATGTTCGCGACCTTTCGCTTCACGCGTGCGAACTGCAAGGCGGATGCGTGTAGCCCGCGCTTTCTGCAAGGTCTTAGCGCGGGTGAGCGTGTCATATCCGTGATTTCCAGCTACGCAGGACTGGCATGCAACTTGAAGCACGGGTGCCGTGGCGGACTCTTTCGCGCGGACGAGCAAATGCTTTGCAGCAAACGACATCGCATCAGCTTGCCCTAACACTGTTTTGCGCTTTCCGGAGACCTCAATGAGCCGACAGGCCGATCAAGCACATTGGTATCAACGGCGACAGCAGATGCTGGATGCCTGGAATCACGGCGAGCGACACGACCTCGATTCCTGCGAAACCATCGTGATGCGAAAACGCACGACTCGCGCGGGAAGTGCGCCGCAAAAAATCGCGCGTGATCGCCTTGATCACAAGGAATCGGCAGCTCGGGAAACGCTCTCGTCGAATCACTCGAAACCACAGAAGAGGCTACCCTCATGAATTTACGCATGGCAATACTCGGATCCGCGCTATTGGTGGGGTTGGTCGCATACCGCGCGCCTCACGCCGCTGAAGAAAATACCGATAGCACGCAACTACCTGACGAGGAAAAAGTGTTTCTCGATGCCGTCGCCAGGGGCGATAAATCAGAAATGGAATTGAGCAAGTTGGCACTGTCGAAATCTCACACGCCTGCGGTGCGCGTTCTGGCGCAGCAAATGCTGAGCGATCACAACAGGAACTACGCTGACTTGCAGTCGCTCTGCGAGAAGAAAAAATATGCGATAGCACCTGAACTGGACGCCAGCCATCGTGCGATATTGCGCAAGCTGCAGGCCGCTGCAAGCGACGACGCTTTTGATCGTGCCTACCTGGATGCAATGAATGCCGATCACGGCAATATGGCGGTATTGCTTGATCGCACGGCCAACAATTCCAACGATGCGGCCATCAAGCAGTTTGCCGGGGACACACTGCTGACGGAAAAAAAGCACGGACAATCTGCCCGGGATATGGCCGAAAAATAATGCAATGGAACGGATTTTAATTTACACATCCATAGCTACACGGCGGTGGTCAAACGACTGATTATTTCGTCTTACCACCGATATGCAAAAAATATTGCGGTTTGTTGCCGCGAACGGAAACTCCAGGCCCGCCGTGGGATTATTGCGGAGGTGGGTTATTTCGCGTACACGTCTTGAATTCTTCCCACGTCAGTTTGCCGTTGTGGTCGACGTCGCATTTGGGATAATTTTTCGACAGGAATGCATCGGCCGAAACATCGTCGGCATTCAAATATCCCTTGTTCCCCATGTCGATGGATTTGAAGTATTCCTTCTGGTCCTTGTGAACCGCTTTTGCATCCACCGCTTCACGGTTCTGCGTGTCTGCATTATTCAAGGCTTGCGATTCTGTCGGCTTCTGCGCCATTGCCACCGTGGCAAGCATCAAAACTGAAGTAATAACACTGGTAAAGAAAATCGTTTTTTTCATGATAATTCTCCATTTTTAAAATATCCCCATCGAGGACATAGCAGAGATCGTGCCATCATTAAAAATCCGAGTTTTCAATAAAAAACGCAGCCGGCCTTGGGGAGAAGACCGACTGCGTTGCCTTGCACCTTGCCTTGCTGCCAAATCGCAACAAAAACATCCTTGTGTTTTATTCCACAAACAGCGCTAGCGCGCAGCTTATTGCGCGGTCCATGAATTTCCACGCCTATCGTCCAGAGCAATCCGTGTGCCAATGCAGAATATCCCGCGTCAGTCGCATTAATCGGTGTCGCAAGCACATTAAAACAATGTGAGCGATGCACAATGACCGATGTGCAGGAGTGGCCCGCTCACTTTGCAACGCTTGCTCGATCCGAACGAGCGCGCCTCACTCATTCATGCTGCGCACGATACGCAAGCCGATGGTGGTGTACCCGATATCCGCGGCGCTGTGGCCGCGACGCTCCAGGTTGGAATCACCCGGCCCGTCGCGCCACGACAATCCGCGGAACCACACATCGGTGCAATCAGTATTGGCGCAATCGCCCATCCATACACTGACATTGCCCGATAGATCGGCGATACCCAACGGAGATCGCGAAAAACTACCGACCGGCGAAGTATTGGTAAATCCATCGTTGCAATCGAAATGCCTGCCGATTCCGCCACGCGCACGATCGCTTACATTGCCCGACGCGCACGCGTCGGTGGCGGTGATCTGCCGCGCCACATGCAACCATTCCTGCTGGGTCGGCAAGCGATAATTCTGTCCGGTTTTTTGCGATAACCAGCGCGCATACGCCAGCGCATCGCGCCAGCTTACGCAGACCACCGGATGGTTGTCCTCCTGCGCAAATCCCGGGGCACGCCACGACAGATCACGCAAGCGCGATACCAGCGACAACGGCGCGCGACACTCGCTGGCGGTACGTCCCGAGGTGCGCATGAATTCGGCATATTCGCCGCGCGTGACATCGGTGGTGGCGATCGCATACGCCGGCAATACCGGCTGTTGATTCGATTCGTTCGGCTGGCCTTTCGGTACGTATACCAGCTCGGGACCTGCAGGATCACGCATTCGCTCGCCGGCTTGCAATCCGCGTTTGTCGCTTGAATTTGCGCTGCGAGAATTCGCCGCCGTATTGCGGTGTGCCGTTGCTGCTTTTTGTGCCGCGACGTTTTCTCGTACCGGTTGCATGGTCAGACGCGGATCGGCATTCGTCGCGCGATCCGATCCGCCATTGCCATCGAACAGCAGGAAATTTTGCGCCAGCGTGATCTTGAATATTTTTTGCAGGGCGGCGCCGGCCTCCCTATTTGCGGGATCGAGCTTCAGCACACTTAGATAACGTTCCGCCGCATTCTCGCCATCCGGGGCGATCACCTGCCCGCGCTCGATCAGCGCCTGGCCTTCGATGAGCAGTCGATCGACTTGCGGAGTGTTCGTCGCAAGCCGAATATCCGTCGGGATGGCAACACGGTCCGGCGCAACGACAGCATGCGACACCAAGGGAATTTTCGCGCTTCGCGGCAACCATTTCCATCCCGCCAGACTCAGCAGCAAGACCAATACAACCGCACTCAGCGCAAGCAAATAGCGCGGCGATACGGCTGCCGAAAGTCTGCTGACAGAGCGAGTCCAAATCGTGCTCAATCCAGAGGCCAGCCGGTCATCAAGATCATCCAGCGCCGCGAGTAATTCTTCCGCGTTTTGATAACGCGTATCGGGATTCTTCGCCAGCGTCTTGTCGATGATGGTTTGCCAATGGCGCCGCTCGGGCGGCAGACGGCGCACCGGCTCGTTCAGATGCGCAAGCGCCATCGACAGCGAATCCGGACGATGAAACGGCTTGTCGCCAGTCAGCATTTCGTAGCACAGCACGCCGAGGCTATACAGGTCGGAGCGTCCGTCGAGTTGACGCCCCATCGCCTGTTCCGGACTCATGTAACCGGAAGAGCCGAGCGTCGCGCCTTCGCGCGTCAATCGATCCGGACTGCTGGTGCTGAAGGCGATCCCGAAATCCGCGAGCAACGGCCGTTTGAGCGCATCGAACAACACGTTTTCCGGTTTTACATCACGGTGCACGATGCCTTGCGTATGCGCGTAACCGAGCGCGCTGGCGAGCGCGCGCATGACATCGATGATGCGATTTTCATCGGCGCCGATGCCCTGCTCGCGCAGATCGCCGTTCGGCAGATACGGCATCGTGTAAAACAATTGACCCTCGTTATCGCGACCGACGTCATAGATGCTGACGATATGCGGGTGATCCAGCCGCGCGATAGTGCGCGCCTCCTGCTCGAATCGCGCCGACATTTTTTCGCCGGGGATTTGTTCGCTGCTCAGAATCTTGATCGCGACCGGTCGTTTCAGCGAATCCTGCAACGCCAGATACACGCTGGCCATGCCACCACGGCCGATGCGCCGAACAAAACGATAACCGGGAATTTCAAAAGGCGCGCGGAGCAGAGTCATGAGCGACGGATTGCGGGAGTTGCCCGCAGTTTAACCGAGGCCACAACGACATATGCGAAGGGGATGTGATCGGTGGCCGTACCGATCACATCCGGCAGGTCACGCAAACACTGATCGAGTGTTGGCAAATTGGCGATCTGTCAGCTCGAAGCTCGCCTCATCGAGCGAGCGCTGTTGCATGCTTGTTCGGTGAGGTGATGTGATCGCTTGCAGCCGCTTATCTGACCGGACCGTAGGAATAACCCGCGGCGCAGGCCGCATCCGTGCAGGCGGTCGTCAGCATATTAACGATAATGGTTCCGGTATTATTACGCGAATGGAAATGACCGACGCCATCGGCATCGCCGCCGAAGACATTCCACGGAATCCCGGTCGACCAATCCCAATTGACTTGCTGTGTATTCGATCCGGCGCCGACATTCAATTGCGCCTTGACATTGTGACTGGTATTACGCAGCAGTGAACTGTTGCCACAATTGGCGTAATGCGAAGTCGTGGCGCACATGATCTCGTCATTCGTGCCGGCATAAATGGTGTAGAACGCGACCGCAGTATCGAATGCGTTACCAGATCGACCTTTGCTTGCCCGGTGTAGAGGTTCACCGCCTTGATGAAGCTATCGACGATCGCGTATTTCGATTCGCGATGATAGTTCGATTGCGGCAGGCTGCGCTCGCTGGCGCTGAGGTAGGTCACGCCGAACAGTTCGCAATCTTTGTAGCCTGCCGCCTTGAATTGTTGATACACGGAATTCGGCGCCTGGACATAACCGCTGACCTGGAAGGTGGGTGAATCCCAGCTCGTCGAGTTGTCGCCGTTGCCGTGCACGAACACGACCGGCGTATGCGTTACCGTGCAGCTCGCGGCGCCGCCGAATCCACCGGATTCACCCGCGCGCGGATTGAATCCACCGGCGTACTGCGTCGCTGTTCCGTTGCAAATCGTGCCGTTGTAGCTGCCGCAACTCAGCGCATTCGACTGGCTCGAATAAATCAGCCCGCCCAGTCCCAAAGCGGTAACTCCGACTGTCGAATTCAAGTAGCTGAATAATACAGTTGTTACCGCAGATAAAAATTCGGCAGGACGGGGCACCAAATCATTTTGCGAGCGCGCTCACAAAAATTTACATTGGGTTACGTATATTGCGTTTCGGGGGAATACGAGAGGCTGTCGGCAATCGACACGAATGCGTCTTCGCGTTTCGCTGCGGCTTCGCCATGGTGTCGTTGTGTGCCATTAATTTGCTGGCGCACGGTTTCGCGCTTTCCGCACACGGGAGCTGGCTCATGATTTCCCTCAACGTTAACGGCACTGCCTATCAGGTCAATGTCGACTCAGGAACGCCGCTGCTATGGGTGCTGCGGGATACCCTCGGACTCAAGGGCACAAAATACGGCTGAGGCATCGAGCAATGCGGAGCCTGCACCGTGCTCGTCGATGGTCAAGCACAGCGTAGCTGCGACATGGATGTGGGTGACGCCGCGGGAAGAAATGTCACCGCGATCGAAGGCCTGTCGCCCGACAGCAGCCATCCGTTGCAGAAAGCATGGATCGTCGAACAGGTACCGCAGTGCGGATACTGCCAGTCGGGAATGATCATGGCTGCGGTGGATCTGCTGGCGCAAAACCCTCACCCCCGCGATGCCGATATTGCCGACGCGATCGACAACATCTGCGCGTGCGGAACCTATCAGCGTATTCGTGCCGCGATCCATCGCGTCGCCAACGGCGGCTAAAGGGTAAATCATGTCATCACAGATTCGTGCCTCGGATTTTTCGCCAAGCCGCCGCCACTTCATCGTATCGACTGCCGCGGGAGGCGGACTTCTGCTCGGCTTCGGCTTGCCGCTGCTGTCCCGGCCAGCCACTGCCGCAGCTACCAATACGCCGGTTGTCTCGTCGACAATCAATACCTGGATTCAGATCGGCTCGGATGAAAGCATCACGATCCTCGTCGGTTCGTCGGACATGGGACAGGGCGCGCTTTCCGGGCTTGCCCAGATCGTCGCCGAAGAGCTGATGGTCGACTGGAGCACGGTCAAGGCCATAGAAGCGCCGGCCAGTCCGCTTTATGGAAATCCGGCATTTGGCGGCGGCCAGGTTACTGGTGGCAGTAACAGCGTGCGGGGTTATTACGATGCGCTACGCACGGCCGGTGCTGCAGCGCGCGAAATGCTCATCACCGCTGCGGCCAACAGCTGGGGAATTTCGGCTAGCGTTTGTTCGGCGACGAATGGCACGGTGGTTCGCAGCGACACCAAGCAGACGTTGTCTTATGGAATCCTGGCGCAGAGTGCAGCAACGTTGCCGCCGCCGGCAAACCCGCCACTGACCTCGCCGGGCAATTTCCGTCTGCTCGGCAAACCTGTCCCACGTCTGGATCTGCCGCAAAAAGTCAACGGCAGCGCGGTATATGGGATCGACGTCGTCGTGCCGGGAATGGTTTATGCCGCGATCGTGCATTGCCCCTCGATCGGGGGAACCTGCACCGCGCTGCCGCAAACGCCGCAAGGGGCGAGCGCCGTCGTCAATCTTGGTAACGCAGTTGCGGTTGTTGCCGACAGTACCTGGAATGCGTTTCAGGCCGCCAACGCAATGCGCGGCAATATCCAGTGGAACGTTCCCGCATCTGCTGCGGCGATCAACAGCGCACAGATTTTTTTGCAGGCCCAGCAATTGGTCCAGCACGGCACCGCACTTGTCGCCGAAACGCAGGGAAACGTCAGCGCAGCATTGGCTGTCGCGGCCAAGGTGCTGGATCTGACTTACGACGCACCTACGTTGCCCATGCCACGATGGAGGTCGTTAACTGCACCGCCAGCGTTACCGCAACGGACTGCGAAATCTGGGCGCTCACCCAGGTGCAATCGGCAGCACTGGGAACCGCCGCGGCAATAACCGGGCTCGATCCGGCGGTGATAAAAATAAACACGACATTTCTCGGCGGTGGCCTCGGTCGAAAATTGGAAGTGGATTTTATCGCCCAGGCGATTCAAGTCTCCAAGGCCATCGGCAAGCCGGTAAAACTGACGTGGTCACGCGAGGAGGATTTCGGTAACGATCAATACCGGCCCATGGCCTTGATGCGTGTGCGCGCCGGACTGGATGCGACCGGCAACGTGGTCGGCTGGTCCTACCGTAATGTGTCACCGTCGATTCTTGGCCAGCGCGGTTACATCGGCCCTGCCGATGTCGACTCTCAGGCCATCGAGGGAGCAACCGGCCTCAGCTACGCGTTCGCCAGCCGCTTGGTGGATTGGGTACCGCATCCTGCTGCCGTACCGGTCGGGTTCTGGCGTTCGGTCGGAAATTCGATCAATGCGTTTGCGGCGGAAAGCGCAATCGACGAACTGGCGAAGGCAGCAAATCTCGATCCGCTGATCTTCCGCCGACGTCTGCTGGCCAGCGACGCGCGCTCGCTTGCGGTGCTTAACGCAGCGGCCACGATGGCAGGCTGGGGTGGCGCGTTGCCGGCAGGAAATGCCCTCGGCATTGCGTTCTGGGCATCGTTCGGCAGCGTCGTCTGCCAGATCGCGCAGGTTTCCGGCAACACACCTGCAACGATCAAGGTTCATCGCGTGGTCTGCGTGATTGACTGCGGCAGCGTCGTCAATCCTGATTCCGTAGTGGCGCAGATGCAGGGCGGTATCGTGCACGGAATGACGGCGGCGATG
>Ga0209724_1003099_pt1 | contig 13766 bp, 10 predicted proteins | sample grotaG_FD_184143 | JGI IMG/M metagenome (GOLD analysis project Ga0209724, IMG submission 184143) | Glacier valley bacterial and archeal communities from Borup Fiord, Nunavut, Canada, to study Microbial Dark Matter (Phase II) -... | ecosystem: Environmental > Aquatic > Freshwater > Ice > Glacier ...
GCGTATCGAGGCACCCAGCAGCATCAGCGTGAATGTGAAAATAATTAAAATTACGATTACCGGTAATGAAGCAGTTGCAGTGTTTCGCCAAACCTACCTGTCAGATAAGGTTTCCAGCACCAACACCAAAAATTTGAAATTGGTGAAATCAGGTGACCAGTGGCAGATTCAGTCGGAGCGCGCAGGAGGCTAATTGCGAACCACCCACTGTAATCGTCGGAAGAACTTACTAATGTCCGCCCCCTTACCGCGCGCTACAACCGCGGTTGCGGCGAACCATTTTCTGCTGCCTTCATGGGTTACGGCACTGATCGGCTTCATGTTGCTAATGGCTGGCGAGGCAAACGCCCAAACGGCATCCGCAACCCATGCGGTTCCGGCTGCATCTGTCGCATTCAGCAACGAGGTTGAAGCTTCTCTCGTGCGTGCGCTCGAAACATTAAAAGCAGGCAGCATCAAAGCCGCCCTTCACGAAATCGAATTAACACTTGAAAAAAATCCGAATTTTCGTTTGGGCCATTTGATTAAAGGCGATTTGTTAATGGCCAGCTCTGGTGCGCCGCAAGCCTTCACGGGCATCAAAACCCAGCCGGACATGGTGGCCAGCCTGCGTTCAGAGGCCAAGGCACGGCTAACCCGCCATTTCGATGGCCCACCGATCGGCCATCTGCCTTCTGCCTTATTACAAATGGCACCCAATCAAGAATATGCGCTCTTGATGGATAGTGAAAAATCGCGGCTTTACGTATTTCGTAATGTTGATGGCGCGCCGCAACTGGTAGCTGATTTTTACATTACCGTTGGCAAAAAAGGCGTCGAAAAAGAGCGTGAAGGCGACCAACGAACGCCGCTCGGCGTGTACCAATTTGAATCAATCGTTGCTAAGGAGCGCTTGTCTGATTTCTATGGCCCCGGTGCTTTTGCGCTGAATTTTCCGAATGAATGGGATAAGCGTTTAGGTAAAACCGGCTCTGGCATCTGGCTTCATGGCACACCGTCGACAACCTACAGCCGCCCGCCGCTGGCCAGCGACGGCTGCATGGTACTTACCAATGATGACTTCATTAAAATCGCAAAATATGTTGATGTTGGCACCACGCCCATCGTGATAATGCCGCGCATTGATTGGCAGGCCCCTGAAAAATGGCTTGATAGTAGGGCAAGCTTTAACAACGTCATCAATTCATGGAAGCAGGATTGGGAAAGCCTGAATGCGGATCGTTATTTAAGCCACTACTCAACTCAATTCAGTATTGACGGTAAAGACGTGGATGACTGGTCACAAAAAAAACGGCGCATCAATGCAGCCAAAAGCTTTGTCAAAATCGAAGTCAGTAATCTTTCTGTATTTGAATATGCACTTTCACCCACTGCGCAGCCGATGATGATTGTTACCTTTGACCAAAATTATAAAAGTAGCAACAGCAACAACCAAATGAAGAAACGCCAGTATTGGCAACGTGAAGGTGAAAGCTGGAAAATTATTTACGAGGCACCTGCCTGATATTTTGCTTTTTCTGCCCCGACCTTCTAATCACCCTAATCATTCCAGCTTAAAATATCATTCCATAACCTCGTTTCAGCCGCTTCTTAAAAGGACATAAACAATGATGAACACCCGGAATTTTTTCACTGCCTCAACAGCTTCGAGCCCTATTCGCGTCTTTGCATCTGCGTTATTACTGAGCGCTTTATTTGCAGGCAGCGCCTTTGCTGAAAAGACCGCAGAAGCATCCAAGCCCTCCGCCAAGGCCGCCGCCAAAAAATCCACTCCCAAGCTCACTTCTTGCAAACTCAACGATAAAGGAACCACCGCTGTGAAAGTTAAACTCACCACCAATATGGGCGCCATCACGCTCGAACTCGATAACGAGAAAGCTCCACTTTCTACCGCCAACTTTGTAAAGTATGTTGAGTCTGGCCACTACACCGGCACTATTTTCCACCGTGTAATTGGTAATTTTATGATCCAGGGCGGCGGCTTTGATAACAAACTCGTTCAAAAGCCCACCAATCCGCCTATCAAGAACGAAGCGACAAATGGCCTGAAAAATGACATGTACACTGTAGCAATGGCGCGCACCAATGTGGTCGATTCCGGCACTGCACAGTTCTTTATTAATGCCGCCAATAATGATTTCCTGAACCATCAAGGCCCGGCTAACTATGGCTATGCCGTGTTTGGTAAAGTTGTTGAAGGGACTGATGTGGTCGATAAAATTAGAGCAGTCAAAACAGGTGGCCGTGGCATGTTCCCAACCGATGTTCCGCAAGAAGATGTTGTAATTGAAAAAGCTGAGTGCCTGTAAGTAAATATTTTATGGCAGACGCCACCGCGAAACGTGGCAACTATTCGCCAACAAATAAGGTTGTAAGTAACATAAATAAAGAAGCGGCTTCGGCCGCTTCTTTATTTTTTGTACGGCCATTCAAGCCTTAAATAAATTAAGCAAAATGAGCGCGTTTATTCAAACTATTTCACTGGGCCATTTTGATTTATAGTCAAATGATGTTCACCACTTTATTCATCTCCGACCTGCACCTCTGCGAATCGCGCCCGCAGGTCAACGCGCTATTTTTTAATTTTCTTAAAGAAATGGCGGCCACGACTAAGGCGCTCTACATACTTGGTGATTTATTCGAGTACTGGATCGGCGACGATCAACTTGATCATGATCCGCTCGCACGTAAGGTGGCCGATGCCTTGCGCAGCGCTGCCGATTCTGGCGCCAGCATTTTTTTTATGCGCGGCAACCGTGATTTTTTAATTGGCGAACGTTTCGCACATGAGGCTGGGCTCACCCTGCTTGATGATCCCACTCTGATTGACCTCGACGGGCAACGCTGCCTGCTGCTGCATGGCGACACCTTGTGCACCGATGATGTGGCTTATCAGGTGTTTCGCCGACAGGCGCGCGACCCTGCTTGGCAAGCGTCCGTGCTGGCCAAGCCTTTTGACGAGCGTATGCAATTTGCAAAACAAATACGCGAACAAAGCGCCTCCGAAAAATCGCTTAAAGCAGAAGACATCATGGATGTGTCGTCGGCAACGGTTGCAGAAACCTTCCGCGCTTGGGACTACCCTTTAATGATTCACGGACACACGCATCGGCCTGCCGTGCACGTGCATGAAGTTGATGGCAGAGCTTGTACGAGACACGTGTTGGCGGACTGGCATGATGCAGCTCAGGTGTTGACGTTTCCACTTCCAACCCAAAATCAAAAGTGAGCGCTATTGAATTCAACATTAAATATATCGAAGCGGATTCTAAAGAGTTCGTAACTTGTCGAATGCTCAGCGTAATGTTTGTTTTGCAGTTCGCCGAATATCAGAAGCGCATAGCAAAAAATATTGTTTTACATCAACAACAGAAGTAGCCTAAGCCACGCTGCGCGACGTCACGGTGATATCCGAATTGCGTAAATAATTCGCGACTCATCCCAACCAGGTAAGCGAAGGAAGAAGAAAATAGTAGACAACGCGGCAGCGACCCTTAATGGCGGTAGAAGAAGCCACGTCACAGAAGTTTGTCTGGACTTGCCGCATACTTCCACTGCAGAATCAATCTGAGCAACACCTCAAACGTGTGCCTGAAAATTCCTCATTTGCATGTTTCCGGCCCTCAAAAGTGATTCTGAATCACCCGCTCTATTTCCTGAACAACCGTTGTACTTAACATACTCAATTCCACCTTTGAGTTGGTACAATTGTTTTAAAGATATTGTGTTCCCTACTTATTAATTTTGAAAGCGCTGCGATGATTAGCCCACAGGTTTTGAATGATGCGCTTGATATTCAGCATCGTTTCAACAAAGCCAAGCCGTTTCGTCATGTTGAAGTCAATAACTTTCTTGACGTTGAAAAATGCGAAATGTTGATGCAGGACTTTCCGGCTTTTCAGGAAAAATTTGCCCTCAACGAACATGGCGAAGTCGGCGCAAAAGCCGTAATTGAGCGAGTCTCAGGCATTAGCCCGTTTTACAAAAAATTCTATACTTACATTAATTCCAAGGCATTTTTGGATGCGGTCACTGACCTGACCGGCATCCCGGATTTGATCGCTGACGAGGCCCTGTTTGGTGGTGGCACCCATGAAAATCGCCATGGGCAAAGTTTAGATGTGCATATCGATTTCAATATCGATGAACGACGCATGCTGCACCGTCGTCTGAATTTACTGATTTACCTGAACCCTGAATGGGAGGCAGCGTGGGGCGGCCTCATCGAGCTTCAGTCCAATCCCTGGGATCAAGCCGTAAATGAGAAAAAACGTTTCCTGCCGCTTTTTAATCACGCAATTATTTTTGAAACAAATGAATATTCGTGGCACGGTTTTGAACGTATCCAATTGCCTGAAAATCGACGGCATCTGTCACGTAAGTCATTTTCTATTTATCTTTACACCAAAGATCGTCCTGCGGAAGAGGTTGTTGCGCCTCACACCACCTTTTATGTGCCCGCGCCGCTGCCCGCCCACCTACATGCGGGGCACACTTTGACGTTAGATGATCAAACCCAACTGCAAATTTTGATGGCCAGTCGCGACGGCCTGCTCAAAATGTATCAAAAATTACTGATTGAGAAAGAGCAACGTCTTCGCGATTTCATGAAATCTCGTCAGGTCATAGTAGATCCTACTTACATTGCCGGCACTGGCGGAGAAACCGGGTCAGTTCGTGATTGCCCGGTTTGCGGTGCGCACGGTAATGCGGCTACCTGGATTGGCCAGTTGGAGAATACGGGGCATGCAATCTTTCAGCAAAACGCATACGATCTTGTTCAGTGCGGCGCCTGTACTCTCGTCTACTTATCACCGGAACCGTCTGCTGCTGATTTGAAAACACTATATGTAGATTCTGCGCAGTTTGATGGTGATACTTACACTGACACCGCGCGTATTCAAGCTATCAGTAACTACATGACTCAGTGCTTGACCCGGGTTTTAACTTTCCAGCAACGCGCACAAGACGCAACAATTGCCTTGCTGGAAATTGGCGCAGGCCTGGCGTGGATGAGTCGCTCAGCAAAATCATTGCAGCCACTCTCTCGCACCATTGCACAAGATGTATCACCTGAGGCAAAAAACAAGTGTCCTTGGGTCGACAGCTACATTCAAGGAGATATTTCGGATCGTGCGATCACGGCAGGCGCACCCTACAACATTATTTCGATGACACATGTTATCGAGCATCTGGTTGATCCGGCTAATGTGATCAAACGCTGCCGCGGACTGCTCGCAAACAATGGCATCATTTTTATTACTGCCGCGCATCGACCTGTTGGGTGGCGCGAATATAGTCGCAATATTCTTCCGTGGAAAAAAAGCTCGCATAACCACGTGCCTGCGCACATCCAATATTTTTCAGAGCAAAGTATGCAAAAGCTGGCAGCAGTTTGCGGTTACCGAGTCGTGCACTGGAATGCCCAACATGAAGAAGGCCAAGCATTTGAAGCGTGGCTCACTCCAGCAGAAAATAGCGAAGTGCCCGCTACTGGCAGCTTGCGCGGCCTGGCAAAACGCGTGATCCGCAAGCTCGCTGGGTAGGGAAACATCAAGACAGGCTGAGCATTAAACACGTCTGGCAATACAGTAAACACCTCGAACTTCACGCCGTTAAAATCGCGTTACCGTCGCGGTAATTATTATATTTCTTCCTCTATGAAAACACTTTTTGAACTTGACTCATCGCAGGCCAATAACTTTGACGTCATTCGCTTTGTTGCGGCGACACTCGTTATTTTTTCACATGCTTATGCAGTCAGTGGTTACCCCACCAATGAGCCGCTTGCTGGCGCGACTAGTTTTATCGGATTTGGCTCGCTTGCGGTTGAAATATTTTTTCTGGTGAGCGGTTACCTGATCACTAGAAGCCTTATGCACCGAAATAACTTAATTGATTTTGCAGAGGCACGTGTACTCCGAATTTTCCCGGCGCTGATTGTGTGCTGCGCAGTTTCTGCATTAGTACTAGGGTCGCTCGTCACAATACTACCTATTACTGAGTATTTGGGTCACCGCCAGACATGGGACTATCTTTTAAAGAGTTCATCGCTTATCAGCGTGCAGTGGTTTCTTCCTGGCGTCTTCGAAAGCAATATTTTGAAAGGAGTTGTGAACGGCTCGCTGTGGACTTTGCCGGTTGAATTCAAAATGTATGGCGTGATGCTGTTCCTGGGGCTGGGGTTGGGCCTGCTCTCATTGGTGACCAAGCGCTACCGTTCCACATTGCTTGCGACCTTCATCGGTGGTTATCTAATCTATCTTTTTGCAACACAGAACGCACAATTAGCTAATCATTATAGTGGTGACCCTAAACCATTGATTGCCTTTTTCTTGATTGGCGCAATCGTTTATCTGGGTCGACAATATGTTTTTGTATCAACGACGTTTGCACTGATGCTGTGGGTTGCTCTGCTGCTCTTGCGTGGAACTCAAGCAGTGGTGCCGCTTTATTATGTAGCGATGGCGTATTCGCTACTTGCAATTGCATTTGATACAACATTTCGAATGCATCGTTTTGCCAAATATGGTGACTTCTCATACGGCTTATATTTATATGGATTCCCAGTTAAACAAACAGTAATATTTTTTTCGGGCGCAATGACAGCAGGTACTTTATTTATGATCGCCTTCCCGATTACGCTGTTGCTAGCGTGGCTATCTTGGCGATATGTCGAAGCCCCCTCGCTAAAGAAGAAAGGCACTACGTCTTCATTCATTCGCCGGCAATTTTTTTAGCGCACGCGTGAAGCACTGGGCAGATATGGGCCGTGGGCATTTCGCAGACAAAATCGTGTTCAGTGTTTTGGGTGCATTCGGCCAAGAAAATAGCGCAATGAATCTCGATTACGGTTGCCTAATCTTTGTGCCCGTATACAATTGGCGCTGAATAACGGGTAGTAGAACGTCAGTCAGTTTCTGCTGACCATCAGCATTTTGGTGATACAGATCCCAAAAAGCATTGCACTCTGCGCCCTCTGGCTCATCGAAAAAACGCGTATAGTCCAGCAGCTCAATAACACCTTGCGCTGCTAATGGACGCAATATTGAAAGCGCCCAATCTTCCGCTCCCCTTGGCAAAAGCTCATCTCGCCATATCCTCGGAACCGGCATTAACACCACCAGCGGCGGCTTGGAAAAACCTAGCGACCGCAACTGCGACTGCCGTACTTTTTTAAGCTCGGCGAGATGCGGCCATTTGGCGGCATTATCAAACTCACGATAATCCAACTGATTGGCCGCTTGCACAACGAGTGACTTGCATTGCGACACGATGGTCGAATTCATTGTTGATACTGGCTCCGCAGCGCAAGACTTGATTGATAATTTAGCTATTGAACAAATATTGCTATTAATTTTTTGGCTTTGATACAGCGCCGCTCCGTTCGAATAAGCCTGACGATACTGCCGTATCTGCCTAAAACGCTGAGTAGGGTGCTTGATTAAATCAGTTATGTCATCGCGGTACTGAAATAGCGCTGAATAGCTCCCGTAGGTCGCTAGATTTTTTTGCTCAAACGGTACGTGCAGCGCCATCCAACTGGCATCACTTAACGACGACAAAGGTGTTGCAATTCCCAGTTCATAGTAACCATTCCCGGTGTAACTGAAATTAGTAATATTCGTGGCAATCATTGCCCCTTTAAGATTGGGCGCATGTGCTTTTAACCACCGCACCATCAATTCAGCGCTCATCCAGTGCATGCCAGGTATAGATGCATTTATATGATTTAAACCGTGTGATTTTGCAAGTGCTGCAACGCGTTCGTGGTCAATACCGTAAACAGCGCGAGAATCGCCGACCGTGACGAAATCTATTTTTTCCGGACCCATCATGTTCACAGCCTGCTTGATACGAATAGCCATACCAGCATTGCTATCGGGTTTTGCGAAGGACTCCCATGCGCCCACACGAAATGCGGCCTCCAGTAGCAGCAAGATGAAAGCGATGCCTGCAATTCGCAACAAAACAAACCTCAATGTGACTTTAGCGCTCATATCAAAATTGAAAGTAAATAAACGGAACCGTCTTGGCAGGCGTAAACCAGATTAGCAATAAAATCATGGCTGCCACAAATAGGCTGAATGGCCAGATGCCCGCCAGACTCAATCTTTGCTTGATATCAAAGTGGGACATCAGAAAATGCATCGCCATCAAGCCGAGCAGCAACGATGCCAAACCGGCAGAATGTATGCCGTCAAACGGCGTTGTAAAAACCCCGCCAATCTTGTGAATGATCTGCAGACTCGTCGAAAAGTCAGGAGCGCGAAAAAAAATCCATGCGAAACATATCAAATGAAAAACGATGAACCATCGGAGCCAGGCAACCGGTAGCCATGCAGATTGCCACCAAGGTATCTTCGGCGTCACCAGCCGCTCAAGTACCAAATAGATGCCGTGCAATGCACCCCAAACCACAAAGTTCCAGCTTGCACCATGCCACAAGCCGCCCAGAATCATGGTGGCCATTAGACTGGCTATAGTGCGAGCGGGGCCATAACGATTACCACCAAGCGAAATGTATAAATAGTCGCGTAGCCAGCGCGACAACGTCATGTGCCAGCGCCGCCAGAATTCCTGAAAAGAGGTTGCCAAGTAGGGGTAGTTGAAATTTTTCGGAAACTCAAATCCCAACAATAAAGCAAGGCCAATCGCAATATCGGTATAACCTGAAAAGTCGAAGTAAATCTGGAATGCAAACGCATAAACTGCCAACAATACCTGCCATGCGCTGGCGCTAGCCGGCGCCAGAAATACCTCATCAACACTTATTGCAAGGTTGTCGGCCAGTACAATTTTTTTAACATAACCTGCCGCAATTAAAATCAACGCATATTGAATTTTGCGCAAGTCAATTCGAGCAGGCTGATCAAGCTGACTAAAAAATTCTGATGCGCGAACAATAGGCCCAGCCAGCAACTGCGGGAAGAATGTTGTAAATAGTGCGTAATCCAGTATCGATTTGCGTGGCGCGAGTTGACCTCGATAAACATCAATGGTGTAGCTCATATTTTGAAACGTGTAAAACGAGATGCCTACTGGCAACACAATATCCAGCGGCGTGATGGCCCATGCTGCACCAGTTGCGTGTGCAACACCGTTGGCACTTTGAATCAAGAAATTGGTGTACTTAAAAAATGCTAATACACCAAGATTGGCAACGATTGACAGCCCCAGTAAGCGCCCTGGATACCGCGCCTGGCTCAAGCGCTGCGCGATGGTGAAATCAATGGCTGCGGTCACAAAAATGAGGCCTAGATAAAGATAGCTCCATTGGCCATAGAAGTAGCAGCTCGCCGCGATAATAAAGATTTTCCATGCGGTCTCGTTGCGTGGCAGCCAAGATGCCACACTAAGAACCAGCAGAGCAAAGGCAATAAAGTGCCAAGAGTTAAATAGCATTGCGCATACTATTTATCTACCGAGGAAGGAATATTTTGCCAAGTCATTTTTTCATGTGCATTGTGGTGGCAGTCAACGTTGATAATCTTTGATGACTAGACAACAAATATCACTCGGCTATAAAAAGTATTGTTAACGATGCCAGATTTCAACATATATTAAGCTAGTCGAATAGGTTGTGCATGCATCGTTTAGGCGTGTTGGCAATATCAAAATTTAATGCCGCGATGAGCAATTGCCCGCCGAGTAGAATCGGAACGACGGCGAGCATAACCGTGCCAGTGGTGGCAGCCACTTTCAACGAGGCGCTCGCTATCCAATGAGAAATGCCCCAGATGCCTCCGAAAATCACAAGTGACATACCGCAAACAAGTTGAACCGTACCCGCATTGAAGTCACGGAGAAAGTAGTTATAGAAAATTCTTTTAAAAAAACGATTCAGGTATTTGCCTGGGAAATCTAACAATACTCGCGTTATTTTCAGGCTCGAATTTTCATCTGCGTAATGTGCGTACATCGGAATATCCAAGACGGTTGCGCGCAAAGTACCCAAACGAAACAGCATGTCGCTCTCAAAAAAATAACGATTCGCCAGCTTGTTCAGCGGTATACGCTTAAGCACCTTTGCGTGAATGGCGGTATAGCCATTTGTGGGATCCATCACATCCCAGTAGCCGCTCGTTAGCTTGTTAACCAACGATAAAAAGGCATTCCCAATAAGCCTCACTGTCGGCATTTTTTGCAGAGACTCAAGCTCAAAGAAACGATTTCCCTTTGTGTAATCTGCGCGCCCGTCTACGATAGGCTGAACAAAATTCCAAAGGTGTGTGGGATCCATCTGCCCGTCCCCATCAATTTTCACCACGATATTCATACCATCGGACAATGCAGCAATGTAACCGGAGATAACCGCTCCACCCACGCCCTTATTTGTGGCGTGGGTAATAACTACTATTCGCGCATCACACTTAAATTTCTCAGGTAAATTCCCACTCCCTTCAGGGCAGGCATCGTCAACCACATAAATGCGCTCAACTTCGGGGGGCATCTGGCGAAGAACACCAAGTATTTTTTCGCCAACTTTATAACACGGCATCACAACACCAATACGCATTATGTCAGCCGTCCTTGCATCAGTGAAATGACTCGTCATGATTGTCATGTCTGCGTTGCGACAAGCACGCCGACAACGATAAACGCACCGCCAATAAAGGTTCTGACAGATAAAGGTTCATGTAAGAAAAAATATGCCATCAACGGTACAAACAAAAATGCGAGCGCGAACATAGGATATGCCACGCTCAATGAGGTGTAACGCAGAATCCAGATCCACATTATCGTTGCGATACCGTAGATTGCGAGCGCTATAAGCAAATGCATATTTAACCAGCGTTCCATCCAGCCTGCTGCTGATACAGTTTTCAGAGCGGCACTTTTGAAGAGCACTTGTCCACTAGATATCATCACCACACATAAAAGCGTTAGTAACAAAGAAACTATTTTGTTCATTGTGGCTGCCTTAAATTTTATGACGGTGCGGGAAACGCATGTTCCACAAGCTTTAATTGTTTGAAGCTATAGTACTTTGAGGTTTTGGTGCATTAACATTTTCATATCAAATTATTTACTACGACGCGCATAAAACACTTTATTCCTAGAAATGTCCGCGAATCTCACGGTTTAATTTTTTTCTCCCAACCTCGCAGCAAGCTGACCTCATCCCAACTCTTTGCGCCAATACTCCTCAAATACTTCTCGCGATAGACCACTCCAACGATGGAGCGCAGAACTTCAATACGTGCAAGCGTGATTCGTGTTTTCTCACCGCAGGCGAATTGTAGACGTAGCATGCCTGGCTCAAAAATTTCGAGCGGCGCCTCGTTACCAAGAATGAATAGCTGCAATTTTCCATCCGTTAACCACACATCCTGCCAGAAATTAGAAGTTGAGAAAGCGCTTTCGCTTTGCTTTCGATACGAATAGCGTACCGCTTCGCAGCGTCGCAGTTTTGAATCTGAAACTAAGCTTCCTTCGATTGAGATTAATGGAATCGTATAGCGATTAATATTTTTCAGCGCCGTGAGATCGATATCAATAATGGCGGTATTTTTAATTGCATCAAACTCGTTTCTACCAACACGTACTGCTCCATCAAGATTGGCAACCGGCATACCGCCGACTCCCACGGAATAAAGTACCTCGTGTGGAACGCCATAAATATTTAACTGCGGTTGATGGGGGACTTGTGCGTATCGAGCACCTGCGTAAGTCAAAGCTGCACCGATAATGATCGTCGCCGAGAAACCTAGCCAATGCGCTTTATTCAAACCGGTCGCGACCCCCACCCCCGCCAATAACAATAACGCCATTTCAAGCGCACCAACTGAATAACGATACGAATACAGTACGGGTAAATGCACCGTCGCTTGGTAGGCAAGTAGCGCAACTAAAATCCAGACGTAGGGTCGGGCTCGTAAATTCCAAAGCCCAAAAACAGAAAAAACCATCAAGAAAATTCGCCAGCCGCGCAAGGTTGCTACGGGCGCGATCCATTCACGATTACCGACGAACAAAAATGCGAAGAGTTTCTGTGCATACATTTCGACCATAAATGACGGTGACTGAGAGAGCATCATATATTTGCCAACTGCGGCAAGCGTACGATCCGCAATAATTGACAGGTGTCCTGAATCAGGTGGTGGAACAAACTGATTGTCAATAAGCGTACGAAAATAACCGGAGTCCATCCCAAATGTTAGTGGATGGTTTCCAGCATAAAGGGCTATGCCAGCGCCGGTTGAAACGGCTGGCAGTCCGAACATCACCAAGTTCTTGATCAGCACTGGCAGCACAATCACTAACGCCAAGCTATGTCCCCATACGACGTTTTGCCAGCAGACGCGGTTGCGGTACGCATACATCGCGGCTCGATGCTGCATCCAATACGCCGCGACGATTAAAATAGGCAAAAAGTAGAGTACGGTGGCACGCGTTAACGCAGCTAAACCAAACGCCACTCCAGCTAACAAAAATACCCACCGGCGTTGTGAGGCCCAGCCTTCAGCTAACAACCACAACCAAGCTGCCATCAAGAAAATAAATAATGGCTCAACACTGCCCGTTGATAAAAACGGTTTAAGCGAAGGCGATAAAACATAAAAAATTACCGCTACAACACCAGCTAAGCGGGAATGAAGCAACTGACCAGTACGAAACAATAAAAATATATTGAGCGTAGATAAAACAATTGATACGCTTTTTTGAACCTCAAGGTCAGCACCAAAAAACGCCGGAAAAATGAATGAAAAAGGAGGAATGTGGATCGCATCCTCGGTAAAAAGAAATGAAATTCCCTCGTTGAGTAAACGCTTTGCGTATGGAATATAGTAAGTTGCAGCGTCAAAATAAAATGGCGATTTGACAGACCATTCGATCAGCGATAGGCAATGTAAATAAGCTACCGCGGTGAGAAAAATGGCGATGACGGGCCATGAAGCATTTCGCCAAATGCGGTTCAGTGTTGGTTGAAGGGTCTTTAGTGTATTCAAGCTAGCGCGCCAAAATGCAAATAGCTCAAGCGCTTAATGGCTATTGGCAATTACGCTACCGCCAAGCCCTCTGGAAAGGTCATTCTGAATATCCTCAACACTCTCCAATCCTACCGCCACCCTCAGCAAATTCTCGCTTATCCCCGCCGCATCGCGCTCGGCTTGCGAGATGCGTGCATGGGTGGTAGTGGCGGGATGGGTGATGGTGGTTTTGGTATCGCCCAGGTTAGCGGTTATCGAGATCAATTTGACGGCATCAATCACACGCCATGCTTCGGCTCGCCCACCTTTTACTGCGAATGACAACACCGCACCTTGCAGCCTGGACTGGCGCATCGCGAGTGCATGCTGGGGGTGTGAGGCAAGGCCTGCATAATGCACGCGTACCACCGCAGGATGCGCTTCAAGCCATTGCGCGAGTATGAGTGCGGCATGTGATTGCGCTTCGACCCGCAGCCTGAGCGTTTCCAAACCTTTCAGGCATATCCATGCATTGAACGGCGATAGCGCCGGGCCTGCGGTACGGACGAAGCCATAAACCTGATCGATCAGCTCTTTGCGGCCACACACCGCACCAGCCAGTACGCGGCCTTGACCATCAAGGTATTTGGTGGCGGAATGAATGACTAAATCAGCGCCGAGTTCGAGCGGACGTTGTAGTGCTGGAGTGAGTAAACAATTATCTACCGCCAACCATGCACGGGCTTTTCGGGCGATCTCGGCCAAGGCGGCAATATCGCAAATTTCTGCCAGCGGATTTGAGGGGGTTTCACAAAAAAGCATGCGCGTGTTGGGCCGCATCGCGGCGCGCCA
>Ga0209724_1003104_pt1 | contig 13748 bp, 12 predicted proteins | sample grotaG_FD_184143 | JGI IMG/M metagenome (GOLD analysis project Ga0209724, IMG submission 184143) | Glacier valley bacterial and archeal communities from Borup Fiord, Nunavut, Canada, to study Microbial Dark Matter (Phase II) -... | ecosystem: Environmental > Aquatic > Freshwater > Ice > Glacier ...
CTCACTGTGACAACAGCGGAAGCACAGGTCGCGCCCTTGCCCGAATCCGGGTTCACCCCAATCTTCGACGGCAAAACACTGGCGAACTGGGATTGCGACCCCGATTTCTGGCGCATCGAAAACGGCGCGATCGTCGGCGAAACCAAGGCCGATCACCAGCCCAAGCAGAACATCTTCTGTATCTATAAAGCCGGCAAAACGGGCGATTTCGAATTGCGCCTGCAATACAAACTCACGGGCGCGCAGACCGGGAACACCGGCATCCAGTACCGCAGCGTAGAGTTGCCCGATGTCGCCCAGTGGGTGCTGAAAGGCTACCAGTTCGATATCGACGCCGCTCAGAAATATTCGGGCCAGCTATACGAAGAGCGCGGCCGCGGGTTCCTTGCGCTTCGGGGCCAAATCGTCAACATCCCCGATGGCCAGAAAACCGGGTCGATCGGAACGGTGGGCGATTCCGCGGAACTCAAGAACCTGATCAAGCTGGATGATTGGAACGACGTCATCATCATCGCCCGCGGCAATACGCTCATCCACATGATCAACGGCCGCGTCATGTGCGTGATTGTCGATGATGATAAAGCCAACCGCAAGATGGAAGGCTTGCTCGGTATTCAGCTTCATAAGACTCCGGGGCCGATGAAGATGGAAACCCGCAACATCCGTATTAAGAACTTCTAAGCTCTTCGTAGAGGGCCAGCACCTTGCGAAGGTTCTCGTCGTCTTTTTTCAGCCGCGGAGTAAAGGGCTTGCGGCCAGCGCTCAACTGATCCGTGATCGCCTGTTCCAATCCGGGCAGATCGCCCACTGCGAACTTTCGGACTCCCTCCGGACGCATGCCATTCTCACTCGCAATCACCGGCGTGCCAAAGTGAAGCGCCTCGCGGACTGAAACGGAATCGCCGTCGTATAGCGTGGTGCGCAGAAAAGCGTCCGCGCGGACGATCAGGTTAAGCGTGACATCGCGCGGCAAGTCGCCATAGAGCAGTATGCGGTCGGCATAGGGCTTTGAAGCAATCAAGGTCCGCAAGCTTGCCTCCAGGCTACCGGCCCCGGCAATCACTAAGCCGGCGTTTGGAAAGTGAGCCATCGCTTCAACCTGTAAAGGCAGATCGTACTCAGGTTCAAGCAGCCCTACGGTCACCAGCAAGCTCTCGTGCTGAGCGATAAACTCTCGTAGCGGCTCAGGCCATACCACCGCGGGCGGCGCTGCCGGAAAGGAGTGCGGCAGTATATTTCGGATGTGTATATCTGAAACTCCGAATCTGCGGAACAGATCGGCAATCTCGGCATTCACCGCAATGATGCGGTCCATGCGCCGGAACACAAAGCCAGCAAAGCTCTTGGGGCTGGCCGCCTTACCTTCGGGAGACGAGGGGTAACCGCCAGAGTGAAAGCTCAGCACCGTCCGCTTGCCCGGCAGCAAAGAGCCAAATAGATATAGCCCAAGCAACCGCGGCATGATCTGCCCGCCCAGATGAAAATGCAGGATATCCGCGGGATACGTCGCCGCCAGTTTCATCACCTGCAAGGCGCTTGTCGGATAGTAAACGTCGTCCGCGTCAACCTGCCGGTGCCGCGTCAGGTTCACCACGCCACACCGGTGGCCTTGCTCCCGCGCGTAATCGCGAATCGCCTTCACGTTGGTTTGCACACCGCCATTGGGCGGCGGGAACACACCGAACTGCAAGATGTTCATGCTACCCGGCCAGCGCTTCGCTCAGTTCGATCTCGCAAGGCTGGCCGGTCTTGGCCGATTCCAGCATCTTGATGCAGCCCAAGGTAGCTCGCGCCCCATCGCGCACATCCACGGCAAGCGGCTTTGCGTGCATCACGGAATCAAGGAAAGAAGCCATCTGCGCGTCATAGCCTTTGCGCGGCAACATGCTGGTGCGCCTCACGGTAGTGCCGCCATGCACGCGCGATTCCTTGAAATTCTGCGTGTCCACTCCAAAACCCTGGCCGAAGACTTCTACCCGTTCGCCGGACGAAGCCTTGCTGCCCACCGTGCAGTACGTCAGGTTCCCGATCGAGCCATCGGCAAAGCGGAAACTCGCGGCCATGTTGTTCTCGCCGATAGGTTCCTTTCCGCCCGTCGGCAAGCTGTAAGCATAGACTTCAACCGGCTCGCTCTCCAGCAGCCAGTACATCAGGTCCACAAAATGACACGCCTCCCCCAGAATCGCTCCGCCGATAGCCGGGTCCGCCATCCAGTAAGCGCCGGAAATTCCAGGCGAGTTCACACGGCAATTGATCACCGCCGGACCCGCCCGCTTCACCACGCGCTCCTTCAGGCGAAGGTAGTCCGGCGCAAAGCGGCGATTGAATCCAACGGTGAGCGCCTTGCCGCTCTCTTTCACCGCGGCGGCCACCTCACGGCATTCGGCCACCGTAATCGCCATCGGCTTCTCAACAAATACATTCTTCCCCGCTCGAAGCGCAGCCACCGATTGCGAAGCATGATATTGATTCCTGCTTACCACCAACACTAGATTCAGTTCGGGGTCTTTCAGAATCTCAGAGTATTCCGTGGTGCAATACTTCGCCTTGTACCGAAGCGCATAGGTCTTGCCGCGGGCACCATTGGACGAGTAGATCGCACGCACCGCGACGCCCGGAATCTTCTTCAGCGCCGGCAGGTGTGCCCAACGCGCGATGCCGCCAGCACCGGCCACCGCAAGCTGAACCTGCGCCGTCGAAGCCGTAATCCCCGGCGTTTCAATCCTGCGCTGGATGTTCTCGCTTGCGCTCGCCACCGGCAAGTCAGCTTCCGGGTACTTCAGGACAACAGCCAGGCTGCTGCCGCCGGACATGATGGTGCTGTACGCTTCCGCGGCGCGATCCAGCGGATACTCGTGCGTGATCAGCGGCTTCACCTGGACCCGGCCCGTCGCGACCGCGCGCAGGAACTCTTCCATGTTGCGGTTCTCAGTCCACCGCACATAGGAGATGGGGTAATCCTGCCCCTTGCCTTCATACGCCGGATCGTAGCTGCCCGGTCCGTAGGCACGCGACATCAAAAGCTGAATCTCTTTCAAGTACATATCGAGCCACGGAAGATTAATCTCCACCGCGCCGACAATCACAATCTTCCCGCGATCGCGGCAGATCTTGAGCGCCTGCTGCGCGGGGACCGGGCTCTTGGCGGCGGCTGCGATGATCACGCAATCCGCGCCGCGCCCGTTGGTCTTAGAAAGCACTGCTTCCTCAACCGATTCCGCACCAGCAATCCCGGCATCCGCCCCAAGTTCGAGAGCCAGCTTCACCCGCTCCGCCCTCAAATCGAGCCCAATCACAACAGCACCTTGCATGCGAGCCAGTTGCGCCACAAGCTGACCGACAAGACCGAGCCCCATCACGGCCACAACATCACCCAGCCCGAGATTCGCGGTGCGCACGGCATTCAGCGCGATGCTGCCCAATGTCGCAAATGTAGCCTGTTCAAACGGCAGCCCTTCCGGAACGCGGGCAATCAGATTGCGCCCGGTAAGAATCGATTCCCCATGCCCGGTGCCTTCGCCGCCATAAGCCACGAAGTCCCCAATTTCCAGATCCTTCACGGTAGGGTGCTTTTCCGCAACCACGCCCGCCCCGGAATACCCCAACACAGCATAGGCGCTGAACTTCGCCTTCAGTTCCTCATACGTATGAAGAGGCCCCTCAACCTTGGCGATATTGAGCACAGTCTGCAGGTGCGAAGGGTTGTCTTTCACCACCTTCAACACGTCAGGATGGATACTAGCCGTCTCTGTGCCACTGCTGATGAGCGAATAATGAGGCCGGATCAAAACATGATGCGGAATCACCACCGGGTCCGGTACTTCGTCGACGACGATGTGCTTAAAGCCCTTACGGAGAACCTGCTTCATTCAACTTGCGATGGTAACAAAGCGATGTGGTCGGGGCGGCGGGATTCGAACTCGCGACCCTCTGCTCCCAAAGCAGCTACAGTTCAAGGGCCGAAATCTTCTGTTTTCAACTACTTTGCTTTCAAGCTGATACAGAACGGTTGTTGACCTCTATGGAATCGAATTGTATGCGGAGGAGTTCGCCAGCTACGAAATCATCCACATTCGGTGACCTCTTGATCGAATCTAACAGAGGGTCAGCGCCATTTCCACAGGCTACTCTGCGCGGTTTTACTCACCAGCTCGCCAGCTTCGCGGGCCGGATTTAAGTACGTGAAGATGGTTAAGTGATTTCGGTATTTTGGAATGGCCCAGTTCGGAAACTTTGATTTGGCCCACCCCCTAAACAGAACGGGTACTCTTGCATCGGGCGCAGCCCGAGGCGGAAGAGCACATCCTTCCATCTCGTATGAAATCACAATCAACTTCATGCGAATTTCGGGGAGCAGGTCAGTATGACCAACAATATTACGATTAACCAGTTTTTCGTACCTCCTTCTGGCTGGATTGTAACCGCGGTTTCAGCGGGGGGAAGGCAATCGGGCGCGTAAGTTACTGCAATGAGAGTGGTAAATTAAGCTGGCGCGTTTGTGATCGGAGGTTGGCTGCTTGTACTACGCCCTTAGCCGACCCGAACTGAAGTTCCGAGAACATCGTAAAACCGGATAGCACCGCAGTTGAAATATGGCAGACCCGGACCCACAAGACGAAAGGCAATGATTGGGTCGAGGGTGCGATTTTCCCTCCATAGGGTGTGGAGGAGTGGGATGTTCAGGGGCAGGTAGTTGATCGGAAAGGGGAAAGATACGGTATCAGGAGGAACGCGAAACAGCACCATGAGACCATTCCTGGTCCGCACTTCAAGGTTCACGGGCCCCATTTGATACAGAAACGTGAGAACGTTGCCGGTTAGCTTAGGGCGCATTTCGAGGCTCATTGCCACTGGCGTGGCCCGGTCGGGCACGGCGATCCATTCCTCTGACCGGCAGGTGGACGTTGCAATCTGTTGAAATCTAATTGGCAAAGGTGGTAACCGCGGCTTCAAAAGCAGGGCTTCGCCAGGATAGGGAACGGGCTCAAAGCCGCTGAACAGAGCGTTCCATGTAACTGGCACGTCCACAAAAGGATTACGTGTATCCGCACTCTTCCATTCCAGGAGGACATAGTCAATTGGGGGAGAAGCTCTTGTTATGTGATCGGCCGATTGCTGATCGAGGTAATGAGTGTAAGCAGAATACGCCTGAGTCGTGTAAAAGGGCACTGCATGGAAATCGCCGCGAGAGGCATAGGAGACATCCCAGGGAAAAAAAAGAACTCTGGAGTGGCCCAGCGCCGCCGAATACTGACTGATCAGAGAATCTTTGAATGACTCATCGCTCATTGCGGCAAGCATAGCTGACATTTGGTTCCACCTGAACAGATGAGCCGTTTGTCTCAGGTTGTATGCAGGCGCCCACCAGGAAAGGTTCCAAACTGGAAGCACCTGGCCTTCAAAGAAAAGAGAAACTCCCATCAAACAGACACATACTGATGCAGGAAGTACCCGGCGTGAGCGGGTCCAGGAAATCTGAGATGCCAGGAAGGCGGGCGCCAAAGTCATCAGGCCAAAGAAAATAGCGGCGTGCGATGGCCCTCCCCGGGTGTAACCGTGCTTGAATGCCATCCAGGTGAACAGAAGGACCATCGCGGCACCTGTAACTGTAACAAGCCGCTTATAAACAAAAAATCCGGTTAATATGGCCAGAGAAAAACAAAGTACGGCGGCGTTGCGGAGAAGCGCAGGCTCAGCGACGGTAGACATAACGGCCGAGTATCCTGCTGCTATATTCAAACTCCCCCGCAAGTAACCAATAAGCCCGGAGAGGGAGGGGTTGTAAGCAAAATAGGCAATCGGCCCTGCCAAGATCGCCAGCAAGAGCATTACGCGTTCGCCGCGGCTTGTCTGCTTTACAACGCGGAGACGGGATGCTGCGTAAATTGCGAGCAGTAGAGCGATCAGAATAAAGCCGCTAAATTTCACCAGGAACTCAAGCCCGGCCACGAGCGCAAGAATGCCCAAAGGGAACAGGTCTCCCGGCTTTCTGATCAGAAGAACCAGGGAAAGCACCGCCACAAAGACGAGCAAATAATCCCAGTAATTGAAGTAAAGCCGATTTGAGAAAATTAGGGCCACCAGAATCAGGATGCCGGATGCTTTGTGGCGGCCTTCACCAATCGCCTGCAACAGGTAGAGCAGCACGCACCATAGGGCGACGTGAACCGCAGCCGCTACCGCGAGATTCTTGCCGACGTTCTCCGGAACCGCAAGATACGCCAATGGGCCATAAGTGAACACCAGATCCTTGCCAAATAGCTCCGGCCCGTGGGCATAGTAGTTCATTGCGAATACCCATGAGGCATCCACAGTAGTACTGATTGGCTGGAAATTCAAGGAAAACAGCAGCAGCGCTGCATAGCTCAAGAGAGAGTAAAACAGCGCTGAGCTAAGAAAGGCCCAGTTAGCCCGGCGTGCTCTAAATTGCATTTAGGATATTGATAAGGGTAAGTGCATCTAATTCGCGGAGCGCGAGATTTCGATCATCGTGGTGCCGTCTGAGTAAAGAGTGAGCGTGGAGTACGCTGTGTTCGTACTCACAAAATTCGAGTTAAGCCTCAGGCGGGTTCCGCTAGATATCGTCAGGCTGGAAACAAAGCGAAGCGTCACAACGGAGCCTTCGGGGGGAACAGAAGCAAATGAGGTTATCGTCGTTGTTCCTTGAACCTGGACAAATCGTCGTCCGATCGGGAGGACTAGAGCAGCCGTAGCGGATATAGTAGAGCTGGGGTCGTAGATATTTGGTGCGAACCCGACAAATCTCAAGTCCTCTAACCCGTAGACGCTGACCGGGCTTGTAGAATTAATACTAACTCCAGTCCCGAACGGCCCTCCGGCGGGATTTGTTACGTCTGAATTATTTACGAAGGTGTTACTCCGGTCAAAGCGGATACCCTCGCAGCCCTGCGCTATAAAAATGGCGGCCTGAGATGCGCTCGGTTGAATATCTCTAAAAACATTACCAGTGAAAGAAACGAATTTGGTAAAAGCGCCAACGTTAACAAAAGTCGCATAGCTTCGGGCAGCAATCGTGTCTGTGATCAGGCAACCGTCAATCAAAACATGCTGAACTTGATTGGAAGGCGAATCAGTTGACGAAGTTCCATCCGCTATGACGATCCCGTCTTGGTGGATTGAGTCAATCGACGTGCCAACTATTTTGACAAAGGCAGCATACTGACTGAATGTTCCTCCGGGTGAAGTCACGGATTCGAGAACAATTCCATAGAGCGGGTTATTGAAACTACAATTAACAATTGAAAGATCTTCCCCTCCCGCCATTGCAATCCCAATCGGCCCTGGCGTAAACCGCAAGCCGCTCATGGAGAAGTTACAATTTGAAATGTAGCTCTCCTCTGTCTTTGTTAATGAGATTACCGCATCAGCCATGCTGGCGTTGGCGCAGGACAGGGCATCTATCGCATGCCAACTGTAAATTAAACCATCGACGAGGGTATTGGTTGAGAAAGCAGTTTTACCGCTTACAATCTCTAGATTCGAATCTGTGACAGTGATTTGGGAATTTGCGTAAAGCTTGCAGTTCAAAATATTTAGATACCGGCTCCGCTGAAAAAGGATGGCGCTGTACACATTATTAAAGAACACATTCACTATATCGATTTGGAAGTAATGCCAAACTTCTTGATCAGGGCTAGAAGTTGTTAGCCCTTGTATGCCGACAGCGCTATTAACCCCCCCGAACGTATGGCCATCGATCAAAAAGTTCTCAAACCGTACGTTATCAGAGACCATAGAAAACTCATCCGCGCCTTTATGGGGCACGTTCCCGTCAAAAACAATACTTGCGGACGACCCGGGAACCAGAATTGTTGTTGGGCCTGCACCCAGAAACGTCATCTTCGGAAGGTAGCCTACCGGCCCGCGTATCGTGTATGTTCCGGAAGGCATGCCCACAACACCGCCTCCTGGAGACATGCTCTGCATAGCTTCCGCAATTCCTCCGTTTGCGCTGCTCACAGTCCATGCACCAGAATGACTGCTAGCCGGAGTGAAGGAGAGTGTCCCGGACAGAGATCCAGAAGTGGCCGTACCGCCTGTAATAAGGACGGCCTCAGGCGAGCCGGAACCGCCGGCAACGTACAGATAATGCTTCGTGTCGGTACCATTCACTCCCTTGGGTACCGGGGAAATTGTGATGGAGACTGCCATGCCGGCAGTCATTATTCCGCCCGGCGAACTGACAGCATACTGACCTGGGCCAGCCGTTGAGCCTTGCGGTAGAGTCTGGAAGGGAAATCTGGTGCTAAGGGGCCTGGGAATTGAATTGCCATAGTTGCGCCGCTAAGCAATTGTAAGGTGCAGGGCGGTGGCCGTCAACGCTCTCCTCGGTAAACCAATCAGGTCCGAATGTCCAAATTGCGTACAATCCAGGAGGTCCTGCCAAAAGAAAGAAATTTGCTTGCTATGATTCTCACTTAACGTGACGTGCTCTTTTGATGCTGCTCTCCATAATTATTCCCGCCCGCGATGAGGAGGGCTGCGTACGTGGAACACTGTTGACGCTGGTGTCGGCTTTGCAAAAAGCAGTTATTCCGTATGAAATCCTAGTGGTGGACGACGGCAGTTCCGACAGCACTGCGGAGATTGTCTCAGCGATTTCGCAGGATCATCCTGAAATCCGTCTGCTCAAGAATACCGGGGCTCACGGATTCGGGATGGCAATCCGATATGGCCTTCAATACTACAAAGGAGATTGCGTCGCCATTTTCATGGCAGATGCCTCGGATAGTCCGCAAGATCTGGTGCGTTACTACCACGTGATCCAGCAAGGCTATGATTGCGCTTTTGGATCCCGCTTTGTTAAAGGCGGCGCTGTGGTGGATTATCCGGCGGGCAAGTTGGTGCTAAACAGGTTGGCAAACCTTTTTATCAAGGTGCTGTTAAACGTCCCATACAACGATTTTACGAACGCGTTCAAATGTTACCGCAGGGAGGTCATCGATCACCTGCAACCCTTGATTTCGCCCCACTTCAATCTTACGGTTGAGATGCCCTTAAAAGCGATTGTGCGCCGCTTCTCGTTTGCTGTGATTCCGATTACCTGGACGAATCGGAAGGCGGGTCTGTCAAAGCTCAAAATCAAGGAAATGGGAAGCAGGTACCTGTTCATTGTGCTGTATCTTTGGCTTGAGAAGTCGCTTTCGCGCGGTGACTATCACGCGCTCGCCCGGCCGGGATCGATCATTCCGCAAGTTAAGCCGGAAGTGCGCTAGGAGATGTACAACCGCATCTTAGTAACGGGGGGCTGCGGATTTGTGGGTTCAAGCCTGGCGTTGGATTTGAAGCGCCGCTTCCCTTCCACCGCTGTACTGGCCCTCGATAATCTGCGCCGCAGAGGATCGGAGTTGAATCTCGTCAGATTGCGGCAAGCCGACGTCGAGTTCGTCCATGGCGATGTGCGGAACAGCGATGATTTACTGGCGGCGGGAAAAGATTCCGAGTTGATCATTGAGTGTTCCGCGGAGCCTTCCGCTCAGGCGGGGTATGGGGGATCGGCTAAGTATCTGATTGACACTAACCTGACTGGATGTTTTCACTGTCTGGAATGTGCGCGTGACGTGGGTGCACACTTTCTGTTTCTTTCCACCAGCAGAGTCTACCCGGTCCGCTTGCTGAATGAATTGCACTTTTACGAAGACACCGCGCGTTTTCACATTTCAGCGGCGCAGACGGTGGCGGGGGTTTCCGAAAAAGGCATCAACGAGGAATTTTCCACAGCAGGCGCCCGCTCACTGTATGGAATGACCAAACTTGCGGCGGAGCTAATGATTACTGAGTATTCGGATGCCTACGGTGTCCGGTCCATCATTAACCGGTGTGGGTTGATCGCAGGCCCGTGGCAAATGGGGAAATTGGACCAGGGTGTCATTGCCCTCTGGCTGGCCGCGCACTATTTCCGAAAGCCGCTCGAGTACATCGGGTTCGGAGGCAGCGGCAAGCAGGTCCGGGATGTGTTGCATGTGGCTGACTTATGCGATCTGGTTGCTCTGCAGTTGCAGGATTTCGGACGCTTCGCGGGCGGCATTTACAACGTGGGCGGTGGCGCGGCAAATAGTGTTTCCCTGTTGGAGTTAACGCGTTTGAGCGGGGAACTTACCGGGAATACCATCCCGATTCGCCCCAACCCGGAACAGCGCCGGGCCGACATCCGCATTTATCTGACTGACCACAGTTACTTGACCAGGCTGAGCGGGTGGGAACCTAAGCGGGACCCGAAGACGACGCTACAGGATATTCTTGTTTGGATTCAGCGCGAAGAGAACCTGGTGCGGCCCATACTGGGTGGAAACAACTAAAACTTTGAAGGCACTAATTACAGGAAGTGGAGGGTTGATCGGTTCGGAGTGCGTCCGATTTCTCAGCCTGCAGGGTTGGGAGGTGGTGGGGATCGATAACGACATGCGGCGGGTTTTCTTCGGCGATGAAGGATCGACCACGGGAAACACAGAAGCGTTGAAGAGTGCTTTCGTTCAGTTTCGCCACGTGACTACGGATATCCGGGACCGCCAAGAGGTGCGGAATCTGATGGAACTGGAGCGCCCACACTTTATCATCCATACAGCCGCCCAACCTTCTCATGACAAGGCCGCCGCGATTCCCTACGACGATTTCGACGTCAACGCGTTAGGGACTCTGAATTTGCTGGTCGCGGCGCGTGACTTCTGCCGCGAGTCTCCGTTCTGTTTCACGAGCACGAATAAGGTATATGGAGACCGCCCGAATCAGCTGCCGCTGATCGAGAAAGAGAAGCGGTTCGACTATGCCAGTGGCCTGGACGGCGTCGATGAGACAATGTCGATCGATCAGTGTCTGCATTCGGTGTTCGGCGCCTCCAAGGTAGCCGCCGACGTAATGTGCCAGGAGTTTGGGCGCTATTTCGGGATGCCAGTGGGAGTTTTTCGCGGGGGTTGCCTGACTGGGCCACAACATGCCGCCGTTTCCCTGCATGGGTATCTGGCGTATATCGTGATGTGCGCGATCACGGGCAAGGAATACACCATCTTTGGATACGGTGGGAAGCAGGTGCGCGATCAAATCCATTGCCGCGATGTGGCCAAGTTGTTCTGGGAATTTTTTCAGAGTCCGAGGGCGGGGGAAGTCTATAACCTGGGCGGCGGGCGCGAGAATAGCCTTTCCGTTTTGGAGACCATCGACTTATTGGCGCTACGCGGGCACAACCTTAAATATCGGTACGAAAGCCGGCACCGCACGGGTGACCACATCTGTTACATCACCGATCTGAAAAAAGTGAAGGCGCACTTTCCGAAGTGGCGAGTGGATACGTTACTGCCCGCGATTATTTCGGAAATTGAGGAGCAGATTGTGCGGGCGAAGTTCCGGGAAATCTTTTGAATTTCACATGCTTTCTATTTCACGACGCGGCCAGCGCGTCTTAGCGAATCGGCGGATAGGTATGCCAATCGATTTCCGCTCGGCGACCGCAATTGCTTCCCGGTGCGCGTATCTGCCTGAACAGTTCTTCAGCTAGTGGCTTGTCGTAGAGTAACCATTACCGATGTAAGATCGTCTTCATAGGTGTGCTTAGGACACTGGACGTAATTTTGACCGAGGAGCAGAGGAGCGAGTTGACGAGCATCTCACAATCCCGGTCGCTGCCAGCAGGCTACGTGTTCCGCGCCAATCTGATTCTTCTGCTTAGCGAGAGCGTTCCATTTTCCGGTATTCGGAATCGGCTGAAAACAACGACGCCCACCATTGTTCGCTGGAAGCAGCGCTTTCTCAAGGACGGCATCGGCGGCTTGGACACGGCTCATCCGGGGCTGATGTGGATTTCTTGGTTCTGTGGGCATTTCGAAACCACTTCTGCAAGGAAGGCCACGAAGTCTTTGCTGGTGTGGCGGGCTGCCGTTTTGCCATGCACCTTTCCGGTCTTGGTGTCGAGCGCGGCGTAAAGAGACAGCGTTCCGTGACGGTAGTATTCGAATCCGTGGCGCTCCGCCCTGCCCGGGCTTAGCGGCAACACCGGGTCCAACCGGTCGAGCGCTTGAATGGCGGTTTTTTCGTCCACGTAAAAAATCGCGGCGTGTTGCGGAGGATTGAGGTACAGACCGATAATGTCCGCGGCCTTCGTCTCAAAGTCGGGATCGTTGCTGGCCATATAGCGCTCCATTCGATGGGGCTTCACTCCGGCCTCCCGCCAAATCCGATGTACCAGGTCTTTGCTGATTCCCAAAGCCTCTCCCAACTTCCGGCAACTCCAGTGAGTCGAGCCGTCTTTCGGCTTCCGCCTGGTCGCGGCAAGAACCTTGGCGCGCAGTGCCGGTGTCAGGCGAAACGGTTTCCGCGCACAAAACCAAGTTGTTAGCCGAGTTCCTCACCGCCCACCCTACGGTCCATCTTCACTTCACGCCTACGTATTCGTCTTGGCTGAACCAAGTCGAAATCTGGTTTTCCCGAATCGAACGCGAGGTGATTGCCCGCGGCGTTTTCACTTCGCTTACCGATCTCGCTCGCAAACTGCGCCGCTACATCACCGCCTACTCGGCAACCGCGAAGCCAATCAAGTGGAAGTACAGCGATCCCTCAAACCACATCGGTAACGTTCTCTATGCGACACCCCACTAGTGTATGGTGCGGCTCTTTCGATTCATATAATCCATGAGTAAGTACTGGCCCAGATTGTACGGGGTGGTGAAATACGCTTTACCCCGGCACATTTCAGTTACTTTCTGGACGAAGGCAACCAGCTGATAATCCTGCGCCAGCATAAAAGTGTTAATCAGAATGCCCACCGTCGAGCTTCAACTCCTTGAGCCAGCTATCGGTTCCACGAACGAAGCCTTGACCCTGTGTGCCATACGGTTCTGACTCTTTAAGCGTAGTACGACACAACCAGGAGGAACTCTGCAGCGCTAGGTCGTTTCGGCGTCCGCTATCAGCGCTTGGTGCAATTCTTCACTCTCTCCAAGAGCGGGACCGGACTAAGCACTAAAGAGCGCCCGTGCCGCTGGTAATCTTGGAAGACGTTGAGATCCGGATAGGAAACGAGGCGGATGATGCCCGAACAAGATGGGACAACGATGGATGCAGGCTTTCCAGCTTTCGAGGCTCAGGACATTGCTCTTTTGATTAGCGCAGTGGAGAGGGCGTTGGCAAACCTGCGGCAGGCAAATGAACGCGCTGGCGGAAACGACGCTGAGTTCCTTGAGTACAGTCGCCGGTACGCATTGATCTTGCAGAAACTTGAAGCTGTTGCTAAGCGACCGGGTGGTTTTCCGGCCGGTACCGCAGGATTTGTAGGTCCGCACGCTCGATGGAGATCAGCGTGTTGAACGTAAAGGAATCAACAACTACAGAATCGACTACAGGGCATTAAGAAGGCTTCCGCAAGATTACACTAACTTCGTAATTCTATTGGTCGGGGCGGCGGGATTCGAACTCGCGACCCTCTGCTCCCAAAGCAGATGCGCTACCAGGCTGCGCTACGCCCCGACTTGTGTAACCAGCTTCGGTACTCTTCGATTCTAGCCCACTTGGCTGAATCCTTTCACCCCGCAACTCGATCTCTCTTGCTTATGGAGGATAAAAGCAAGCAGGTTGCGCTCATTACAGGCGCTTACAAAGGAATCGGTCTCGAAACCGCCAAGCAATTGGGGCAGCAAGGCATCACCGTTGTGGTCACCGCGCGCGATCAAACAAAGGTAGATGGTGCAATCGCAAAGTTGCAGGCGGAAGGCATCAATGCTCACGGGTTGGTGCTGGAC